>Ga0180007_10002236_pt1 | contig 23512 bp, 23 predicted proteins | sample MM_PC_MetaG_FD_121122 | JGI IMG/M metagenome (GOLD analysis project Ga0180007, IMG submission 121122) | Groundwater microbial communities from the Aspo Hard Rock Laboratory (HRL) deep subsurface site, Sweden - MM_PC_MetaG | ecosystem: Environmental > Aquatic > Deep subsurface > Groundwater... | reverse complement strand
TCAAAGAAATTGCAGCCTTCTCGGGATCCTGAATCACCGGCGAAAGCAAATGCGGAATATTATTGTAAGATCCCAGCTCAACTCGCTTAGGGTCAATAAGAATCAGTTTAAGTTCATTTGGAGAATTTTGATACAACATCGAAAGCAGGAAGGAATTTATGCAAACAGACTTTCCACTTCCCGTTGCCCCAGCCACAAGCAAATGCGGCATAGCATCAAGATTCGCCACAATTGGTCGACCACTAACATCCCGCCCCAATGGCAAAGTGAGCTTAGACCTAGAATCTGTGAACTGCGCACTTTGAATAAGTTCCTTAAGAAATACCAAAGATCTATAACCATTGGGAACCTCAATTCCCACTAAAGATTTCCCGGGAATCGGCGCCTCTATCCTCACTCTTTCCGCAGCAAGAGCCAAAGCAATGTCATTCTTCAAAGTCGTAATTTTTGACAACTTCACAGCCTCGTGAGGTTTAAGCGTATACTGAATAACAGTTGGCCCAACATTCACCTCATGCATCACCACATCAATCCCAAACTGCTGAAGCTTAGCCTTAATCGTATCTGCATTTTTCATCAAAAGTTCATCATCCACTTGTACATTGCTATCCCCTGTTTTTAATAAATCCATAGAAGGAAATTCCCATTCATAAACCTCCCCTGCCTCAGCCGCTTTCTCATTTTTTGTTAACTGCTCAGAAAAAGATTTTTCAGTTTGTTCATTAATTTTAATTTTAGCAGTCTCCTCATTTTTAGATCCCTCATCTTCATCTTCATAAATTTTAGCAACACCCTTCAAGTCCGCTTTTCTAATTTGTATCTCAGGAAGATTAAGCTCTTGCGCCTCCATTTCATCCTCCTTGCTAACCTTTCGCTGATTTTTATCATCCTTAATCATTTCGATTTTAATCTCCGGAATCAAAAATCTAAAGATCTCACCCAAAGAAAGTTCAAACACAAGCAAAACAGAAACCAAAAAAGCTGCCACAAAAATAATACTTGCTGCAATCTGCCCAACACCCAAAACTTCCAACAAAATAAAATTGCTTACAAAACCGATATATCCACCATAGAGCCCCTCAGCCGCATAAGTATGCAAACTTTCAATTGGCACGGACAAATGAAAAATACTCAAAATCGATCCCATAAAAAGACCAATTCCAAAAATCCTCGCCGGACTAAAAACAACTTTTTTTGACAGAAACAACATCAAGCTGATAACCCCAAATATTCCCGGGATCACATATATACCCCATCCAAAAACCGGCTTCAACAAATTAATCATAGAATCACCAATCAAACCAAAAGTACCCTTAATACTGAGCACAGCCAAAATAGCGACAGCCAAATAAATAATCGCCCAAATTTCCCTGGCCACACCGGGTGCAACCTCAAATCTCAAAGAACTTCTCTTCGTTGTTCTTCTCGCTCGCCTGGCAACAGGTTTCCTTTTGGCAACAGATCTTCTCGCAACAGTTTTTCTTCTTTTGATAGCCATGAATAAGTTTTATCTACCCCTCCAATATACAAAAAAACTGCAAATTTTACTAGGAAAAAACATAAAAATATCTACCCCAAAAGCAACTCCAAGCGAGCTATCACATCTTCCAAAGAAGGCCTACTCTCAGAATCCTTCACCAACATCTCCGACACCAATATCAAAAACTCCTCCCCATCAACCTCCTTCAAAAATAAACTGGATATCCCAAAAAACTTTTTCCACCCAAAACCAACAAGCTTTTTCAAAGTCCGCAAATTCCCATCCACATCACCTCTAAACGATTCTACACAATTCCCGTCACGATCAATCATAGTCTGCTTCATAAATTCATTAAAAGTCCCACCCCCACTCCTCAAATACACTTCCCACAAAGAAATCCCAAATGCAAAAACATCTTCTCCTTTCGTTTGAGCAGAACCATAATTTTTGTAATAAAATTGAGGCATATATGCGGCAGTACCAAATATAGCAGGAGGAGTTTCCTTGCCAGAAAAAATTGGAGCCACATATTCATTATCAGCCAAAACACCTTTAAATTTCCCGTTCCCATTATCAACAAGCAAAATATTCCCCGGTTTGACATCCCTATGAATATAGTCGTACTGATGTAATTTTAGAGCCCCCAGCATTGCATCTCTCAAAACCCCCAAAGCAACCCTAAAATCTCCTTCCCCCTCACGATAATAAGCCCATAAATCCTTGGCCTTCGAATAATCCGGAGCAATCGTCACCCCACTTCCCACAAACTTCTCACTGGATAAATATTCACTCTCCGGCAAATCCACATCGGCAAAACACATAAGATGTTTCGAGAACTTTACAACCATATTTTCCACCCCGTCCCCTTTCAGCTCTCTCCATTTCTTGGATTCCAAGTCATTCAAATTTGGATCACCATAAACCACCTCCACCCCCAAATCTTTAAAAACCACAACAATCTTCTCAAGCACATCTCTCATTATCTCCTCAAATTTTCGCCCTTCAAATTTTAAATTCCCATATTCCCCACTACCAACTACCTCACAATTTTTAGTAATCTCAAAATTCGGATAATCAGCATGAAGCTTAATTACCTTTTCAGCATACTTTGTATCCAAAAAAACCGAAGAATCGGTAGCCGTCGCACAATTTCTCAAAAAGGAATTATCACAAGAGATCATTTCCCCAATCCTATCCTCACTAAGCAATTCCCCTTTCAAAATCCCTCTTTCAAAACTCTCCGGCAAAAAAACTTTCTTCATTTTTTTAAGTTAAGAGCCAATTATACAAACCACAGAAGCCAGGTCAAGCAAAACAAGCCAAAACTCTCCATCTTAAAGCCTTTCCAACTATTTTTTTAGGCTGTATAATTCAGCCCACAAAACTAAAAACAACAAATGATAAAAACACGCTTCGCCCCATCACCAACCGGCTACCTCCATGTTGGCGGACTGCGCACCGCCCTATATTGCTACCTTTTCGCCAAGAAGAACAAAGGAAAATTCGTCCTAAGGATAGAAGATACAGACCAAGAACGATTTGTGGAAGGTGCCACCGAAAATCTAATAAAAACAATGAAGTGGTGCGGTATGGATTATGATGAAGGCCCACACGCAGATGCTAGCGAAACAGGAGACTGCGGGCCCTACATCCAATCAAAAAGAACAGACCTCTACAAAAAATACGCCGACGAATTGATGGAAAAAGGCCGCGCCTATCGATGTTTCTGCAGCAAGGAAAGATTAGACGAAATGCGCGAAGCTCAAACAAAAAACAAGCAAGCACCAATGTATGATCGAAAATGTTGCGACCTGCCAGAATCGGAAATTCAAAAAAAACTAGATGCAGGCAAACCTTTCGTCATTCGCCAAAAAATTCCCTATGAACTAATAAAATTTAAAGATCTAATCCGGGGAAATGTCCAATTCCACGGCAAAACAATCGACGACCAAGTGCTAGTAAAATCCGACGGTTTTCCCACCTACCACCTTGCAAATGTTGTGGACGACCACCTTATGAAAATCACCCATGTTATTCGCGGTGAAGAATGGCTACCCTCAACCCCCAAACACATTGCACTATATCAAGCCTTTGGATGGGAAATTCCGGAATTCGCCCACCTACCCCTACTCTTAAATCCGGACAAAACCAAACTTTCCAAACGCCAAGGCCATGTGGCTGTCGAAGAATATATCAACGAGGGCTACTTGCGTGAAGCAATCCTAAATTTTGTAGCTTTTCTTGGATGGAATCCAGGAAGTGGTGAAGAAAAAGAAATTTTCAGCTTGGAAGATTTGGAAGAACTTTTTTCAATCGAAAAAGTTCACAAAGCAGGCGCCGTTTTCAATTTGGAAAAATTAGATTGGTTTAACTGGCAATGGAGAAGAAAGAAATTTGAAGATGAAGTAGACAATGATCAAGAAAAAAGACACCAAAAACTTTACGAACTTTGCAAACAACACCTAACAGAAGGGCAAATGCAAAACGAGGAACTCCTCAAAAAAGCCCTATTCACAGTGCAGGAAAAAATACTTCAGAACCCAAAAGAGGCCTCTGCGCACATCGATTTTTATTTTAAACTGCCCCACTACGAAAAAGAATTATTGACTCACGAAAAAATGAAGGTAGACTTGAATCAGGCAAAAGTTTCAATTGAAGAAAGCAAAAAAAGCTTAGAGAATCTTGAGAAGTGGACAGAAGAAACAATCAAGGAATCACTAACACAAATAGTAGAAAAACTGGAAGTGAAAAATGGCCAAGTATTCTGGCCCATTCGCGCCGCACTTAGTGGATTACAATTCTCACCGGGAGTGTTTGAAATCGCATTCGTCCTTGGGAAAGAAGAAACAATCAACCGCCTAAATCACGCAATTAAAAAAACAACATGAACTTTCTGGAAATAAAAGACGCAATCAAATATCTGCAAAAAACCTGCAAATGCCAAAAATGCAGTCGTAAATACAAACAAGCGGATATCTACATAATGGCCGCCGCAAAACAAGAAGCTGTTGCCGAACTAAAATGCCGAGCATGCAAATTTTCCACAATCGTCACAGTCAGCCATGAAAAAGAACTATCAGCCCAAAACTACCTCGAAGATGCATCCAGAACCCACAGAAAAGTTACACCAAACGATGTCCTGGATGTTAAAAACTTCCTCAACAATTTTGACGGGGATCTTAGTGAAGTTCTAAACCAAAACAACAATGAAAAAAATTATTAGCCTCCTGCTACTCGCCCTTTTTATTTCAAACGCTTGCACAATATCCGAAGAAGCGGACAAGCTTGCAACAGATGTCGCCCAATCCTACAACAATGTAGTAAACGAAACCAACGAACTGATTCAAACCGTCACAGACACCAAAGCAAAGTTTGACGAAACAATGGCCGAAATCAAAGAAGCAAAAGCAAAAATCAATGAAGCCGCAGAAGCAATAAACAATCTCACCGAATAAAAGCCGCAATGCTCAAATGCCAATTTCATGCCCACGCCGGCCCCGACCCGGAGCATCCCCTTTCATACACAGAAAAAGAACTGATCAAAGAAGCGGCCCATCTTAAATATGATGTTTTGGCAATCACCTGTCACAACAAAATCTTTCACAAAAAATCCCTTGAACAATACGCCAAAAAGCTAGGCATAATCCTTTTTCCCGGTATCGAAAAAGAAATCCAGGGCAAACATGTCTTGATAATAAATGCCAAAAAAGAAGCCGAAAAAATTGAAACATTTGAGCAACTGCGAGAATACAAGAACTCCCACCCCAACTCCCTAATCATCGCCCCCCATCCCTTTTTCCCCGGCCCAACTCTCAAAAAATCTCTCATCGAAAACATCGACATCTTCGATGCCATCGAACACAGCTTCGCCTACACAACAACCAAAAATTACAACTCCCCCGCCATCGCCCTAGCACACCGCTGGAGAAAACCACTCCTAGCAACCGCCGATGTCCATTTCCTCAAACACCTAAATCTTGGCTACACATTGGTCGATTCAGCAAAAAACAAAACCTCAATTATCCAAGCCATCAAAAAAAATCGCCTCAAAATTCACCACCAGGCTATCTCGTATTACGAAATCCTCAAAAGTCTCCTAATTATCGAATTTCAAAAATATTTTTTTCTGTTATAATTCAAACGAATCCTCATTCAAAAAAAACTATGAATCCATTCGTCCGAAAAGTTAAGAATCTAGCCAAAAAAAATCCCCGCCACATTGTTTTCCCAGAAGGCGAAGAAGAACGGATTCTTCAAGCAACAGAGGAAATAGTTCGCGAAGGCATCGCCAAAATTTCACTTGTGGGTAATTCCCTCAAGATAAAAAACAATGCAAAAAAACTCAAGCTGGATATTCCCTGGAAAGAAGTAAAGATTCACGATCCATCAAACTCAAAATTACTTCCAATATTTGCCCAAGAGTTTTTCGCCCTCCGCAAACACAAAGGCATTAACCTTGCCCAAGCAAAAAAAATTGTTCAAGAAATGAACTACTTTGGAACAATGATGGTCCACATGGACTACGCCGATGGAATGGTTACAGGAACACTAAAATCCACAGCCGATTCAATTCGTCCCGCCCTACAAATAATAAAAACCAAAGAAAAATTCCACAAAGTTTCAGGAATTTTCTTCATGGTTTTGGAAAAAAGACTACTACTATTTGCCGATACAGCCATCACAATAGACCCCAACTCACACGATTTGGTGGATATTGCCGTAGATACAGCAGAAACCGCCAAAAAATTTGGGATAGAACCACGCGTTGCAATGCTCTCATTCTCAACAAAAGGCTCAGCCAGCCATCCTGAAATAGACAAAGTGCGTGAAGCTATCGCAATGATGAAATACGAAAGACCAGACATTGTTGTAGACGGAGAAATTCAAGTCGATGCCGCACTTGTACCAAAAGTTGCCAAGAAAAAATGCCCCGATTCTCCAATCCAGGGAGATGCAAATGTTTTAATTTTTCCCAATCTGGAAGCCGCAAACATCGCTTACAAACTTGTTGAAAGATTGGCAAAAGCCAAAGCAATTGGCCCACTTTTACAAGGACTAAAAAAACCCGTCAACGACCTCTCTCGAGGCTGTAATTACCAAGATATTATCAATGTAACCGCATTCACAGCCTGTGAATGTGAATAAAACACTATGGAAGAAGTAAACACCTACAACATTCCGGCCTTCAAGAGAAAGCGCAGTATTGATGCTCACGAAAAAAAACTCAACACCACACCACTGCGCCCACGAAAGACCACCAGGAAAAGGCCATCAAAAACAATTGAAGAAATCTCCATGGACATAAGTTTTGATGAGCCCATTATCCAGGAAGAAAATTTCATAGAAACCCCTAGAGCAAAGGAAGGAAAAGCCATAGAAATGAAATTCTGCGGACTCTGCGAGGGTTATTTCGAAAAGATTTCCGTAGCAATCGTGGAACTCACAAGCCCTGTCCATCAAGGAGATCAATTGATTTTCGAAACAGAACAAGGCCTCTTTCAACAAGAAGTAACATCCATGCAAATAGATAGAAAAGATGTTTCACTGGCCCGCTCCGGCAAAAGTATCGGTCTAAAAGTGCTACTTCCACCAAAAGTCGGCGGAAGTGTCTATAAAATTATTTAAATTATGCAAATCCTCGTCATAAACTCCGGATCATCCTCCTTAAAATTTCGACTACTCAACTCTTCAAAAAACTACGAGCTAATCGCAAAAGGCCTCATTGAAAAAATCGGACTGCGAAGAAGCAAAGTACGCGACCACAAAGAAGCACTCAAACTTTGCCTAGAATCACTGGAAGGAAAACAAATCGACGCAGTAGGCCATCGAGTTGTGCACGGAGGAGAAAAATTCACAGAACCAACAAAAATCACCCCAAGAGTAATAAGAGAGATCAAACGCCTGAGCCATCTCGCACCTCTCCACAATCCCGCCAACCTCCAGGGGATTCTTGCCTGCAAAAAAATTCTTAAACGCACACCCCAAGTAGCAGTATTCGACACCGCCTTCCACCAAACAATGCCAGACCACGCCTATCTCTACGGCCTCCCGGAAAAACTCTACAAAAAGCATGCCATCCGCCGCTACGGCTTCCACGGCACCAGCCATAAATATGTTTGCAACGAAGCTCTAAAACTTCTACGCACAAAAAAAGCAAAAATAATCACCTGCCATCTCGGTAACGGATCCTCAATAACCGCCACAATAAACGGCAAATCCATAGATACCAGCATGGGCCTAACACCTCTTGAAGGAATAATGATGGGAACACGATCCGGCTCAATAGATCCAGCAATAATCATCTATCTCCAAAAAAAACTAAAACTTACACCTCAAAAAGTAGACCACCTTCTAAACAATGAATCCGGACTCAAAGGATTTTCCGGTATCAGCTCCGATATGCGCAAAATTTATCAAAAAAGTCTCAAAGGCAACTCCCGCGCCTTGCTCACAATCCGCACCCTATCCTATCAAATATCCAAATATCTCGGTGCATACTTTGCCGCAATGCAAGGAGTAGATGCGGTAGTTTTTACAGGCGGCATGGGAGAAAAAGCTTTCTACATCCGCGCTCAGGCAATCTTGGGACTCGCATCCATCAAAGCAAAAATCGATCCTCGCAAAAATCGCAAAAACGAATTAAAAATCCACCACAAGGACAGCAAAATAAAAGTTTTTGTCATCCCAACAAACGAAGAAAAACAAATTGCAATTGAAACTCACGACCTTTTGGCTAAAATATAAACAACCTAACTCCCCAATATGAAACTCATCCCTACAAAAATCCCCATAAAAGTTGGCAACAAGTACATCGCCGTTTTAAATCAACGCGCGGCACACAATTTTGACCTCCAACCAGGAGACCGTGTACAAATAAAAAATGGTAGAAAAGCAGGAATCCAAGCACTTCTTGATGTTAGCGAAAATGGAGACATAAAAGATCACGAAATCGGACTGTATTCAGAAACCTGGGAAAAATTAAAGACAAAAAGAGGCGACCGATTATCTGTAAGTATAGCCGAGAAACCGATATGCATTCAATACATCAAAGATAAACTAAACGGGAAACGCCTCTCCGAAAAAGAAATTAACGAAATCATTAAGGCGGTTGTCGCTGACGATCTATCCGATGTAGAAATGGCATACTTCGTTTCCGGCTGCTACATAAGCGGATTGGACGACAAAGAAACCGTCTACCTCACAAAATCAATCGTCAACAATGGCAATCGCTTAAAATTTAAAAAGAAAATTGTAGTGGACAAACACTGCATCGGAGGAGTTCCCGGAAATAGAACCACTATGATTGTCATTCCAATAATTACCGCATTGGGCCTCACGATGCCAAAAACATCTTCCCGCGCCATCACATCCCCATCCGGCACAGCAGACACAATGGAAGTTCTAGCTAATGTAAAAAATAATGCTAAACGCCTTCAACAAATCGGTGACAAAATTGGCGGATTTATAACCTGGGGCGGCGGAGTAGACTTAGCTGCAGCCGACGACAAAATGATCCGCGCCCGTCACCCACTTAGTCTCGACCCCCCAGGAATGCTTCTAGCCTCAATAATGGCCAAAAAACATTCTGTTGGTGCAAACCATGTTTTGATAGACATACCAATGGGCCCACAGGTTAAAGTAAAAAACATCAAAGAAGCCAAACATTTAGCAGAAAGATTCAAAAAAATCGCAAAAATGCTAGGCATGAAAATAGAGGTTTTGATTAGTAATGGAGACCAGCCAATAGGCAACGGCATCGGACCTGTCTTAGAATGCATTGATGTAATGAAAGTTTTAAAAATGGAGACGGATGCACCAAAAGATCTAATTAAAAAATCTGTAAAAATGGCCGGAATTTTGCTTGAATTAACTAAAAAAGCCCGCAAAGGAAAAGGAGAAAAAATAGCTCTCGAGACCCTTAAATCAGGTGCGGCATACGAGCAAATGATCAAAATAATCAAAGCCCAGGGAGACAAAAAAGCCTCACTCAAACCCGCCAAATTTACCAAAAAAGTTTTGGCCAAAAGAAACGGAAAAGTAAGAGCGATAAACAACAAACTAATCGCCCACATTGCCCGCACAGCCGGAGCTCCCTTAGATGCCGAAGCCGGAGTCTATCTTCACAAAAAATTGAAAGACAAAGTGAAAAAAGGCGAAGCCCTCTACACAATCTACGCAGACATAAAAGACCGCCTAAAATACACCGAACAATACGATCTCAACGGTGCCTATACAATTAAATAAATCACAATGGAGTATCAAGAAATTCTCGAAAAAATCAAAAATCTGGAAATCCAAGGAGCAATAAACATTGCGATAAAAGGAGTTGAAGCCTTTGGACTCAAACTCAAAGAAACGCAAGATGAAGCCGAACTTAAAAAGTACATCCAGGAAATAATAGACACTCGTGCAACCGAACCGGCAATGCGCAACGGCCTAAATTTCTGCCTTGCCAATCGTGACAAATTTAAAGATCCAGTAGCCGAAACCATCAAATATTTCACCGAAAGCAAAAAGAAGATTGCGGAAATCGGCGCCAACAAAATCCATGATGGTATGAAAATTTTCACCCATTGCCATTCCTCAACAGTAGTAGCCATTTTGATCGAAGCCAAAAATCAGGGCAAAAAATTTGAAGTATACAACACAGAAACCCGACCAAAATTTCAAGGCCGCAAAACCGCAACAAACCTAGCAAAAGAAGGCATTCCTGTCCTCCACATGGTAGATTCCTGTGGCCGCTCCCGCATCCGCGAATGCGATCTCTTTCTTTTCGGTTGTGACGCCGTGACCACGGAAGGCTTTCTCATCAACAAAATTGGCACAGAGTCCTTAGTAGATGCCGCCTGCGAAAGCTCCGTTCCCGCCTACTCCTGCACCAGTGCCTGGAAATTCGATATCGAAACTGTTTATGGCCACGACACTGAAATCGAGGAACGCGACCACAAAGAAGTTTGGGAAGATGCACCCGCCGGTGTAAAAATCTACAACCCCGCCTTCGAAATAACCCGTCCCGACAAATTTTCCGGAATAATTACCGAACTGGGCGTATTCAAAGCCGAAGCCCTAGTTACCGAAGTCCAAAAATCCTACCCCTACCTTTTCACAGAAAAATCATGACAATCACCAAAAAAGATCTGGAAATTCTCAAAATAATCGACAAGCTCGAACCCAAAGCCAAATGCCTGCGTGCCAACATCGCCTGCGCCCTAGTCAAAAACGGTAAAGTCCTGGTGAAAGCCACCAACGACTGGGACAAAGGCATGGACTGCCGCGTCCACGGCTGCATCCGCGACAAAATGAAAGTTAAATCCGGCACCCGCCGAGAAATTTGCTATGGCCTCTGCGCCGAGCAATGGTGCCTGGCCCTCGCCGCCAAAAAAGGCATAAGCATCAACGGCGCCACCGCCTACATCACCAAACACCCCTGCCGCATCTGCGAAAGCCTGCTTTGCGAAGCCGGCATCAAACGCGTCGTCTTCCAGGAAGGCTACCCCGATGTCCTCCCCCACTTCGACCTCTTCGAAAAACGCAAAGTCAAAGTCGAACAAGCCCCCGCAACCAACTTAAAAGACCCAAAAAGATTAAAAGCGGATTCTATTTAACATTGATAAATCCGCCAGGATTTATCAACCTGCATCGAAAAAAATCCCCCAGGATTTTTAAACCTAATCAGGATTTCCCCCACTCACTAAAAGCAGTTTCAAAGTTAAATATATTGTGATCAGAAACCACCTTTACAGCATCCCCAAAACTATTAGCCATAGCAGTAGTAATTCCCTCATCAGCTGTAGCAACAAGCACCTTAGCATCAGGAAATTTTTCAAAAACCCCATTAATAGCCTTCAAAATTTGGTCCCTACCAGTATTTACAAGCCCTCCAGGAGCAACAACCACTTTCACTAAATTACTTATCTCCTCAAGAACACCCCCAACATCAATAGAGTCAGTAGTATAAACAATAACCTCACCCTGCCCCACAATACCGGAGATATCAGACATACAAAGAGCCTTCGAATAAGACCATCCTCCAGCATTAGCTAACAAAACAGTTGGCGTCCCATCAGGATATCCCTCATCATCCAAAAATTTCGCATTAAAAACTCTCTCACTCATAATATAATATTAAAAAATACCTACAAAAAACTATCACACCAACAGTCAATCAGTCAAATAATCAATCTTACCAAATCCTTAAACCCTTGGTAAGATTACCCCCCCTACATCTCCACCTCAAACACCTTATCCGCATTCAGCACATAAAGCATTCTGTTCTCACCATCCACATAAAGATCACGCAATTCCCCCACTCCATCAAACAAATACTGTGTCTTATAAATCAGATTTCCATTTCTCAAATCCTTTGTATACACAAGGACACGCGCCTCTTTACCATCCATCACATAAACCTCATCCAGCTTCTCACTCGTATAAATCTTTTGGGGATCTTTAAGCCCATTAACCGGCTGGTCCTCAATTCTAAATTCAGCCACATTACCTGCATATAACTTTATAATATCTCCACTTCCATCAAGAATGTAAACATTGGAATCAATCGCCAAATCCTGAGCCTTTGACAAATCCAATTCATCAGCCAAATATTTCTCCGCACCACCAAAAGTTTCACGAGTTCCCTTATAGCTATACTTCCAAATCTGATTGCTGGAAGAATCAAGCAAATAAATCTTATTGCTCCAATCCTCAAGGGCAACACCATTATGGAAAGCCCCATCATCAGTATCCATAAAAGACACAGTTCCTTCCCTATATTCAAGCAATTTCCCACTTTTTGTGAGGAAAACAACTGAATTTCGATCATCAAAACCTGTCGCACTAATAATGATTTCCTCATCATCAACAGTTATCGGATCCTGAACCTGATCCAAAACAAGCTCGTAAAGTGCATTATGTTCATAAACAAACTTCCTACTACCAACCTCTACAAAACCCAAAGCATTCATCGAAGAATTTTTCTCACTAAAATCAACAAGAACCGTAGGACTCTCAATTCTCTGAACATTATCCAACTTATCCCTCAAACTCTCTATTTCAATCAAAAAGATATTAGCCTTTTCCCTATAATAACCGGAATTTAGAACAGTTAAAGAATCTGCGTAGGCCCTATCTAAAATAGCTTTAGCCTGCTCCTTATCATAAACTCCTTTTGTCTCGGCCTCGGAAACTCTGTCCGCAACCTCAATCAAAATACCATCCAATCTCTCAATTTCAGCCTTTGTAGCTTTATTATCCTTGGCAAACATCACTCCAATCGTCAAGACAATAATGACCAAAACAAGCGCCGCAAGCACCTTATCCTTCCCAAAACCTTTACTAAAAATTCCAGCAAAAAAATCTCTAACCGACTCCCAAACTTTCATCCAAACTGGATCCCCCTTATAAACAACATCTTTATTCTTCATCTTCATTCCTTTCAGGGCTGTAACAAATTTGCCGGTCAAAGTTTCTTTATGAGAACTGATATTCGGACCATCAGCCTCTAAAATATTCTTCGCCATCGCATCCACCTCACCCTCTATATTCTCAACATCCAGCCTTGTAGCAGTCTCAAAACGCATTCCGGTCAACCCAATGCGTCCCAAAATTTCCGTAGAAACAACATCCTTAAGCTCATTCAACCCATCCATAACATCCTTTTTCGAAACAGCCTTCGCCAAATCCGTTTTACTAATATACCTAAGCAAACGGGTAGACGAAAACAAAACAATATCTCCACTCTCAATCTTTCCGCTCGCAATACTTGAAAAAATCTCACCATCCTTAGCTTCCTCATCACCAAGCCCTTCACTCACCACGCTCACATAGCGCTTTCGGATCAAATAAGCCTCGCTATCTCCAGCCTGCGCAAGATAAAGTACATCCCCTACAATTGCCGCAATAACTATATTCAAATTGCCAATATATCCGGAAAATTTCTTTCCCTTAAACTGCATCAACTCCGTATTTACAACTTTTAAGGCTCTCTCAAACCGTTCATAGGGATCGCTCTCCACATCTGCAAAAAACTCTCTTTGCATCATTTCAAAAACCACCTGCCCAATCTCCTCCGCATCCACCTGATTATTCTGAACCTCTAAATTGATGAAAATCTGCCCACTATTCTCACCATGCTCCTGAAAAAGATCATAGGCATAATTCTCCAAAAAGCTATTGTCATCCCTCCCAACAAACAAAAACTCATAATTAGCTTTTAGTGCCATATTGTAAAGTTTATTAAGTTTTTTCGTTACGCAAAATATACTGTGATTTTAGCCCTCTTGCAAGTTATTAAATAACTATTTGACTTCCCCACCCTTTACCTATAAAATCAGCAAGCATTTTCAATAAACAGACTAATTCTCATACAATGTTAGGTAAACTAAAAAAACGAAAAAGACTAAGGAAACACGGATTTCGATCCCGCACACAAGATGGAGGCGGAGTACTGAAATCCCGAAGATCTAAAGGACGATATAAGCTTACAGTAACCATAAATTCAAAAGCGGCCTAAATTTCATGGTAGCTAAAAAAAATCGATTAAAAAAAGGCGAAATAGAATACACCATGAAAAAGGGAGACAAATCAAACTCACGCTTTTTCATCGTTAAACATTTAAAATCAACAGAGAATTTTCCAAAATTTTGTGTTATCATTAGCAAGAAGATAAATAAAAGCGCAGTAAAAAGAAACAAACTAAAAAGACAAATCTGCGAAATCCTAAGACAAACGGAAAATTCTGAGCTTAAAAGTTCAAAAAACATCATCCTCATCCCCAAAAAAGAAATAACACAGTCAAATTTTCAGGAGATAGAAGCGGATTTGGGAAAATTAACCCTAAACTAAGCAAAAATGGAAAAATTCAACAACATCATCAAAAATGTCCTCATCTTTTTAGTTGTATTTCTGGCAATAAACTATTTCATGCAATCCTGCCAGGACAACGACAAAGAACTCCTCTTAAATAGTGGCAATTTCATCTTCACAACAACAAAAACCGAGTATTCACGTACAAAAATAGTCACCCTCAACATAGAAAACTACACCAGCGAAACCATTACAATCCCTAGCGAATGCCCAAGCGAGCCCTTTAATGTTTACCGCTACGAGCAAAACGAATGGATCCAAAAAATCTCAACTCCAGCCTTAAACTGCGAAAACGCCCTAGATATCGAAATTGCGCCGGAACAAAAACTCCAAATTCCTTACTCAAACTGGAACAATGCCCTCTTCGGTGAAATGGGCAGATTTAGAATCGAATTTACAACAACCCTCAACGGAGAAGAAAAAACTTTCCAAAGCAACGAATTTACAGTCAAAAAAGAAGGAATCTTCTCTCAACTATGGAGAGGAATTTTCTACAGACCTATCTACAACGGCCTAATCTTCTTCACAAAAGTAATGCCCGGCCACAATTTGGGCCTCGCAATCATCCTACTCACGATAATCATCCGAACAATCCTGCTTATTCCTTCCCACAAAGCCCAAAAAGCTCAACGCAGAATGCAAAACATCCAGCCGCGCCTGGAAGAGATTAAAAGAAAATACAAAGGAGACCAACAAAAAATTGCCATGGAAACTATGGCAATATGGAAAGAAGCAAAAGTAAATCCTATCGGGAGCTGTTTACCAATCTTGCTCCAACTTCCCTTCCTTATCGCATTATTTTACGCGATAAAAGGCGGCATCAATCCCGACAATAGTCACCTACTCTACACAACATACGAGAATTTCAGACTCTCGGACATAAATATTAACTTTTTCAATCTTCTCGACCTTACAAAACAAAACACTCTGGTTCTACCACTAATAGTAGGCGGACTGCAATTTGCTCAACTAAAACTGACCACATACAAATCTAATAAGGGCAAAAAGGACCAGCCAAAAAACGAAATGGCTATGGCAACCAACATGATGACCTATTTTATGCCTGTTATGATCGCCGTTTTCACCGCCTCCTTACCATCCGGAGTCGGAATTTATTGGGGAACTTCCACCCTATATGCAGTAGTTCAACAGCTATTTGTAAATAAAAGCGTTGACGGAGGCTCCAAAAACAATAAGAATTCTGATGTAAAAGTAAAAGTTATTTCCTAAACATATATTTCCATGGATATTGAAGACACAATAAAAACCACACTCGAAGAACTACTGAAACAGCTCGACATAAATTTTTCCAAAATTGATATCGATGAAGATGAAGAAAAAGATACTTACAATGTGAACATCGTGAGTGAAGATCAAAGTTTGTTAATAGGCCAAAGAGGAGGCAACATTCAGGCACTTCAGCACCTATTAAAAATTCTTACTTGGCACAATCTTGGCACAGAAAGGCAATTTCACATCGTGCTAGATGTCGACAATTATCGTCAGAAACAGGAAGAAAATGTTATCAGCCTTGCAGAAAGAAAAATTGCCATTCTCCGAAAAACACGCAGACCTCAAAGCCTACCGCCAATGTCTCCATATTTTAGAAGGAAAATTCATCTCCACCTGATGGGAGCAGGTTTTGAAGATATCGAAACAGAATCCAGAGAACAAGGAGAAAGAAGACACATTGTCATTAAACTTAAGTAATTATGAAAAACATATTTAGGATTGCTCTTACAATATTTTTTTTGCTGTCCCTTGCAAATCTCAGCATCGCCGAAGAAGTACTCCCCTTTTCAGATCTATATATAGGACATAAAAACTTCGTAGCCATCTCCACCTTAAAGGAAAATGGCGTAATCGAAGGTTATGATGACGGATCCTTTAGGCCAGAAGAAAAAATCAATCGAGCTGAAGCATTAAAAATGCTCACCCTTGCCAGCGAATTACTAACGAAAGAAGGAATAAATGAGGCGGATCAACCAGAGGAAAATGTTTTTACTGATGTCGTTCGCTCCGCTTGGTATGCAAAATATATCTCAGCGGCAAAAGACAAAAAAGTCATCAATGGATACGACGACGGAACTTTTAAGCCATCAGAAAACATCAACCTAATGGAAACTCTTAAAATTTACATGGAATCGCTAAGGACAATCAATTATCCCGAAACTACGGAAGAAAACCTTTTTGCAGACACCGCCACAGACAGCTGGTACAGCAGATATGCGGCCCTGGCAAAAGAAAGAGGTCTTCTTTATATCAGTGCAAACAACAGCATCAATCCGGATCAGGAGCTAACACGCGGATACTTAGCCGAAATCATTTATAGAATGCAAGGATACGAAAAAGGAGATCGCTTTGGCAAAGCCACATTCTATGGCGAAGCCTTTAATGGCAGAGGCACAGCCTCGGGCGACACCTTCGACATGAACGCCATGACAGCCGCCCACAAAACTCTCCCCTTTGATACCCAAGTACAAGTCACAAACCTCGCAAACGGCAAAACAGTAATAGTAAAGATCAACGACAGAGGCCCCTACGGACCTGGCCGAGTTCTGGATTTATCAGAAGGGGCTTTCACCGCAATTGCCTCCCGTGGAAGTGGAATAATCGACATAAAATACAGCATCATCGAAGATTAATCCCCAAATTCACATGAATTCCATCCAGTATCACAAAAGATATGTCAAAATCAGAAACAAAAAAACCCTAAGGAGTGAAGTAAAACGCACAACAAAAACTCTAATCATCACACTCGCAACAATGATTGTGATCCTTTCCATAGCCTTTTTAAGTCTGACAAGTAAAAGTGCCCAAAAAGGTTACGAACTTGCCCAACAAGAAATAAAAAACAAAGAGCTCAAAGACCAAGAAGCAAATATAAAATCCCAACTAACAGAAGCCACATCCTTCTCCAATCTCGAAACCGAAGTTTTTAACGAAAATATGGAAGAAGCCGAAAAGAAAGACTACATTCGCCTGGAAGATACTTACGCCAATTAATATTGACTTTAAAACGCATATCCTTATACTGATCTAGCATTTTGAAAATATGGGGCCATCGTCTAGTGGTTAGGACACTAGGTTTTCATCCTAGCAACAGGGGTTCGATTCCCCTTGGCCCTACCATTAAAAAATGACAGCCATCTGGCTGGCATTTTTTGATTGTACCTAAGGAGCGAGAACCCACAGGGTTCGAGGGCCCCGCAGGGGTCATGTCTCGGGCCCCCATTTCGAAGAAATGGGGAGAGACACCCCTTGGCCCTACCAAAAGATGCACTATTAGCACCTCATACTCCCAACTCTAGGGCTTTTAAATGTACCTTACATCCCTTATCAAATTATATTTACTTGTAATATTCTTTAATCTGAAACAGGAAGTAAAGACCAATAATTCCCCCCAAAATACCTCCAAAACTAAAGAAAACCAAATCACTAATAATAACCAATAAAGACGAATACATTAATAACCTCCACGCGTATTTTTTCCTCTTAAAAAGCCCCGGAATAGCAACAACCTCAAGAATAAATGTAGCAAAAGCAATTATTGTTGCCGCCCCCCACCCATACATGTGAGTTCCCATCAACCAAACAGGAGCAAAATACATAAAATTAAGCCCTAAAAGTACAAACAAAACTGGCAGAAACAGCACTACAAAAATAAGATCAATCCATGGAGCTATAATAACCAATTTTTCCCGTATCCGCGCAGGAATAGTAAAAGGAGCTTTTTTTACCAAATACAAAGTAAGAAAATTTTCTAACTCATTCATAGGTTTAAATTAAATTATAGATAAAACCAAACATTACTCCGCAATATAACCTGAATATGAAATAGAAATAGCGACTATTTTTGAATACGGATCTGATTCAATATATACACTCGCATCAAGATCAGCAGAATTAGTTACTTCATAAGAAGCACCACCACTCTCACTTGATTGAGAGGTAATTTGCCACATAGATTGAGAAAACAAGTTTTTATAAAAATCTTTTACGCTTTTAAAATCATCAGTTGTTTCTATTGTAATATCCTTACTGATATATTCTTCATCGCTACTATCAGAAGCCTGAGTAATTTTTCCACCGCTATATATCAAATCTGACGGAAAATCACTTGGTGCATCAACAGCCTCTGTATCTTCAAATTCTTTAAGTTCCATCTTTGCTCCATAATCCGCATAGACTTCCATCATTTTCGCCATAGCTTCAGGATCATTTTCATCATAGTTCTCCATAATTTCTTGTTGAGCCTCCGCAAAATCCGCAAACTCAGAGAATTCTCCTCCCGCCCCTCCAAAATACCCCGTATCCTCCGCACCCGATTGAATCGCCGAACTACCACTTTCTGAATTTTTCGCCAAATCCTTGCCACCCTCATCTGATAACTTGTCTGTTTTACCACACCCAACTAAAAAAACTACAACTCCTATTAGCACCACCAAAACCAATAAAATCTTTTTCATATTATTTTTATTACAAATAAAAAACTTCCGAATATATTGTAATATAATTAGAAAATACACGCAAATAATACTCACTTAAGCTCATCTTTTATGAAAAATTTCACATTTCACCAACCACCACAACCCCAAGGGCACCCTACCCCATCTCCAAACGCCTCACATTCTCTAAATAACTTTCCCTTTGCTCATCAACACCCGTCGCAATTTGTACTCCTCCCAAACCTAACCAAGTGGCTGCAACATTAGCCCGTTCTAAAATAGCTTTGTAAATCAATTCTCCAAATTCTGCTCGTAAATCCACTTCCGACCCACTGCCGGCATTCACTCCCCCCCCACCCCACAGCACAACTTAAATTTGTCATTGAAGCTATACCAAAAGTTATGTGGCCATTATCAGGCCGAACACATCTTCTATCTCCATTTTTGAAACAAGGCCTTAAGTATAGAGGAAAAAATTTGCTTGCATCCTCATTATTCACCCTGCCTACCTCCAATAACTTCATCCAAATATCAGAAATGACATGCCCCACGGAATCATGCTGTTTAGCTCTTTCCCCAAATTTTCCCGAGGACTTCATCTGCAATACATTTCCACTATAATCCCTACAATCAACTGAATCATTCTCATGACCGAATCTTGGAATTCCACTAAAGTAGTCCTTATAATCAACCATCCGATCCTTAGTAGGAATATATCTCTCTCCCAAATCTATTCCTAGTTCTTCTATTGTATGGACCAATTCTTGCATGAGCTTAAACGCCTCAGAGTCCTCAGGTTTAGGCAAAAGATCAGGTGCAGGCAAAACCACCTGTAACTTAGGAATATAAAAATCAGGAGTCCATATTTCTGTATCTTCTGGATCAAACATAAACAAAGGATTAATTATGAAATGGAAAACAATTTTAGCAAAACATCCAAATAAAGAAAGAAAAACAACTTTCACCCTTCCCAAATCCGCAATCTTCTGCTAAAATATATAGATTTTAGTATATAAAAAAAAGCTATGCTCAAAAAGTTCAGCACAGCCCAAAAATTAGAAATTTTACAAAAAGTAAAAAAAGTAGCCAACAAAAACTTTTTGAACACCCAAATATCAAAATCCCGCAACATCGAGGAAAAACAAGCGGATGATTTGCTCAAAGAACTCGATAATTTATAATTTTGCATGAGTCTAAATAAAGCACCAAATTTTACAGATGACCTGGCCAAAAAAATCGAAACAAAAGCCGATCTTATTGACGATAAAGAAGAAATTACAATGACCCGCCTACAAGAAGTAGCAAAAAATCTTAAAAACGATTCTGAAACAAACAAAGAAAAACAGGAAGCCCTGCAAAAGGCAATTAGCACAGTCGCAGACGAGAACGGCATCGACGAAGCTCGTATTTGGTTATGGATAAACAACGATGAGACATTAAATAATGCCAAAAATTCTCTACTAACCCAACCCCTCAAAGAACCAATAGACACAAACAGCGATCCTGAAACAATAAGAAACCTGGAAACAATCTTATCCTCATTCAATTTCCTCCAAGAACCCGACAGCAACTTTGATAACGACACAAGCAAGGCGGTCATGAAGCTTCAAAAAATGCTCAACAAAGAACTTGGATTCAACAATGGAAACAAGATAGATCTTCCGGGCATCACCCACCTTGACGAAAACGGCATTTTTGACATGCAAACCCTCCAAAACCTCAAATTTCTCATAGACACCGACCTTTCCACCAACGAAAATCAAGACATTAGCAAAATAAACAACGCCGAGATCTACAAAATGAACGGAGACGGATTTAAATACATCCTGCGCGTCCCAACAGACCAACAAGACAACCACACTCTCTACATAGTAAATTCACAAAACGGCGCAATCAAAGAATACGACAACCCAAGCCAGGAAGATTTTTTCAAAAAACAAAAAAATCCACCGATAATTCTAATCAAAAACGGTGTAAGCAAATTACAAGGCAACAACGACAAAGACACAAACTCCATTCGCCTGGCCATCCTCAAAAGCAAAACCCAAATAGATCTGCCAGCAAAAGCAGTCCTAGACAAAAACAATGACCGTCAATTTAAAATAGACAAAACGGCTTACGAAATTCACCCCGACGGATCAATCCTCAACCGCGAAAATCATAGCATCCTCAAAGCGGGAGAAAATTTTGATAATCCAAACAATTGGAAATTTTTCAAAGAACAATTGCGCACATCCGGGGACGCATACCTGAATGAAGTATTGCCAAAAGCCGGATTCCCCAATGGCCTCCCCCCCTTCCACGAACTTTCGGACACAAGCACCCCCATCAAAAAATCACTCAAAGATATTGAAACACCCTTGGATGTAAACGAAGAACTCGCCACCCAAAATCTAAAGAACATTTTGGAGATGCCCCCGGAAAAAAGAGCGCAATACATCAATGGACTAATTGGAATGATGAAAGAAATTCCATTAAAAGGAATCCAAACAAGTACAAAAGAAAACATCAAACATGTCCAAAAAATTCTTGTATACTTGGGAGTTTACAACGAGAGTTACAACAATCCCAAAAACGCAATCGACGGCATATATGGAAAACTTTCAAAACTTGCCATGAAAGCTCTGCAAAAAATGATCGCCTACACAGCAAAAAATCTCCTCAATGACCCAAAGCTCAAAGAATATAATTCCGGCCCTCTAAGAGCAATTGAAGTCGGCTTCAATGGTATGCGACATGGCCCAAAACACTTCTACGATGGCTACTTTGCCCAATACACCTGCCTGGCACTTATTGGCTATTTGGATTTGCAAAAACCAAAAGTAGGTCAAGCGGAACCTAGCTTCCCCGAGACAAAAGAAACAGTAAAAATAGAGAAAAAAACCATTCCAAAACTACAAGTCCTAAACACCTACCAAGGAAACATGGATAGACAAAACCGACAATTCTTTGGAGAAAACCAACTAATTTTGGAAAGACTGGCCTATCAACTTTCAAACGGCAACGCAGAAACTTTCAAAATTCGCTTTAAAAGAGGAGACGATCCACACATCGTCATCAGTCTTGGGATGAAAAGTAATTCATTCAAACCTGATCAATACATCAGACTCTCCCCTATTCCCGCCAAATTTTTTGGCGACAACTTTGATCGAAGAGAACTGGGAGATTTAGTTTTAAAACTTTTAAACAACAAAGCTAACCCAAAAGCTAAAACATTAAAAGAAGCTCCAACAGGCCCAAATCCCTCAATATCAACAATCAACAGAGGCGAACTGATTCCTTCAATCGAAGGGGGCAAAAGCAAACTATACCTTTTCGTTCCTGCTCTAGGGTCTTATCCTCAAAAAGTTTATCAAGTAAAGATAAACAATCAAATCAATCTGCAAGAAATAAGCCCTTTGTCCGAAGAACTCCGGTCCTGCGACCCCTCAAAAAAAGCAGGCAATATTATTTACGGATCATTCCAGCCCAAAAATTTCACAAAAATTTACAACAAAACACCGGAAGACAAAAACTACTCCGGACTCTTTGCACAAGTTCAAAAACTCGGAAAGGTTTTTGAATCAAAAGGCGAAACACTAAACAGCATCAGCAAAAACACCGACCCAATACACTACTACCAAATACTCGATCCAGCCCTAAAATCGAAAGTCTACAAAGCAAAAAAAGAAAGACCGGCCGGCGCAGAATATCTAATTTTCGAAGGAGAAAAAGCGCACTATTATCGGATCTCCAATGGAGAAGTCCAATATTACGACGATTCAAATGAAGCAAAAAACGCTGATTGGCCAACATCTAAATTTTTCAAAGACGGACTAAACAGCAAAAGCGTCCAATATTTCTCCCTAATGGACAAAATGAAAAAACCAAAAAAACCAGAAACATCCATATCTACACCCACAAAAACTAAAGAACAATTCAATCGCAACATTCTTCCAAAAAACGCACTTAAAAGTATCCCCCAAGAAATTAGAGACATTAAACTCAAACCACAGCAAAGAAAATATCTCAAAAACTCAAACCCCGAAAAACTTCCCAGCCAAATAAACGCAAGACACCTCAATAAAATAGGTCTTGCCACCCGTCTGCACGAAGAATGTCAAAAAATTCTAAAACTAAAAATAGCCAATATCTACAATTTTTCAAAATCCCCGAACCTCAAACGCATCACCGAAAAACTGCTGGAAAGAAGAGATCAGGATGGAAAAATCAACATTCCCAACGCCATCAAGCATTTAATCGTCGCAAGTGTAATCAAGGATCATGAAATATTTGTCAGCGCAATGATCAAAAAAAACAAAAACTTCATCAACTCACTAACAAAACTCGAACTTGCCTCCATCAATCCGGGAAAAATAAGAAAAAACGAAAACCTAAAAAAAGCCGGAGAATTTATGAAAAAACACAAAATCAAAATTTTCCCCGAAGCTTTCAAAATCCTCCTTCCACCGGAAGCAAGAGTAAAAGGCACAGGCCTGGAAAGACGAGCATATGAGGAAAACAACGATCCTCTCCGAAATCTCCACGACACAAGCTACGGAACCCCCACGGGAATTTCCGCAAAAGTAGAAGGAGAAAAAATGATTCTTCACATCAACTACAAAGACAAAAACGACAAACAGCTCAAACCTAAAATTTTTAAGATCGATTTAAGCCTACCTTAACTCCTTTTGTGTTAAACTATTCTTGCAATATCCAAAACCCAATTTAACACAATGCAAGT
>Ga0180007_10002235_pt1 | contig 23517 bp, 33 predicted proteins | sample MM_PC_MetaG_FD_121122 | JGI IMG/M metagenome (GOLD analysis project Ga0180007, IMG submission 121122) | Groundwater microbial communities from the Aspo Hard Rock Laboratory (HRL) deep subsurface site, Sweden - MM_PC_MetaG | ecosystem: Environmental > Aquatic > Deep subsurface > Groundwater... | reverse complement strand
CCTGTGGCATCGTCTACATGGTAAGGAATGTAATCGTCTGTTAATGCTGATAATTTAGTGGTAACAAATATTGGAGAATCAGTGGTATCAAGTGCAAGGTCTGCTTTAACTGTGGCTAACGTGTTTACTTCCGGTGCGCCCGCCCCCGCAGTTTTTCTATAAACAAGAGACGCCGTGGCCATATTCGCCTGTTTAGCAAGAGTCACCGCTTCGTTATCAATAGTCCAGGTAGCCCCCGTTCCGGAAACTGTTATGTCACCCTTGTCGCCATCAGATATTCCGGTGTTTGCAATAAATTCTAGGGCGTTCTCGGCCACATTCACGGCAACCAATTTGCCACCATCGTCAGTGTAATTTGCAGGAGTGTCTGTCAATCCTGTAAATTGTGTTGCAGCTATAGATAGATAAGATTTAACCTGCGCCCAAGTGCTTGTTACGAGAGCATTTCCCGCCGTACTGTCCCGATATAAAGCAAGGTCGTCGTCTATTGGTGGATTTTTTGCGCTGACCGCTCCTAATGCCGTGTCGGTTCCCTGGGTGTGTCTTGCCGCCGTGTTTTCTGAAATACCATCATGGTCGTGAAGGGTTGTATCTCCACCGTCAGTCAAATCGGTTGCGTTACCATCTGAAATATTATTAGCTTCTGCTCCATCTTCTACGTTCAAAAGTGCTAATGCTTCAGCCTTGGATAATATCTCGGGCACTCCTGCACCAGCGGTATCCCTTCCTATTAGAGACGCCGTGGCCATGTTGGCCATCTTAGCAAGAGTCACTGCTTCATTGTCAATAGTCCATGTAACCCCTAAAGCGGATACCGTTATGTCGCCTTTGTCACCGTCTGTAACCCCTATTCCTGTACTCTTGGTATAATCAACTCCGGTACAGATAACGCTCATTTCCGACGATATAGGAATTGTAACCCCTGTTTCGCCACTGACTTTAATAATTGCTACGTTGACGGCATCCGAATTGGTTATAAAAAATCTCTTCCCCGGGGTGTTCGGAGCAATTATCGCATTTGCCGCGTGTCCGGTTGCAACTTCCAGGTATTGCAATGTCGTGTTATTCGCCAGGGTAAGATCGGCGCTTGAAAGGTCGATATCATTTAAAGCAAGTTGTGTAGTTGAAGCCACTGCCGCCGCGAGCGGAGCGTTATCCTCGTCCAGTTTCCTTTTGAAGTACGCACGGATATTATCCAGGGCCAGCTTAACGTCTCTGTCTGATCTTATCTGAGGAATGACAGGATAACTGCTCATATTGGAAATTCCTCTATCGAACTGGCAAGATAAACCGCTGTTAACCCATCTGGAATGTCTTCTATTCTAACTTCACATTCCGTACTTAAATATGGATATATGCTGATAGCCGCATCGGATTCAACCGAATATGTTTTTGTCACCGGATATTCAGGGTAAATGACATCAATCGAGACAGGATATTCAGTTGCCACTACCTTTAGTTTCCGAAAGAAATTCTTATTGTACTTGTACCTTTTTGACAAATAATTCGTGCCATAAACAGTGCCGGTATATCCGTCATTGACAATATAAATCTTTAAACTTCCGTCTCCGACATCGCCGCCAGTCAAATAAAGTTTATCGTCAAGCGGATCATAATAGCCGGCATCGGCATAAAAGCTACCATCAACCGCATTGCCATTAACCGGATCAAAAACTAAAAGAGTTACTTCATCGTCTCCGTGTGTGGCCGATTGGTGGAAGCCATAATATTTGCCTTTGAATTCATATCCGTACATCGTTTCAGGATCAAAGACATTTTTCCAGTATTCAGCGGTGAACACGCCCTCGGTCAGCATTGATCTTTTTGTCGCGCCTATCGAAAATAAACCTTGAGGACACGGATAAATAACCGAATCTTCACCGCCCACTTTCATGCTGACTATACCACGTTTGCTTGACCCTGGGTGTCCATCGATCTTTTCCATTACGGCGTCCGAAGGATCGTTCACAACCACCAGATAGGGAAACCCCTGGGTGATCACAACAATTGTTGTTCCGAAAACACCAAGTCCAACAATGTCTTTATCGGTTGCCTTCTGGTAAGCAACCGGCCATGCGTGAGGGTAAAATGGTTCTGAAAGGCAAAGAAGGTTGTCAACAAAGCAAGCCAAGATACCATTAGGCAAAGACACAAGACCGGACACTCCATCTGGCGGCCCATCCCATTCAGCGCTTGGCAGGACTTCCCCAAGGTCTGAATTTTCGGTCGTGTCTTCATAAGTAGTTGTTGCAATGGCTATTTCTTCGATTAGCTGATACTGGGTGTCACCAGAAACATCTTGATTGGTGCGATAAATTCTTTTCGTTTCAATATCGTAGGTTGCCCCGGGAGAAGTATCCAGAGAAGCAAGGTCAACCGTGTTTCCGTCATAAACTTCAACCAGGTTAGAAACGGGAGACGGTGGCCCTTCGTCGCCATAGCTATTTACAAAAGTATAGACATATCCTCGTGTTTCAAGCAATGTGGGGTCTGACCCTGATGCCGTTTCGGTTGCCACGGGTGCTGTTTCAGGTGCCGGGGGTGATGGATTGAAATAAGTCTCTGGGTAATCAGTGCCGCCACTATTAAATAGCGTGCTGTCTGTTACCCTGAAATACCCGCCCTCGGTATAAAACACCCGGTTAAACGAATCGTTTGGCAAAGGAGCCTTGACCGCATCAACGTCGGTCGTCCATGTGAAAAAATATTTGCTCCCACCATTATAATAAAGGAACATGGACATTTTAGTTCCGGCTTTAGTGGGAGTTGAATAAATAGTCGGTTGCAGGTATGGCATTATCCCGCCGCGATCAAACCGGCAATAAAGGGCTTCCTGTGACCTTCCATCCGGCAAAAGTCTCGGGTCTAATACCTTTTGAAGATAGCCTCCGAATTTATCAATGGGCAGAAGCATTATTCTTTACCCTCAGATTGCTTTTCAGCATTCGTTGTTAATCCCAGGTCCTGCAAAAACTTATTCCAAAATGCACCTGATTTAGCCAGGGCGCCTGGTATGGTCGTTTCTTCCGCGAGCGCCCGGAAGATAATGTAATCGACGCACGCCGGCCTAAATGTGTCGTCAAGCGGGAATGTACCGTCAACCTCGTCAATTTCCGTTGCCGCCGTCGACACCACAATCTGAATCTTTTGAATACCGGGCGCCACGGGAACTGGAAAGGCATAAAATACTTTAGGATTTCTCGGATCTATGACCACATAGTCAACTCCGGTCAATGAACTCGAACCGGTTGGAGGTGCCCCAGTAGAAGCCGCAAGCGCCGTGTCAGTATAAGCGCCTGTCGTTGCCGTTCCCATAAGGGCTGGGGTCGCATAGGTGCCGGAGGTGGTTGACCGGTATATTTTGTATGACGTTGCCCCGGATATTGCAGTCCATGAAAGTGTTATCTTTCCGGCACCTGCGCCTCCTGAAATCTCTACTCCGTCAGATTCGGTTCCGGCTACTGTTTCCCCGTATGAATTTACAGCCGTAATGACATAATAATATGTCCCATCGGCCATACTCCCGCCTGACGTTGCCGCCGTCCCTGTTGCCGCTGCGGGGGTCTCAAGGGGTGCCGTGGGGGTAAACTGCATCCAGCCAGGAAAGATCGAATCAAGCTGTTCTTTTAATAAAGGAGTAATCGCCTTTCCCTGAACAACTCCGTCTGCTCCAAGATTGCACACAGCATCGATAATTCTAAATGCACCGGAGGGTACTTCATTTCTCGGGCCGCCATTTAAAGCAACTGCAGCCGTCTCCGTGTAGGCATCAGGCTTTAGATTGATAATCTCTTGAATCCCAAGATTAAGATATGGCAATAAAACCGTTGCCGCGTCCCATCCGTCTCCGGTTATATCAAGAAGCTGCTGGGCCGCTAACGATAATATCCACCCGGTAATATCGTCAGTTGATGGTGTGGGTTCCGGTAATCCTTCGGGGCCTCCGCCGTCGATGGTCATAATTTACTCCTACATAAAATTGCTGCGTTTGGTTCGTCCGGTGCTTGGTATTATACGCGCTCTTGAATTAATCACCGTTCCAAATTCACGGTTGAAAAACAGCATAAAGTCGTTATCAGAGTCCGGTATGGTGTATCCCTTTAAAATCATCCGGGCCATTCCTTCACGGAAAATCTCGTCAAATAAGCCGTTCCAGGGAACTTCAGTGGTGAGCGTTCCTTCGGTAAAAGCTGTGGGCTTGGCGTTGTACCGTCCACTAATCAGGACAGGATCGGAAACCTTAGGCCTGCAATAAAAGTCTGTTCTAAGTATTTTATAACTTCTCGGCCGCAAAGCTGCGGATTCAAATGTTTCGCCGTAATACCTGTAATTTACCCACCAGGAATATTCGTTGTTTGTATCATCATCCAAATATTCAGGTTGCATACTGGCCCTGCTTATTGAATCTGCCGGTATCTCGGTGTTTGAAATCACGATGTTTTGGCCTGGTACAAGTTCAAGTTCATCGTCGGTAACAAATGTCTTTGCGCCAGTACCGACTAAAACCGAAGATTCGGACGTATCAAGGGTATAAATCGGATACCCCGGACGAATCCCAACGGCTATACTCCATTCTTCCAGCGTTCCGCTTCCATTGGTCGTGACAATATTAGCAATCAATGTCTGCGTCGTGGTGTCATATGAAGTTACGGTTCCGGCCATCCAAGCGGTCGAGGTAAGCCAGTCTGAAGCTGACAATGCCTTGGGTTTTTCTGCCATGGAAACAAAATCAGACGGCAGGGGGGACATATAATCATAGGCTGGTATTACAAGAAACAAATCACCAGAAGCCAAAATATCTGATTTTCGGTCAAGCAGATTTTTGTAAATAAAACTTTGAATCGCATTAGCAGCAGTCCATACTGATACCCCGCTAACTCCCGGAGTCTGTTGCTTTACTACTCTTGGGAGGACGTCCCGGATGAGGGTGCTTATCGTGTACGACATCTTTGTCCTCGCTATTTAAGAATTGAGACTCCAATTTTAACCATTGATACGCCGCGAAATCGTTCTCGAACGGAGTCAATCCGGACCTGTCGGGCTTCCAATTGCCATCAACCCCTACATACATTTTCTTGACTTTATCAATAACAATATACCCCTTGTTATCTACAGTTTTTTCAATGGCATATCCGGTAAGGTCGATTGATTTTTGTATCATGTCATCAGGAAGGGCCTGCCCCTCGACATACGGCCTGAAGGTTCCAGGGAACTTTTCGCAATGCTTTAGGTGTTCCTCAGACGTTATGTCACAAACAGAAGTTACAAATCCGTCTGATTTTGTTCCTGGCTTCCTAAGCGGCATAAATAAATATTTCACGATTCCCATTACTATGGGCGTCGGCCCATCCCTTCTAACTAAGCATTCGATCAACATCCTATGATCCTCCTAATTGTGCTGGGGGAGGGTTACTCCCCCAGATAGGTTAATTTTGATCCACTTCATATGAAATGGCGATTGTTCCGGCCTGCATGGTGCCGATTACCGGGAACTGGACACCGATAATCCTGTCCTTCAGACTCTTCCCAATGGTGGTTGTCGGAGTCAAGTCCGTATCAGGGCCAGCCCTTCCGCCTGCCCGGGCAACGGTGTTGTCGTTCAGGATATCAAGCCCGTCAGACAAAACAGGAGTCGTACCACCATCCCCATCCGCTTCAGCGGGGGTCGTCGCTCCTGCATCCGAACCAGTTTGGGCGGGAATTCCGATTACTCCGGCATTCTCGTTAAATCCGGGATCGTCCGTCGAGGCGTCGGGAGTGTTATAATAGTTATTCAAAATACCCACGGTAACGGTTGTCGTTCCCCCAGAAGCCTCCAGATCCGGAACTTCCAACTGAAGATCAGTCAGTCTGTGGTTGGCCGGAAGAATACCAAGCGCAAAAATATTTGTGGTGATCAGTTGCGCCGCTGTTACCGTCATTCTCCTAAAATCTCTCATTGCGCCTCCGATAGAAGTAACCGGTGGTTTGGTATAAAGATCGGGCGCATAAACAATTGCATTTGCCATAACGTCTGTCCTCCTTTTTTAATAAGGCGGTATTTCACCGCCCAAAATTTACAAAAGTGTTCATATATGAACGCCATTGCTCATATATGAACAAGTTTCATAATTTACGGTCTGGTGGCGGCGGTATCCATAGCCATTACACCAAAATCGTTTCCATTAAACGTGACCTTCGTGAATCCCCAGATCGTGTGGGTCGTAATTACCACCCGGTTATTATTGTCCCTGGCGTCCTCGTTCCATCCGAACCTTAGATCCTGGCCCGGACTTCCAAATGCGATGGCCCCGGCCTGCATACCCATGAAAAGACCCCGGCTGGCTTCGATAGCTCCGGACCCGTAATCGGTGAATCGAATCACATTCTGGTGTTTCTGAATTACGGTTCCGTTCCACATACCAAGTCCACCGCGATAAAACTCGTTCGCCTTGCCGACCACGGCAATGAGAGCTTTCTGAATATCGGCCCAATCGTTCGTAGTGGTGTTTCGCCGTAGGTCAAACGCCTGGTAGGGATCGATGACCAGAAGGAAAACGTCTTCGCCGTCCACATTGCATTTCTGGATCTGTGGCACTTCGGAATAAGACGGCCCTCCGCCTCCCATCATTTCTGCATAGGCAACTGCGCGATCAATTGGTAGAGTTGACATCTTGTCGGTCGCGGTAATGGTTGCCTTGCTGATCGCCAATCCACCATAAACGATATGGTTGGAATCCGGTGAAGTAAGACTGTTGTTTGCAAATCCAGTGTAGGTCGTTGGAAAAACAAACTCCGAGTTGGTTCCCCGGGCTCCTGCCAGATACATCATGATGATCTCGTCAAATACCCGCGCCCACCAGTCAACCGACCGGGCCTTGGCGACCTTACGCAAATCGTGAAGGGTACGCTTACGGGTCATTCGGCCCCCGCAGTCTGCCCCGCCTCTCATCTGATCGATGTATACTACCGTATTCTTCAGATTAGTTCGCTAAACTAATCCCGCCTTTACAGGCTGCTTTGGCTTTCACCAAAGACGAGACTATATCTTCACCCCTATTCATATTAACTAGGGAGCTGGGCACTTCCGGCCGCTTGGCCGTACTCTCTCTCGAGATAGTCGTTGAAGGTTCCTGGTGAGGACAGATTCCATTATTTCTAGCTTTACCAAAATTACAATTCATACAAAGTATTTGAAATCCTTCTGGAAAATTAGTTTTTACCAACCATCTGTAAAAACTTGATGCGTCTCTTGGGTGTTGCTTTTTTTGCCTTGCGGTATAGCCATCATTATGAATATGATCTATTGTCAAAAATTGAGGAGTTGTCTCTCCGCAACAGTTACATTTATTTCCATAATGATTTAAAACCTTTTCGCGGTATTCTTCGCGGTATTTTCTTTGCCATTCTGCACCTTGACACTTATATTTCTTTTTATCACCGTTATAGCGCAACTTGGCTTTTTTGTTTTGATCCGCTCTGACCCGCTCAATGTTTTCTCCATACCAATATTGTTTCCTAAGAGATTCACATATAGCGCAGGTATGGCGACGGTATTTTATTCCTTTTGTGATACATCCAACTTGAAAATCATCAATCGGTTTTTCCGTTCCACACTTTCTGCACTTTCTGGTTTCCATGTTTGTCCTCCCCAGGCTTCCCTGCTGATTGCCCAATCCATGAATTTTTTTAACTATCACGTTTAACATAATACTCTCATTTTTGATCAATGTAAAGTCATTTGTTTGCGTTGTAGTATTCATGGCTTTAGGGTTTTCCAGCAATTCACCCAGGATTATCATTGCTACTTACGCAGCAAGCCGACGATTGTATTCATCGGTGAAAAATACGAGTGCCTCTTCGTGCCCCTCCAATACCGAATCGCCTTCAATCGGTTGCATATTTAATTGCATCGAAAGATCAAAGGTGATCTGTTCGCCGGCATCGGCTTCCAGGTCTGTCATTTGCCAAAGAGGGCGAGTGGGGACCTCTCCCTTTCCCATAAATTTACGGGTGAAATAGCCTTTTCTGCCAACATCAACCGCCAGGTTCCCCGAATACCTTTTGACGGCTTTGGCATCATTCAATCCTATAATTGTTTGCCCCATTATTAAAGCCTCCTTATAATTCGACGTCCTGGGTCGATGTTTGGGCGTGATTGCCCGTTAATCCGGACTATTCCGGTTATTACGAACGTGCGTGATTAAAATTGTTAGCGGCGCCGTTATTTTCAGCACCGCAGCGTTTCTCGTTCTTTCTGCAAGAATCACTTCGATTGTCTCGTCGTTTTCCGGCAAATACCCTTGAGGTATAAAAAAGTTGATTTTATCCCCTGTGTTTATGATTTTTATAAGTGCCATTATGACACCGCAACCCTTCGCTTAGACGGCGTCGATGCCCACTTTTCATAAGCAGCTTGCTGTTGAGGCGTGAGTCGTTCAAGGGCCTTTTCGTAGGCCTCTCCGGTAAGACTGTCCAGCGATATGTAAGGATCGTCGCTGATCATGTTTTCGGCAGCTGCAGGAATGTCTGTCAATGTCACGATATCCGGTCTTTTTGCCGGTGGCTTTTTCCCAACCGCCGCGACTGCTGCTGTGGCCTCGGCTTTCTTTACCTCCGGCGTTAATCCGAATACCTCTTTGACCGCCTTGTCGGCTTCAATCAATATCTGCATGTCTGACAGGTGCGCCTTTGCCGGATTGGACGTTATAGAATCCACCATTTTTTCGAGGGCGCCGTACATTGCATCTCTCTTCATCAATTCTTTCGGATCGGTGATTTCAGGCAGTTTCAAATACTCTTTCCGGTTATTAAGGAACACCTTTTGAGTTTCGACCCATGCCTTTTCTGTCCTGGCCGTATTAATTGCCTGATCCTGCGCCCTGAAGATTTCTCGGTTAATCGCGTCCCTGCCACGATTGTATTCTGCCAGCGTTACATCTCCGGCATCGTATTTCGTGTCAAGTTCTGTCAGTTTGGTTTCCAGTGCTTCCGGGACAGCATCATCAATTTTTATGTCCTCTGGCCGAATTGTTACACGATAATTTAAAAGCTGGTCGTCATCCAGGGCCTCGGATGTTTTAACCTCCTTTTCGTCCGGCTTGACATCAACTACGGGCGCCACGACAGCAGGAGTTTCTTTAGCCTCTTCCTTCTTGACTTCACCTTCCCCTACAATGGCCTCTAATGCCTTTGTGTCGATCTTTCCTTCGCTGTCCTCATCGCCCATCAGCAGCGCGGCCTTCTCTGTGTCCGAAAGGTCTGATAATTCCTCAGCAGTGAACCCGGCTTCCGCAAGCTGCTTGTCAATATCCGTTACTTCGGCATCACCGGACGGCAACTCGTCTTTCACTATAACAGCTTCCTTTTGTTCAACTTTTTCCTTATCCATACTATTCCTCCTAATTTAAAATTAATCACTCGTTACGCGCGATTGAAGCATTGGCCCACATCACAGATTCTTCCAACTTGGTGAAGGCCAATGACCTTTCCCGGCTATCAGGACAAAATTTCTGTATCCTTGTCGCAAACATTCTTGCCATGCTTCTTATTTCTTCATATCGCTGATTTTGATCGCCCTTTGGTGCATGATAGGTATAAATGTTATCCAGGTTTAACGGCATTTTAAATATCCTTTCCTTCTCCTAAATTCACCATTGTTTTCGCCTCTTGCTCGCGGCGCTTGCTTTCATCAAGTTTTTCTTTGGCCAAAACCTTTACTTTCTTCATACGTTCCGGATCTTTGCGAACAGCCTCGGCCCTGGCGACAGCCCTCAAATCTTCCTCGACCTCCCAATGTTCCATGCTGTCAACCGCTACCCCGGAGTACCTTTTCTTTTTCCTTTTCATGGTATCCTCCTTAAGAAGTCGTTACGGAAACCAGGGTTCCATCGGCCAGACCTATGTAAAGCGTGGAAGAATACAAGGTCATAGACAAAATCTTCTGCCCCAAATCCTTAATTGTGGTGATCGCCTCCGTTGCAATGTTGTACTTCCTTACCTGCCCGGAGTTGTTTCCGTAATACATGTAACCAACTCCGGACTCGACCGAATCAACTATACAAGTCACCTCGGCATCCAAAATTTTAAGCTCTGTTGTCGTCACAGTCATGACTGATCCTCCTTTAAGTAGTTAATATTGGACTTTCCTAAATAGACAAAATCCTTCTGCATAATGTCCATCTCCTGGGATTAGCGACCCAAAGTATTTGTTCTGGGCTTCCATTATTTCCATGAACTTCGGGCGCCTATCCATCTGTGATGAAAACAGAGATACCAATTTTTTCTTCTGCTCCATGTCTATCACACTCAAATAATTAGGATAATATGAATGCGAAGTTGGAGTTAAATATCTGAGCACGGTGCTTGAATTGTGCCTTGAAACCGCAAATCCAATCTGTGATGCGCGATTATGGTCCTGGTGCGTGTCGAGTTCGTATGGCATATAAAGGATGTCCGGTTTAATTAAATCCAACTCGGATATTTTCGTTTCAATAGGGTCACTGCCATAAAATATTTTAATGTTTGCGTTAAGAATTAAGGCTGATTGCTTCTGTTCGATTAGCCTTAATGATTGATCCCCGGTTAAATGCTCGTCACTTTTCATAATAGCGATAATTATTTCATCACCGGCTATCCGATGCTTAATCAACGTACCGCCGCACCCGATTTCAGCATCGTCAAAGTGACTGGAGATTATGAGTACTCTTTCCATTCATACCCCTAAAAAAAAGACCAGCTCCAAATTTCTTTGGATTGCTGGTCTTCGTAAGACTCTGTTTGGTACTTGGCGCTCGAAGCGCTCTTATTGTTATTACCCTACTGCTACTGTACCATATTTATCACCATCATAATTTAATGATACCATTTTACCATCAAATAAAACAAGATTTTTATATCCGCACTTTGGACATTGGATTTCAGCAAACACCGCACTGGCCATCATAAGCAAGCGGCTACATTTCTTGCAACGTATTTCATTGGTCATTACTGGTTTAGGCATACGCCTCGTCCCACGGTTTATAAATCCCATCAATCGAGGTGGATTTAAACCTGATACCGTTTCTCCTTAACTGATTACGCACCATCTCTGTCTTTCCTGTGACTGGACCTTCAATAGCCCTGTTTGCAATATGAAAGTATGTGTCACCGCAAATGATAATCTGCGTGCGCTCCATTTCGCATATAAAAACGTCCTTTAGCTGCTCCAGGGTTTTATCCAATTCTTTTGGAGACGGATATTTGTTTTCTTCGATCACCACTGCAGGTATCCCTGCGGCAAAGCAACCTGAAGGCAAATCTTTATTGATTAACGACATCGCGGCCACCACCACGTTGTCACCTATTGTCACACCCGGATTAACCCAAGCATTCGGCAGCCAAACCCTATTGCCTATTTTGACCGGCGCCCACGCTGAAGGAAAGCCCATGTCTACGGCAAGATACGCGCCATGGGTGAATATCTTTGTCTCGATGCCCAGCCCGACCTCTTCTCCTATCTCAACTCCCCGAGCGATATTAACTTGGCTATTCCAGCCCATGTGCAACCAGGGGCCGGCATTTAGCGCCGCCCCTTCATCAAAGCATGACCCGCCACCGATCCACGCGCCACGGTCAAGATACGACTCTGTGCCGAGAACAACAGAGTTTCCTTCCACTCTGGCCCCTGAACGGATAATGGTACGATCCCCAATAAAACCACCGATGACATTGAAATGCACGCCGCCCTCGATCAGAATGTCCCGGCCAAACTTGCACCCCTTAAAGCTGAATTCATCGCCAGTTTTATTGATTACGGTGTCTCTGTTAAATGTTATTCCGTTTTCCATTAATTTGCCATCTCATAGTCACGTTCAAACTCTTTTTCTGAAATATACGTTTCAAATCCATGATCATTGACGTAATATCCACCTGGCGTTGCCTGGCACCTCCATAACCATTCTTTTGAAATAATTATTGGTTCGATGCTCTTGTCTTCAGGAATAATTTTAATCTTATTGAAATAATAGCCAAAATCAATACAATTCTCCATAGCTTCGATCTTGGTAGCTTTGACTATCTTTCTGCATTTATATTCGTGCATGTCAGACATTATGTCCATTCCATTCCTTGACAAGTATCAACCCTATTGCATGGCCACCCGATATCACGAAACCTTTTATTTTCAAGCATATCGATAATTGACTTACGCTTTTCAGATTCGGCTATTTCAACAATAGATTGCTCGTACACATTGCCAATAACCAAATTATTGCCGATATCAAAGCAGCATCCATACCAATCTCCATCAGGATTGATATAAGCGCAATGTTTTACGCGCTCTATGTTTGAACACGAAAAATCTCCAACTATTGGCCATTCACGGGTATATCGTTCAGCCCAAAAAAATACAGGATCTATGCCAATGTTGTCTTTATCTGGATGAAGAATGACTTTCCATTTTTTAATGGTTTGTTCTGCATCACAGGCTTCGGGTATTTCTCGGCCTTTTGATTTCACCGGGTATTCTCTAAACTTAATTAGCACGGAATTTGTATATGTCCTGGCGGATATCACATGGCCAAATAAACGAATGTTCGATCCTGATTCGTTCCGTATTTTAAGAAAGTCCATAACATTTTTTTCTACTATCGCCAGATTAAGTTTTTTTGATGCGAAATACGATTCTTGTGTTGCTCCATCCATGTTAAAATGAATACAATGGACTAAATTCTCTTTAATTATTACTTCGGCCTTTTCTTCACTCAAATAACTGAAATTAGTGAATATCATTATCGGAATCCCTGCATTCTTAACAATTCGCATGATATCAATAATATCAGGATGCAACATACATTCGCCATTCTCTGAAAGAACAGATTGAATGATCTGGTGCTTGGACTTGAAATCTTCAGTTGTAATTTGCTCCATTATCCTTTTAACCAATTCAATAGGCATGAATTTTGTTTTTGGTGCAGGGGCAAGAGACTTCGGACAATAAATACAATCAGCATTACAGACATTTGCAACCGATAAATTAAGCTCGTGTAAGTTCATGCGCTCACCATCGACATTGCCAACTTAAATTCTTCATCGTATGTCATCACCCATCTATTATCCAACGTCTTTGCCTTAACATCTTCCGGGACAATCTCTTCCCATATTCGATATTCCCTGTTTAGCCAGAACGGAATTTTGGCCATGTCCCATGGAGGTATTTGATGCTTCTGAAAATTATGTGACACACTTCCTGCCCAATAATGATAATAATAGGCTTCAGCATCAGACGGGCCTACATAAGTGTGTGTATGCGGCAATCCTACAGCCTGGACTTCCGGAGGGCTATTCACCAAAGACCCGGGAACATGAATACATTCCCATTGCATCGCGCATCGGTTATAAATCCAATTGCCAGGTTCAGGCGTCCATTGATTTTTTTCTGCAATCGGATAAACATTACCAAACCCTCGGCATTCTCCAAACGGTCCCCAATCACCTTCAGGGATATATTTTCCTGCTGTATGGGCATATTCTTTAGTCAAATCAATTCTAAGCGACATATCTCTGCCATAACATACTAAAAGATCGGGATTACTCAAACATTCCTGTTTCAGTATCTTTAATATTGACGTCCTATAAAGCGCGCCGGCAGGCGAAATATAATGTCTGTTATCATCAACATTACCAACCGACCAATACCAACCTGCCATGACGACATAATCATCTTTGATAAATGATAGCAGCCAATCAAGCCAGCCGTCCCTTAATACCTGAACATCAGGCTCAAAAGCTACAAACCACGGAGTTTCCACCAGGTCTATTGCATGATCAAGGGCAAGTTGATGACCTCCACGGCCAGGTGTCTTAGGCGGTATGATCCGCACTCCTTCTCCAAGCGACGTTTCAGATATTCCCTTAATAGAGTCATCAGGCATACTATTGTCTACCACGATAATGTCAAACTTCGCTTCATTGTTAAACTTTTTTAAAGAAGCAATACAAATCTGTATCCATCTGGAGGTCCATGCGTGTGGTATTACAACTGTCGCTTTAGTCATCCTCAATCTCCTTTAAATCCTGAACTATAATGCCGGTTTCCTTTTCCCGGGCCAATATTTTTTCAGCCATTGCAACTCCGGCGGGCTTGCATAGGTGGTTTTCTTCCGAAGGTTGAAATATATAACCTTGCCATGGTTTTAAACAAAACGCCCTCGGATCGGTGAACTGAAACGGTGTTTTATAATTATTTTCGTTTTCTGCCTGAGATAATACCCATGCCATATACACACGTTCTTCGTCCATGGTATATTTGCGCTGAATAATTGCCAGGCTTAAATGGCTTGGTTCAACAATCAACGACCATTCATCAGAACTTTCAACCCAATCCGTAATCGTCTTGCCTATCACATAGAAAGATGGAAGAAAATCATGGAATAGTGCATATCCTCCCGGCCGCAGGTACTTTAAAAGCTGTATGTCATTTTCAAGAAAACTTAGGGAATGATCTCCATCCACGACAATCATATCAATCGGATCTTTCCACTTTGGGACAAACTCCTTACTTGACATATGGTTAATTTTGCAAATATCAAGCATGTCCCATTTTCTTAAAAACCTTATTACTTCGGCGTGATAGTGCATCAATGGTTCGCCTTTTTCGTTCTTTTCGCAGTTTTCTCCATAATGCAAATCGTCTCTATTGCCGGATGGCCATGTATCGCATGTGTGAAGGACGCCCTTCTCGTTGTGCTTCAATCCCCACAGGACGCAAGCGGATGACCCTCCACATCCTATCTCAACAACTGTTTCCGGCAGCATTACCCTCGTAAACGCATAAAGCAGCCACCCTATACCAAGAGTTCTTGGCTTTCCTATCGGATGACCCATGCGCAGTTCTTCTTTCCCCGGAAGGCCAAACATTGCCGATGTGGTTTTATTTACAATTTCCTCTTCAAGATTATTAAATATCACCTTATAACCCCTTCGATAAGAAACACGCCGGTTTGCACATAGGGTACGATCCACATCGGATTGAAAATCTCCTTAAGTTCATTCCCTGTCCAATCGTGAAGATGCTGGTTGTATTTGTTCTCAACCCATTCTTCCTTACCCTGTCGGTATCCGGTTGACCATGGCCTGCCAACTTCTATTGGCAGTGACCCCCATAAGAACCGGCATTTTGCCTTAAGGCCGCAAATGACCATTATTGCATCATGTTTTGTTAGGTGCTCTATAACATCCCCCATGACAATAACGTCGTAATCTTCCATCTGATGCCACACCTTAACAATATCTTCCATGATAATCCGGTCGTATTTCTTCTTTAAATCATGCCGGACGATATACTGCGACCATGCCTCGACCGCATCAATATGGGCTTCCTGGTTAAAAACCTCTCGTATAATATCGCCATATATCCCGGCACCACATCCAATATCAAGAAATCGATTAAATTTGAGCGGTTGAGCAAAATGAATCAACCAGTCCTTAAAGAATCGCTTCCCCTCGCCTGCGCTAAAAGCCATTTTTCAAGCCCTCAGCTTCCAGGAAGTCTCTGGCTTCTCCGTGTGACGGAAAAACACCCAAATGAATTGACGATGAATCGCCAAACCAGGCAATGATCTTGAACTTCCCCTTGTCCATCTCGATACTGAAATTACGCACCGCATTAATCCTTACTCTTTGCTTGAAATCAACACTGTCTATGAATCCTTTCATTGTGCCTCCTTTTGCAGTCCTTTAGTTTTTACCAACATCCCCACTCTTTCCATTTATTCATGACATAATCCGGAAACTTAAAATCAGCTTTTTCCGAATTACCCATGTTAATCGCTGAATAATACCACTTAGGAGTCATTGTCGGTGGATCATACGGCGGCCCGGACATCTTCTCGCCACCTTCCTCCCAGAATTTAACCGCCTTTGGCCCAAACATCCGATGAATATGAATATTGCAAATCCCTGGCATCCAGTATTGAGGGCTCGGGTCCGGAGATAATATTGGATGAAAAGCCTTGAATGCCGGGTTGCTGATATATTGCACTCCCCGTCCGGCCCGCCATAATTGAGTATGAGGATCAACGAATGGTACGCCCTCGGGTGAAATCTCAATACATGACGGGTGTATCGTTCTTCTTGTGGTAGATATGAACCGATCACCGGATACCCGAATGGCATAGACTTCGTGTTCCGGTACCAGCAGGTCATTATTGTGAAGGCGCCTAAAAAAACCCTGGGTGTAAATCTCGTCGGCATCCAGCTTCAATATCCAGTCTGGTTTAAAATGTTCTTCACACCGCTCGACCGCCATTGTCCGATAATAGGGCTCGTCGTATTCGGGATCAAACCGTTCAAGACCGGTGATGACCTGCTCAGCCAGAATATTCTCGCCATTTTCTTTTATGATGTCCTGAATCTTCTCCCATGTTCCATCGGTTGACCCCTGATCCTGAATGTAAACACCATCGACAAAAGGACGAACGCTATCCAGCGCCATCGAGATATAATAGACATCGTTTTTTACGACCATGAATGCGGCTATTTTCATAATCTTGTCTCCCAGAATGCTTCAGGACAATTCTCGGGAGTCAAAAAATCATCTCCACTAATTCCATTACGCGGCCCTGGATACATCAGAGGGAGTCCTTTGATTATCCTTAATAGCCCTTCGGAATCTGTTATTTCAGGCCCTTCCTCGTTTCCACAAAGATCATCGAAGGGTTCCACTCCAAGCCTTTCACCGGTTGCCTTTCTTGCTTCCCAAATAGCTTTTTGAAAAAACTCTGACATTTCCAATACATCACTTATTCGCTGCTCCAAATAATCTATTTCACGTTTGCGTTTTTGATAAGAATTCATCCTAATACCCTCCTAATTCTTTCACCGCGTTCACCACGCGGTCTGGCGTAAACAATTGCATACATTTCGAACTCTTACCCGGATTATAATCTAATGAACCAATGCAGGGGTGCATATCAAAACACGGTATGCATTCAAGCTCCCCCTGGGGATAGAGTGCTTTAACGGTCGTGTAATATGATGTCCTGGTTCTGGGATTGATATTGCCAAACAGCGCAAGAGTCTTCTTTCCCAGACCGGCTCCAATATGCACGGTCCCGGTATCCGGGGTAATGATCATTTCGGACTTGTCGCACAAATCTATCATATCCAATATCGATGTCTTGTCGATCAAATTAACAATCCCGTTTCCGTTGCCTATCTTTAAAAGTTCCTGATTCCACGGCTGGGACACTCCCACAAGCACCACATTTAATCCCAACTTGTTTATTTTCTTTGCCAGTGGCATGATATACTTTTGAGGAATAGCCCTCACCGCCGCCCAAATAGACGCATTGATAATCACATACCTTCCCGAAACTGATATTTTAGTGTGCTCCTTGTTTTGTATTGCAAAGGACTTCTTGGCCGGGTAAACATTAACCAATTCATCAAAATAATCCGAACGATCTTTCAGGGTGTAATCGCTCCATTCGGCTTTGCCGCCCATCTCCTTTGGTTCGATCGCAAATCTCAAATCAATCACATCGTCAAACGTGTATTTTCCTATGTCCTTTATGTCAATCACCTTGCCGATGTCCATGGCTTTCATAAACTCAATATGCTGTGGCAAGGTCGCAAGGGTCACTTGATCTCCGCGTGCTGTCATTTCCCTTAAACTGGATGAAAGGCAAATCAGGTCCCCAATGCCGCCCATCCGAATAACGCAGGTTCCCTTGACTTTCTTCTTTCGCTTGAATTCTGTAACCTCGTAAAGATGTTTGGGAGTCTCGCCGTTTGTTTTTATTTCTTCGCTGACAGGAAGACACATTATCTTTTTACCGGAGAACGCCTTAAAGAACTCTCTGGCCATCTTGCCTGATATGTCCAATTCTTCCCCGGTTGCTATATTTCTAAGCGTGTGTGTCATTCCTGTACCGTCTCTTGACCCGATTCCGATGCCTCTTTGATCAAATTATCTGCCGCCTCGACCAGTTGCGGGGCCGCCTGGATTGTCCCTGCAACCTGTAACGCCTGCAGGAAACCCTCAAGTCGCTTCATCTCGGCGTCGACCTTATCTTTCATCGCCTTTGCATTGGTAGCCGTCGCGTTAGCCTGCTCGTTAGCCACCTGCAATTCAAGAAGGGCCTGCTTGATCTGTTCAAGCATCTGTTGCTTTTGCGCCATCTGCTCTTCGGCCTGGGCTATTTCCTTCTTTTCTTCCGGGGTCATGTCATCTTCGGGCGCGTGCTGACCATTGATTTTTCTTATCCTTGCGACCAGCTCATCCTTATTCCATAGTTCGTCCATGAAATCAACAACTTCATCCAGGAGCGCAAGGGCGACCTCCGGCATTGCCTTTGCCAGCGACATAACCAGTTCGCTTAACATCTGGAACATGGCCATTCTCATTGTTTCTCTAAAATCCTGCTCGCTTACTATGAAATCAGCCTTGGCCTCTGTGATTGAATTTTCAATTACCCCGCCCTTGTTTTCGTTGACCTTAATGAATTCCTCTTTCCCCTTGAATCCCCCGGTAATGCGGTATTCTTTCTCCTGATCATAAAACTGCTCGATTAATGATAGCCGAATTTCACCCTCTTTCTGATGTGCAAAATACATATTGTCGAACACCACACCGGACGTCGTGCCGGCCTGAATTTGAAGTTTGTTGATTGCAACTCCTGAAAGATCGCGGGTGGACTGTCCCTTGGCCTCGGGCGTTACACCTGAGATATTATCGACAAAACTTTGGTCGTCGCGGGCCATCTCGTTATGAACCGCAATTTCCTGGAACTCTTTGTTTATTTCAAACTTCTTACCGACATTAACTTCGATCATGCCGTCCGGTCTGTTGACCTCATTGTATGCTTCGATCTTGTCATCAACGGCGCCCTTGTCCATGATTACACGGTTGGCTGATAAAAGGAATAACGACCTTGATTTTCTCTTGTTAAGATCGTCCTGGGGATCCCTGATGTCCCGGATCATGCCATACGGCAGGTTATTTCTTGCAAACCGATAACAGAACAGTGGCGTGAAGGGAAATCTGTTGTGATTGTATGGAGTCAACATGTCCTGAAGCAGAAGTGGCCCTGTCCATAAAGCGCAGTGCATGGCCATGATCAGCGCGTCAGTTGTTCCAAAATATCCGTTCTTGACCAGATATTGGTGGTCTTCCTGGTCATCGCGATAAATTGCACCGTCCAGGGCGCCGAACGGAACGCTGTCATCCACCTGACGCAACAACTTGAGTCTCTCGGGCAGTCGGTACCAGCACTCAACTATCTTTAATCTTTGCCGTGTCTTGTCATATTGTCCCTCAAATAACGAGTCCATCTCGCTTTCAAGATCGAATTCGCTTGCCACATCCGCGACCGAGACATCTTCCGGCCGAAAAGGATACAGGCTATTGACGTTATCGGCAATCACCTTTAAACGCTCGGCGCGATCCGGAAACAAGCGCTCTGCAATGTCAAGATCAATCCATTTCTCCCTTACAATGTATCTCCAATCTGACCCGTCCATTGATGCGCCTAAATGGTCATACCACATATTACGCCATCGTTCTTGCCGCATGAAGATAGGTTCGTCATCGTTGTTCCTGACTGCTGTTTCCATCCATCCGAGGCCGGCTTTGACACACTCCGCGAACGCTTGGCTGAACTCGAACGCGCCATGCGATACGTCCTGGGTGTATTTTATTAACTTCGTTTTTGACTTGGCCGATTGAGCTCCGGCAGCGTTCCGGGGCAGGACTTTGGATTCAATGCGTGACTTTCTCTCTGTTCCCAATAGGAAATTGACCATGTTTTTTGTAATGTTATAGACGAGGGGAGGCTGGTTCCGATTCAGCATGACCTGAAGATCTTCCGGGGTCATTTGTATGCCATCGTAATAATCCTCGTCGATGGCCATTTGCATCCGGTTGTCAGCCTGGGCGACCCTGGCTTGCCGTCGGTACGCTGCCAATATCTTTAGACGGTCTTGCTTCTCCGACGTGTCGAGGGGATGTGGAGTCCCATCGATGAAGATTTCCGGAGACTTGTTTCTGCGGTACGCCTGCGGTACGCCTGCTTGTGATGTATTGCCTTGAGTTGAAGCCATCACGCCTCTCTTACCATTTCACTGTGCTTGATCTCGATATCACTGGATCCGATCTTTTCCCCGGCATTAAATATAACCATATCACCGACCACCTTAGATTCGTCCGTGTACTCTGACCCCTGGTGCTCCGGCATGTCTTTGAGCTTGTCAAGGCCATCCTGAATCCACATAAGAAGCTGGGCAGCAGCCTGGGGCACCGGGCTAATATCAAGGATCTGCATGCACTTGAATAAGTTGTACGCTGTGCAAAGAAGGAAACCGTATTTAGCATTAAGCAGCCAGGCAAACTCAACGCAAATATGATCCATTCCGGCACGTACTTTTTGCCCCGGGGTTACAGCCAGCAGTTCGCGGCCCTCTATTTTCTTCATTAGCTCATAGAACTCATTCTGGTCTGCAATGACGACCGCCTGGTTGCGATTGTTGATCGGTTCATCATATTTCCAGAGGGCATTCAAGGTGATAATGAACGACCTGCCCTTGCATCTATCCCGGGTGATCACCATGGCCGGCACATATTCTTCATCGCCGCCGTCGTCGGCCACCATTACATAATCGTAGGTTCGATTTATGCCGCCGATGTATTTGATCATACAAAATGCTCCATGCGATCCGATAAGACCTCGGAATATAATTCCATAATAAGCTCTTGTCGCCGCATTCTCTTTTGTTCGTCACTGGGAATGCCATTGTTAAAATAATCTGAGGCCATAAATGCTCTTAGCCTCTCAATCTTGCTGTCCAATTCCTTTTTCTCTTCGATAACTCTTTTTTGATAATCTTCCATTATAATCTCCTTTACGTTTACGTTGACCTCCATGTGCCTTTATTGACCTTCTTGCGCCAGTCAGCGCCTTTGTCCAATACCGGAGTGTATCCCACAGCGAATGTCCTAAAGGCATCGGCACCGTGTGACTCCCAACTATGAAGCGGGTGGTTCTTCATCACCTTCTTTTCTTCGTCGTACTCTGCCCGGTATCCCTCCAACGCTGAAATACCCTGCCAACATTTCGTCTTGTCAAACCAGCACCGTGATAGAATGTTACGAACTGAATTAATGCCTGTCATCACCGCTTGGCTGTCTCTTGCCCGGGGGACTGTAATAATCGGCCTTATTCCAAGTGCTTCGGCTGTGTCCTTTCGTGAATCGGCAAACTCCCCGCCTGACATCTCGCGAACCTCGACATCGTGTGGCATGTAATGATCACCATAGGTATATGGCTTTTCTTTCAGAATTTTGGAATAATGCTCCCATCCAAACCCTGTGTTTTCGTAATAATCGATCACCCGAATCTGCATGCCTGCAAACTGCATAAACCATACAGTTGTTGAATCATCAACCCCCAGATCCCAATAGGTGTAGACTTCAATTCCAGACGTCCAGGGAACTTCAGTAATCCTGTTATCTTTCCGTGCCAAGGCTATTTGCTTGCCATAATAACTTCCAGGTTGAGCACCCTCCCAACTGCAGAGATATTCCTGGTTGTAAAGAGCTTCACCAAGCTCTGATCCGAACGTCGCTATCATTTCAGCCTTAATTGATTTCAACTGTTCAGGCTTAAACACATCCGTTTCATGTGCTGTCATAAGCTGGGCGAACCAATTATCTGAACTGCATGCGAAGTCATACATTCGCTTCAAATGATTGTTGCCACGGCTTGTAGAAATAAACGCTGACCACCCTCCGTTTTCCTCTAAAATTGGAGAAAGATAGGCCCATGATTGAGGATCGGACAAAGCATACTCAGAATAAACAATACCGATGGGAGGTGTGCCGACGAGGGCGTTGTAATTATCGGACCCGACCAACTGCCAGGTTGATCCGTTGCGGAATTCGATGTGCATATCGGTTTGACGTGCTGACTTGCGGATCTCGGGCGGGAATGCTTCATCAATGCGTTTCATAGATGTGTTGGGATTGACCGCCTCCCATACTGCTTTTCGACATTGATTGAATTGTGGAAGCATATGCCAGTAATTCCCTACTCTTTCAAATGCTGCCGTTGCTGCATAATGTAAAGCGACGTCATCCTTACTCAGCCCCAACGTCTATGGGCGACAACACACGCCCGCTTGCCGCCGTTCTCCAGATATTTCCATAACTTCATCTGATACGGTCTCGGCTTCCAATTATTAGGCAGTATTATTTCCATAGACGCTGGGTTCCTATTCCTGTTCCTGTTCTGAAAACTTTATAATCTTGACTATTAGATCACCGCTGACACCAAGATCCTGTTTGTCTTTCCACTTCTCGGGATATAAATTAACTTGCCAATGTTTAATTGCCGCGACATCGGGAGGGATGAATTTTTTAACCTTTTTGGTTGTAATCATTTCTCCGTCTTTTAATTCTTTGGTAGTCTCGGTAAATTGAAAACCTTTTGCCCTTTGAACAAGACTTTTTTCAATTTCCAACCCCTCATAGAATTTCCTCCCACGCGTTATCCCGTCTAAAAACGTAGAATGTTCATTCATCCAATTGTAAATTGTTGCACGCGAAACATTAAAAACTTTCGACATTTTGGGAATTGAAAATCCACCAATCCGAATAATTACTTCTGCCATGCGATCATATTCGGGATTATAGTCTGTCGGTCTACCTCCAATATCTTTACATTCTTTGGATTCTTTATCCTCCATATCGTAACCTATTGTTTTTAAAAAGGAATGCCCGTAGCGCCAGCCTTTCGAGGGCCATAGCGCGACGGGCATATGGGAGGGTTAGAAACATTTCGTTTTGAATTAACGCACGAATAAATATGTTTGTCAAGGATTTTATTATTTTATTAATCAATTATCCTCATAGCCTTTGATAATTTTTCTGACCAATAAAGCGGAGCACATACTTCTTGGGCGCATCTTCCATAGTTCTGCACAAAGGAAGTTCCCTCACATATATGTACTTTTCCGGCTTGCATCCAGAATCCGCTATAAGTATGCCATGGACAATCTTTACGCATATCCCTAAACATCTTTTCATGTATTTTATTTTTATATTTTTTCATAAACCTTTACTCCTTATTTTATTTCCCCGGCACCGCCGCCGAATCTTTGGCGGCACCCTCCAAGCTCTTCTTGTGCGACTCCTGGAGCTTCGAATCAGTTGCATCTCTTTTCTTGTCAGCATCGACAATGGCTTGAATCTCATTTTTAATTATTTGTCCGTCGTATATTAACGCCTTTCTCTTTTCGCCCAGATCTTTGATCAGCGCGTCAAGGGTGTCGAGCTGGCCCTGCATCCGGAGCAGGGTGAGGCGCTTCTGGTTGATGTCTGCCGGTTTGTCCTGCTGCCCCCATACGGGGTAGAACGGCTGGATCATACATAATACAATAAAAATTACCAATAAAAATAGCTTCTTCATTTTACCTTTCTCCTTTGTTGTTGTTAAAATAAAAATGCCTCAATCTCTGACACCTCTAATTCGGCGCAGGTTGGGCATATCATTAACGTATAAT
>Ga0180007_10002234_pt1 | contig 23522 bp, 27 predicted proteins | sample MM_PC_MetaG_FD_121122 | JGI IMG/M metagenome (GOLD analysis project Ga0180007, IMG submission 121122) | Groundwater microbial communities from the Aspo Hard Rock Laboratory (HRL) deep subsurface site, Sweden - MM_PC_MetaG | ecosystem: Environmental > Aquatic > Deep subsurface > Groundwater... | reverse complement strand
TTGTCTTTCAAAAATTTTCCTATTCCAACATTAACAACCACCTTGCCAATTTTTGGCACTTCAAAAACATTTTTGTATCCAAACTCTTTTTGCATTTCTGGAACAACTTTTTTCTGATATTTTTCTTTCAAATTCATAGCTATAATTAAATTTCGTTATTACACTTTTTGCAAACTCTAACTTTCTTGTCTTTTGTGACCTGAAAAATCGTTCGAGAAGCTTTCTGACATTTAGGGCAAACAACCATAACTGAGGAAATAGCTACTCGTCTAGGAAGCTCTATTCTCTGTCCTTTTTCTCCTTCCTTTTTTGGTCGAGCATGTTTTTTCATCAAATTCAATCCCTCAACAATAACTTTGTCGTCTTGAGGAAAAACCTGCAAAATTTTACCTGTCTTGCCTTTATCTTTTCCGGATAACATTTTTACTTGATCGTTTTTTTTGAATTTCATATATCTGAATATTGTAGTTTATTATAATACTTCTGGGGCTAGAGAAACTATCTTACTATAGCCTCTTTCCCTGATTTCTCTAGCAACTGGACCGAAAATTCTGGTTCCTTTTGGTTCTTTTCCATCAAGAATAACGGCAGCATTTTCATCAAAACGAATATAGGATCCGTCTTTTCTTCTATATTCTTTTCTTTGTCGCACAATAACCGCTCTCACCTTATCACCTTTTTTAACCATTCCTCGAGGTTCGGCTGACTTAACAGAAGCTACAATAATGTCACCCAGTTGAGCGAAATGTCTTCTGGTTCCACCAAGAACCTTGAAGCATTTTATCATTTTAGCTCCAGAATTATCAGCTACTTTCAATTTTGATTCTGCTTGTATCATATAAATAAATATCTAATAACTAAACTACTTTATATTTTTTATTCTTACTTACCGGTTTGATGGAAGTTATTTCCACCGCATCTCCAGTTTTACATTTATTTTCTTCATCATGAGCAATATATCTCTTAGTAGATTTATATTTTTTTCCATATTTTTTGAGAGTCTTGTAACTATCCACTGCCACCACAACAGTTTTGTCAGCCTTATTGCTCACCACTTTGCCTCGCTTTTTTAGAATAACCTTTTTGGGAGTTGTTTCTTTTTCCATAATAAACTACTTACTTTCTTTAATTAGAGTTAAGATTCTCGCAATATCTCTTTTATCGTTTCTTAGATCTCGATTATTCTTAATTTGCTTAGTGGCAATATCAAACCTTAGCTTTCTTACTTGTTCCCTTTTTTCAGCTAAAAGCTTCTTGAGTTCTTCTATATTTTTTTCTCTCAGTTCTTTAATTTTCATAATTTTATACTAGTCTTTAACTACAAATCTAGTTTTGACATTCAACTTATGAGCGGCTAAACGCATGGCTTCCTTGGCCATTTCTTCTTTCACTCCATCCATTTCAAAAAGCATCGTTCCAGGCTTAACTACCGCTACAAAATGATCGACTGATCCTTTTCCTTTTCCCATTGGAGTTTCATCGCCCTTTTTAGTCATAGGCTTATCTGGAAAAATTCTAATCCAAACTTTTCCACCTCGCTGAATATATCTGGTCATGGCTCGACGAGCAGCTTCAATTTGACGTGAAGAAATTAGATTAGCTTGCATTGATTTCAAACCAAAGCTTCCAAAACTAATTGAGTTTCCACGATTGGCCTTTCCTCGAATCTTTCCGCCTCTTTGCCATTTTCTATGTTTTACTTTTTTGGGCATTAACATGCTGTTTTTGTCCTAATTGAACTCGAACTGACGTTCGAACTAATTGGATTCTTCTTTAATATCTTTATCCATAAATTTTTCTCCCAGATATAGCCAAACTTTCACTCCGATCGTTCCATAGGTTGTGAAAGCGGTGGCTCGAGAAAAATCAATATCGGCTCTCAATGTGTGCAGTGGCAATGTTCCTTTGCCAAGCCATTCTCTTCTTGACATTTCTGCTCCACCCAGTCTCCCTGAAAGAGCAATCTTGATTCCTTTAACCTTTTTGTTTTTTACTGCTTGTTCTAGTGCTCCCTTCATTACTCGTCGAAACGGCATTCTTTTTTCTAATTGTTCCGCAATACTTTGAGCCAAAACAGAAGCGTTTTCTTCTGGATTTTTGATTTCTTGAATTTCAATCTTTAACTCAGTTTTTTTATTCTTGACAAACTTCTTTCTTAAAAAATGCTGAATATCATTAATTCCACTTCCACCTCTTCCAATCAAAACTCCTGGACGGACTGTCTTGATGATAAACTTAACCATAGTGGCTGATCGTTCAATTTCAACATCAGCAATTCCAGCTGTTTTCCATTTCAGCATGATTTCTTTGCGCACCAAAATATCTTGTTTCAAATTGGCTTTATATTCTTTTTTCCCAAACCACTTAGATCTCCAACTGCTATTAATTCCTATGCGAAGACCAACTGGATTAACCTTTTGTCCCATATAAACTATGTTAATTCAAATTATTTACATTGACTTTCTTCGGAAAATTTTTCCAGACCAACCAGATTTTTGACTCTTTAATTTCTTAGCTTCCTTTCCTGGTTCAACATCTTTATCCTTGGCTTGACTAGCTATTTCTTTTTCATCCTTATCTTCCTTTTTTTCTTGTTCTCTTGTTAATTTTTCTTCTTTTTTCTTGGCTTCCATTCGAGCTTTTCTTTCTTTTTCCATTTGTTCCTTGGTTTTCCTATTTTTGCCTTCTTCTATTTCTTCCAGAATCAGCTCTATCTTAGAAGTTCTTTTCAAGATCATAGAAGCTCTTCCAAAAGCTCTCGGCATCCATCTTTTCATAACTGGACCTTCATTCACAATCACAGTGGCGACTTTCAAATTATTTTTATCTAATCCAAAATTATTTTCTGCATTAGCCAAAGCGCTATTCATCAACTTGATCATATATTCATTAGCACCTTTGACAGTCGCTCCTAATTGATTAACAGCTTCATGAAATTCCAAACCACGAATCAGATCGGCTGAAAGCCTAACTTTTCTGGGAGCAATTCTTAAATTGTTTAGTTTAACTTTTACTTGCATATATCCTAATTTTAATCCCTATTATTTCCGAATTATATTCGAATTTAATTTGGATTTAATTTGTATTATAATTGTCATCTATTTCTTGGTCTCGGTGCTAGCCTTGGCAGCCTTGGACGCATCTATTTCTTTTTGCTTAGCCGCTATTTCTAATTCTTTTTGCATCTTACCACCATGTCTGATGAATTTTCTGGTTGGAGAAAATTCTCCGAGTTTGTGTCCCACCATTTCTTCTGTCACATAAACAGGAATAAAATCTTTTCCGTTGTGCACTCCGAAAGTAAACCCGATCATTTCTGGAGAAATAACTGAAGCTCTGGCCCACGTCTTAATAACGCTCTTATCTCCAGGCTTTTTGTCTTGAATCTTTTTAATTAATTTTTCGTCCACATAAGGACCTTTTTTGAGTGATCTTGTCATGAAATTTATTTCCTCTTTTTAGTTCTTCTTTTAACTATAAACTTATTACTATATTTATGTTTCTTCCTCGTTTTCTTACCCAAGGCTGGTTTTCCCCAAGGAGTTTTTGGATGTTTAAGCCCAATTCCTTGGCGACCTTCTCCTCCTCCATGAGGATGATCAACTGGATTCATAGCACTACCACGAACAGTTGGCCTCACTCCCATGTGTCTTTTTCTTCCGGCTTTTCCAATAGTAACGGCATTATGTTCAAAATTACTTACTTGCCCTATTGTAGCACAGCATTCACTACTAATTAATCTGATTTCTCCTGAGGCTAGTTTAATTTGAGCATTTGCTCCTTCAACTGCAGTTAGTTTGACACCCGAACCAGCACTTCTAGCTACCTGGGCTCCTTTTTCAGGAAAAAGCTCTACCATAGAGATTATCGTTCCAACCGGAATATTTTTTACTTGAGTTCTATTGCCTTCTTGAATTGGCGCCTCTGATCCAGACATAACTTCCTGATCTTTCCGCATGCCCTCTGTGGCCAAAATATATCTCTTTTCTCCATCTCTATATCCAACAAGAGCAATAAAAGCACTGCGATTAGGATCTCTTTCAATGGCAATTACTTTTCCCGGAACGTTAACTTTGTCTTGCTTGAAATCAATTATTCTATATTTTTTCTTATGTCCTCCGCCTTGATGACGAACTGATATTTTTCCATGAGATCTTCCAGCCAAACTTTTCATTTTGCTCAAAAGCTTTTTCTCCGGCTTTTTACCATATTCAACCGCCTCCGACTTAACTATCGACATATTTCTTCTTCCAGCTGTATTTCTTTTATAAACCTTAATCGCCATATTTCTTCTCTTGAGTATTAATTATAAAAATCTATTTTTTCTCCTTCTTTGACGGTCACTATTGCCTTTTTGAATCCACTTTTCCAACCCTTCGTTCTTCCTTGCACTCTTGATTTTCTGGGCATATTAATGACATTAACCTTCAATACCTTGACCTGATATGTTTCTTCCACTGCTTTCACAATTTCTTTTTTGTTGGATCTTCCAGAAACTTTAAAAACATATTTATTGAGTTCCATCATTCGAGATGAATCTTCTGTAATCCAAGGTTCAGTTAAAACTCGATAAGCAATTTTATCTTCTGGGTTGTTAGTAGATTTTACTGTATCTTTTTCCATATCTCTTATTTAGCTTTAACTACTTTTTCTTTACTATATTTGTCTTCCAGATATTTTAATGAATTCTGACTCAAAATTAAATATTTTGTATTAAGCATATCAAAAACATTTAATTGACTGGTTAAAATATTGGATACTTTGACTAGATTATTGGTTAATCTTCGCAAATCTTTTTCCTCGCTATCGAAAGACCAGAGAGTACTACCTTTTATCTTTAAATTACTAATAATCTTAGCGAATTCTTTGGTTTTTTTATCCTTAACATCAAATTTATTCAAAACTAGCAACGACTGACTCTTTATTTTTTCACCTAAAACCATTTTGATGGCTTGGCTTTTCATTTTTCTATTAACTTTTTGACTGAAATTTCTATCTTTTCTAGGGCCGAACACTACGCCTCCTTTTCTCCAAACTGGAGTTCTAACTGATCCTACTCGAGCCCTACCAGTCCCCTTTTGTTTCCAAGGTTTTTTCCCGGATCCCGCTCTTTCTCCTCTAGTTTTAGTATGAGCGAGAACTTGTCTCTTGTTGCCCGCGATAGCCACATAGACTTGATGGACTAAATCAGGATTGGTCTCCAAACCAAAAACCTCATCAGAAACTTTTATTTTTTCCACTTCTTTACCTTCTAAATTGTGAACTGCAATTTCCATTTTAATTCTCGAAAATTTTTAGTTATGAATCTCAATTATTCCCCCTGGAATACCTGGAACTGCTCCACCAAGAGCAATAATATTCTTTTCTTTATCTATTGAAATAATTTTAACATTAGTCACCGTTGATCTTTCTCCGCCCATTCTTCCAGCCATTCTTTTTCCTTTTCTCACATGTTCTGGAAAACCTGATCCGATTGATCCAGGAGCTCGAAGGTCATGCTTGTGTCCATGAGTAGCTGGAGAACCTTTGAATCCATGTCTTTTAACTACTCCCTGAAATCCCTTGGCTTTACTGACTCCGCTGATTTTTACTCTCTCTCCAACTTCAAAAATTGACACGTCCACCAAATCACCTTCTTTAAGCGTCATTTCTTTCTCATCCAAAACTCTAAATTCTTTTTTGGCTTCTCTTTTCTTAGTTTTTTGTAGAGACAGCTGAACAGCAGAATATCCGTCCTTTTCTTCTTTTCTTGTCAACGAAACTTTATTGGGATCACATTCAACTAGCGTAACGTTTTGAGCGCCATCTTCATCAAAAATCGTCGTCATTCCTAATTTTTTTCCTAATATAAACTTCATTTTCTATGATTTACAAAATAAATAAAAAAACTGGAACCCAATCCAGCAATATCCCTCATTTAAGAGGGTTGCCTAGTTGAGTATCCTATTGATTATAAACAACAGGACTTTAACCAGAAAATCTACGCCATTTTTATTTCTATATCAACTCCGGCTGGCAAATTTAGATTGGTTAAATCATCAATTGCCTTAGGAGCAGGATTCCAAATATCGATTAATCTTTTATGAATTCTCATCTCATATTGATCTCGGGATTTTTTGTGAACAAAGGTAGATCTGTTAACCGTATATTTTCTAATTTCTGTAGGCAAAGGTACTGGGCCTGAAAAATCAGTTCCGTTTCTTTTGGCTGTTTCTACTATTTGTTTAGCAGATTGATCAATTATTTTATGATCATAAGCCTTGATCTTTATCCTAATCTTAGATTTTGCTTCTTCTTGCTTTGGCATTGAAATTTTAAATGAGTCCTTTTAAAAATAAACTCTTACCAGCTTATCTTACAGAGCCTACTTTGTCAAGCAAAATAGGCTCAAAAGAAAAACTATTTAACAATTTTTGTTACCACTCCAGCTCCAACGGTTCTTCCGCCTTCTCGAATAGCAAATCTCATCCCTTCTTCCATGGCTACTGGTGCTCCCAAGCCAACCTTGAAGCTCACCGTGTCACCAGGCATCACCATTTCAGTTCCTTCTGGCAAAAATACTTCCCCAGTAACATCAGTTGTTCGAACATAGAATTGAGGTTTATATCCTTTAAAGAATGGGGTGTGTCTTCCACCTTCTTCTTTAGTCAAAATATATACTTCACATTCAAATTCAGTGTGAGGAGTAATTGATCCTGGCTTAGCCAAAACTTGTCCTCTTTCTACATCTTCTTTTTTAACTCCTCGAAGAAGAACTCCGGCATTGTCTCCAGCTTGACCTCTGTCTAGAGATTTATTAAACATTTCAATTCCAGTTACCACTGTTTTGGCTGTATCCTTAAGTCCAACGATTTCCACTTCTTCGTTGATGTTGACTACTCCTCTTTCGATTCTTCCAGTTACCACTGTTCCTCGTCCTTCGATTGAAAAAACATCTTCAATCGGCATTAGAAAATCTTTTTCTGTCTCACGAACTGGTTCTGGAATTTTTTCATCAAGTGCTGCGATCAAATCATTAATAGGCTTAGCAGCTTCCTCGTCAGCGGTTTTCACTTCAAGAGCTTTCAAAGCTGAACCACGAATAACCTTGGCATTGTCGCCATCAAATTCATATTTAGTTAAAAGTTCTCTCACTTCGGCTTCCACCAAGTCAATCAATTCTGGATCATCTACCATATCAACCTTGTTGAGGAAAACTACAATTTCTGGAACACCTACTTGATGAGCCAAAAGGATGTGTTCTCTGGTTTGAGGCATTGGACCGTCAGTCGCAGCCACCACCAAAACAGCTCCGTCCATTTGAGCAGCTCCAGTAATCATATTCTTAATATAGTCGGCATGTCCTGGGCAATCCACATGAGCATAATGTCTTTTGTCTGATTCATACTCACAGTGAGAAGTAGCGATGGTGATTCCTCGCTCTTTTTCTTCAGGAGCTTTATCAATTTCATCCACTCCTCTTTCTTTAGCTTTTCCTTGCAAACTTAGAACATGCAAGATAGCGGCGGTTAGAGTAGTTTTGCCGTGGTCAACATGACCGATTGTTCCCACATTTACATGGGGCTTACTTCTTTCGAATTTTTCTGCTGCCATAGTTTTGAATAGTTTTTTGCGTAATTAATAGACACCTTAGTTTCTTTAATTACGAAATTTGTTATTTAAAAATTTAATTAAATTATTAGTTTACAAGAAACAGTTTAACACAACAAAAAATTTTGGCAAGACCCTTGCTTTCATTTCCCCCAATTATGTCTTCCCGAAATTTATTCGGCTCTTTTATAGCGCACTTCGTCTTTTCTTTCCAGTTCTCCCAAATCAATATCGTTCATTTGCGATTCCTGAGAAACAAACTTCCAGACTGCGATATCATTGTTAATCTTATCAATCAACTCCTGCTTTGTCAAGCCCTCAACTCCTTCTTTCTTGAGTTTCTTGAACTCATGAAGATTCATAAGGACAAAATAGTCCTCCCCTTCTTTAATAAGAGCTTTGCCTCCCAAAAGCTCCAGCGCTTCTTTTAGTTTTTTATCGAGCATATTTTTAAGCTTGCATTAATAATTGAACTCTTTCTTCGATTGATCTATTGATTTGCTGCTTAGCCTCTTCCACTTCCTCAGAGCTGATATTTTTCCATTCACGATTCAGTTCTTGTATAAGATACTCTATTGATTTTCTAAAACTAGCCACTATACTCTCTTTCGATATGCCTGTCTCCTTAGCCATCTCAACCATCTCTTTGCGATTTTCAAAATGTTTGTCGATGGCTTTCCTTATAGTTTCTATCTTTTTTTCAAAAACAGCCCTTTCTCCCACCGACTGTCTTTCTTGTAGTTTGGCCATACTATCTTCAAAAATTCCCATATTTTTTATTTTATACTATTATATTTTTATTCTAACACAAAATATCTTACTTTTCATCAAATTATTGCTTAATTTTTCTTCTTTATATATGATAGATTCTGTTATACAATAAGTATAATGTGAAAAATAACAAAAACATGCAGGAACAACTAGAAGAAATTAAAAAGGAATATGCTCAGATTTCTCAAGAACTCAATTCTCCTGAGGTGGTTTCTGATTCTCAAAAAATGGCTCGCCTAGGAAAAAGACAAGCGGAACTGACTGACATTATTGAAAAAATAGAAGCTCTAGAAAAAATAAGAACCAGTATGGCAGAAAACGCTCTGATTGTGAACAATGAAGAAGATGTCGAAATGAAACAAATGGCGATGGAAGAAAACATTAAATTAGCCCAGGAACAAGCTGGGTTGGAAAAAGAGTTGGAAAGCTTGCTTTTGCCCAAAGACCCACGAGACGAACGAAATGTTATTGTGGAAATTCGCGCTGGAGCCGGAGGAGATGAATCAGCTCTTTTTGCCGGAGACCTTTTTCGCATGTACTCAAGATTTTCCGAAAAAAATGGCTGGCAAACTGCGCTTCTTAATTCCCACGCCACTGGAGTGGGCGGATTTAAAGAAATCGTTTTTGAAGTCAATGGTCAAAGTGTCTATTCTAAGATGAAATATGAATCGGGAGTCCATCGCGTGCAGAGAATTCCAGAAACTGAAAAAAATGGTCGCATCCACACCTCCACCGCCACCGTGGCCGTTCTTCCTGAAGCCGAAGAAGTGGATCTTAAAATTGAAGAAAAGGATATTCGTATCGACACTTTTTGCTCTTCCGGCCCTGGCGGACAATCAGTCAACACCACCAAGTCAGCTGTTCGCATCACTCACCTTCCTACTGGACTCATTGTTTCTTGCCAAGATGAGAAATCCCAAATCAAAAACAAAGACAAAGCCATGAAAGTCTTGCGTTCGAGACTTTTAGAAATGGAAGAAGAAAAACAAGCCAAAGAGTTGGGAGACGCCAGACGCTCTCAAATTGGAACGGGAGACCGCAGTGAAAAAATCAGAACTTACAACTTTCCTCAAGACCGTATCACTGACCACCGCATCAAACAATCCTGGAGCAACATCAATGGAATTTTAGAAGGAAATTTGGAAGATATTATTGAAGTCCTCAAAGAAGAAGATATCAAAAGAAAAATGGAGAAGAAATAATTTATCTTTTATATAAGTTCAACTCACCTCCTCCCCTTTTTAAAGGAGAGGATTGAGGAAGGGTTGGATTTTTAATGTCATCCTCTGTTTGTTGAAAAGTCTTTCTTATTTTGGGATAATTTTCTCTTTTTTCAACTCCCCCTCTTGAATACTCGCTTGCTCGTATTCAGTCTCCCCCTCATATCATGAGGGGGAGATGGATGGAGGAAAATAGTTTAGCTTGTTTTATAAAAAGTTATAATTTTAGTCAGGGTTGCACCTTTAAATTCACAAACATTACTAATGCAGAGTAGTTTATATTTATAATAAACAAAACCCCGCTGCCCGTTAGCCGCCTTTTGGCAACTTTTCCGAGCGCGGGGTTTGTTTTTTGACAAGCATAGGCTTTTCTCTTTTTTCTACTCGCCTAAATATGGCGGCGGTGTCAGCTTGCCTATATACCACCGCAGCAATAAAACAACGCTGGCACATACCAATAACGCTAGCACGCCTCCGCTTATCCACCAGAACATATGCCTCTCCTTTTCCGGATTTATCCTGGCAAGTTTGCCAGAAATTTGTCCAGAGCAATCAACCCTTCTTTACGAGTAATAATGACAAATGCCATCAACATCATAAGCCAATCAAAAAGGTTCATAACCTTCTCTCCTATTTTTGGTTAAACTGTTCAAATTATTTTAAGAACTTTAAAAAATACACTGAAAAATAGTTTTTGTCAATAGCCACATAATGATACTACTTCTTTTTTATTTAAATCCTTATTATATACAATAGTTCAAGACTAGGCTTTGCCTGCATTAACGAAATATTTAGTTATAAATTAAAAACGAAACGAACGTTAAAAAATTACTCGAGTAAGTCCCGCATACGGGACGACTAGTAATTTTAGTGAGTGAGTTTTAATTTATCTAAATATGAAGTTCGCAGGCGATTTTCTTTGTAACTTTCTTTTCTAAAAAGAAAGTTAGTAATATAAATTTGGCAAAACTAACAATTTACCATATTCTTATTATAACTTATGAAGATCCAAAAAATCAAAAAAGAATATCTTGACCAAATCGACTCGCTTGATTTAGATTTGATCATTGCTCACGTTCTGAAAAAAAACCGTGAGATGATTTTATCACACCCAGAAGTTGAGCTAAACAAAAATCAAGCGGCAAAAATTAAAAGATTTATTCGAAGAAGGATCAACCACGAGCCTCTGGCCTATATCTTGGGGCACAAAGAATTTTTTGGTCTTGATTTCAAGGTTAATGAATCAACTCTCATCCCCCGACCCGAGACAGAACTTATTGTGGAAAAAGTTTTAGAAAAAATTGCAACAATCAAACACTCAAACAATTTAACAATTTTAGATATTGGCACTGGCAGTGGAAACATTATAATTTCTCTAGCTAAAAATTTAAAAAATAAAAACATAAACTATGTCGCCATCGATATTTCCAAGAAAGCTCTCGGGATTGCTAAAGAAAACATCAAGCAACACGGACTCAATAAAAAAATAAAAGTTATCCACAGCAACTTATTAAATTTTTTATTTGAGAAAAAAAATAAAATTAAAAATAGAAATTTAATTATAACTGCGAATCTTCCCTATCTAGATGATAGCTGGCAAAATTTGTGCACTGATATTAAAGGAATACTCTACGAACCAAAAACCGCTTGGCATGGAGGAAGAGACGGACTGAATATTTATAGAAATCTTCAAGAACAATTGCTTTTATTAAGATACGCTAATAAAATAAAAAATGTATATATGATATGTGAGATTGGCCCAGAACAAAAAGAAAGAATGAAAAAAATATTTTTTCAATATGAAATAAAATTCTATAAAGATCTGGCTCAAAAATGGAGACTTTGTGAAATAGATTTATAACTTTTGAAGAAGCAAAAATCCGCGGAGCTCCGCGGATTTTTGCTTGAATAAGTTTGATTGCTATCTTTTAAAAACAAATCAAATTTATTGCAAAAGAAAAGGTTTTTCAACTATTTCTTTTTCTTTTTCTTTTTTGCAACTTTTTTCTTAGCAGTTTTCTTTACAGCTTTTTTCTTAGTTACTTTCTTTTTTGCAACTTTTTTCTTAGCAACTTTCTTTACAGCTTTTTTCTTAGTTACTTTCTTTTTTGTTTTCTTTTTAGCAGCCATTTTTATCACCTGCCTTTCTAGCTCGATTCCGCTAAGCGGAATCTTTTATTTTTTATTTTTATTTTTAAAAATATTTTTCGACCTGTTGTTAGAGATAAAACTTTTATAAATTTTATCTGCTTTAATTATAGAACATAATTTTTTTTTGGCAATAGAAAAAAGTTAATTTTAAATTTATAATTTTTAATTCTTAAGTCTTGAAAAAAATATTTAATTAATTGCCAATTGAAAATTGAAAAACAAAAAACAATACTAGAAAATTAAAATTATTTTTTAAATTAATTTAATCAGTATTAATTGTTTCTCATCAGCTAAACTATAAATGAGACTTTTTGTCCATATTGACGCTCTTGATAGCTTTTTATAGAATAAAGGAACTGACATTCAGGTCGAAACCAGCTTCAACGAAGGCTCATTAACAACTTAATTAAAATTACTAGAAAGGCAGGTGATAAAAATGGAAGGACAAGAACAATCCTCTCAGGAACAAGCGAGTCAAGAAAATGAAAAAATGAAAAGTTGGCTTCAAGAAAATATGAGAATCATTCTCAGCATTATCATTGTGGTTGCTATTGCTGGTGGAGTATATTCATATTCTAAGAGAAATGCTGAAAACAATTCTACTAATAAAAACGTTTCTATCACTCAAAGTGAGGACGAGGGAATAGTGTCAGATGAAGATATGGCCATTGATGAAACCGCAACTTCCGAAGAAGTTACTGCAACTGAAATAGAAAGCGCTCCAACTGAAAATGAAATCATGCAACAAGAAGATAGAACTTCTTCTACCGCTACTAGTCAAGAAACTGATGAATCCTTTATAGAAACAGCTGGAGCTGGAGATGGGCTAACTCATTTAGCCAGACGAGCTCTTGCTAACTACTTAGAAAAAAACCCAGATTCAACTTTGACTCCTGAGCACAAAATATACATTGAAGATTATCTTCGAAAAAACGTAAGTGCAAACAATGGAATGAAAATTGGTACTTCGGTAGAATTTTCTAAAAACCTCATCCAAGACGCTATTAGAAAATCAAAGGAGCTAACTGAAAAACAACTCCAAAATCTTCACCAGTACTCCGTTAGAGTACCCGCTTTATCCTAATACTTCCTTAAAATAAAAATGTTCTTTTAGATAACAAAAAAACTCGCATCGCGAGTTTTTTTGTTATCTAAATATTTTTCAAAAAAGTTTATCTCCTACTTCTATGCCATATTTATCACAGGTTCCCGACAAGACTTCCAAGACCTGCTCGGAAGGATAATCAGCTATAATTTTTCCTGAATAATTCCAAGGAACATTTTTATTCAAGGCCACTATTTGACCGTCTTTAATCCAAATAAAATCTAGGCCAAAACGCATCCCTCGCATAGAAAAAACTTGTTGAGCTGTTTCTGGCATGATAAAAAGCATTCCGCAATTTTTACAAAGACTATCTCTGCCAGAAAGCCCTTGATATCTTTTTTGGTCACTAACTACTTTTTCTGCTTTTATCTCTATCTTCTCGCCAATAGATATTGTCTCTATTTTATTTCCCTGCCAAGAATAAAAGTGATTTAAAAAACATAGTGCTGCTAGAAAAAGAAGAGCTAGACCCAAAGACAATTTAACCAATCGAAATTTTTTTAATTTTTCTTGCATTTTTAAGCTTATATTCAATAAATAATAAAAATAAAGCTACCAAGAGCCCAGACAAAATAATGGTAAGCAGCTTGCCGATAGTTCTGGTGTTGAGGGCTAGAAAAGCTGCCACTAAAGTCACCAAAACAAAAAGACCATTAATTTTAATTGGCGACCAACCCAGTTCCATTAGTTTAAAGTGAAGATGGTTTTTATCTGGCTGAAAAATTGATTTTTTTCTTCTAGCTCTATCCATAATCACCCAAAGAAAATCCACTAAAGGAACAATCATGACTAGAATGGCTGTGGCAATCTTGGTTCCAGAAAAAATAGCTAAAACTGCCAGAGAAAAACCTAAAAAATTTGATCCAGCTGTTCCAGCAATAATTTTAGCTGGATAAAAATTTAAAATCAAAAAACCTAGAATGGCTCCTGCCAAAACAGCCGACATAATAGCTACTGGAGGCTGATTAACTTCTGGTTTAAGACTTAAGAATAAAATTGTTCCAGCTGAAATGAGGGCCACATTAGAAGAAAGCCCATCAATGCCGTCTAACCAATTCATAACATTAATCATGAGAACAATCCAAAAAATAACCAAGAAAACTGAAACCACTACGCCTATTTCACTTTCAAGACTTATTGTTCCTCCGGTAAAAAAGTTGGTTATAAAGTTCATTCTAATCCCAGCGATGAAAATAGAAAGAGCGGCTACTATTTGAAAAAATAATTGAAATTTCCAAAAAATTTCTTTGACATCATCCCAAAGCCCCATCGCTAGAATTATCCAAGAAGCAAAAAGAAAGCCAAATATTTCAGGAGTCAACACTAAATTTTTGTCAAACAATATACCGGCATTAAAAGACAGGACGATGGCCAATCCTCCAATTCTCACTATTTTTTTCTTGTGAAAATGTCTTTTTTCGTTTCGACCTAAATACTTTATCTTTTTTCCTAAAAAAATAACTACCCAAGAAAAGATGAGTGAAAAGCTCAAAGTTATCAAAAATGGTATCAAAAATTTATCCATATTTTTACTTTCTCATTTTTTCTGTCACCCAAAATTCTCCAAAATATTTTCCCAACAATATTCTTGTTTGAGAATCAACTGAAGGCAGTGCTCCTAAAAATGGTGCGGAAATAGGTACCAAAACCCATTGGATTATCATGTAGCAGTATCGCCACTTAGAATATTTTTTGGGTTTAGGAGGCATCAATAAAAAGCTTAGAGACATGGAAATAACTAACCCGGCCATAGCCAAAGTCATGAGATACCTAGTGAAAAAAGGTAGATTGTGAGCCAGAACACTTTGATTGAATTGCTCTCCTCCGAAAATTAGTGGAAGCCAGCCCAAAATAGCCAAAATGAAAGAAGCGGTAGCCCAAGAATGATGACCTTCTAACATTTCAAAGGCCACCCTCATTTTCTTGCTTAATTTAATTTTTTTATTTGGTCCGATAGCTCTCATAATAATAGGAAAATTTTCAATTCCATAGGCCCAACGTCTTTTTTGTTTATATTGATTCACAATCGTTTGCCAATAGGTATCAGCCAAAACCGCGTCCAAAGATATCGGCAGATAGATAGGCTTAACTTTATAGTCACCGTTATAATAAGTAAAGCATTTCCAATAGATAATAGAGTCTTCGCTGATCATATTGATTGGCCAAAAATTAACTTTTACCAAAGTATCAAAGGGTTCACTGTGAGAGGAAAAAGTCACCATCCCTTCTGTTCTAGTGCTTTGAAAAATATGCCAGAAACTTGATCCTGTCACAATCACTCGCACAAAAGCATTGGTATCCCAAAGATTATTGTGATACATCGGAAGAGGTTGATAACTTCGTTGTAACCGCTTGGGATCAATAATGTATTCGTAGGTAAGCGCAGCAAAATACTCCTTGTGAGCTACACTGTCACAATCAAAATTAGAAAAGATAACTTTTTTATAATCGATTTCTCTTTCATCTAAATATTTTTGAAGCTCCTTGGCTGCGAAAGTAGCATTTGAACCTTTAGCTTTCATTTCATCATCTTGAACAACATGAGTAGTAACTAAAAAATCTTGAAAAACTCCCTCGAATTTATTTTTTAAATAATTTACTTTAGCCAATCGTCTCTCTGGATTCTCTCGTTCTTCCGTGGCTAAAAGAATGATCGTTTGAGAATTAGGAAAATTAGAATCAGCTACTGCTTGAATAGCCGGCTCAATAACTTCGGCTGGCTCATTGGCAGTAGGAAGCATAACTACATGAGTAATTTTGCGCCAATCTAGAATCTCTTTTTCAATTAGAATTAATTGTTTCACTTCCAGAAGATATAATGAGTCTCTATTAATTTTGTTCCTAATAATTTTTCTTTCCTTTATTTTGAGACCCTTCTCAGTCAAGGATTGTTTCATTTCAGAAATTCTTTTTTCAATTATCTTAGCGTAACCTCCTGGATCTTGAATATTTTGACATCTTTCCCACCAATCTATTTGTGTTCCTCTTTTGAGTTTTTTATATCCAACCACCGAATAATAAGCAATAAAAATAGTTCGAAAAATCCAATAAAGATCAAAAGCTATGACAAAAACAGCTACCCAAATAGGAACAAAAAAGGAAAAAACAAACATTCCTATTAGAGTAAACCAGGTGAGAATGCCAGGAATAACTTCCAAGGTTCTTTGCAATCTTCTCTCCTTAGAATTTTTAGTTTTAGGATTAGGAAATTTAAACATAAAATGTCTCTTTTTTAAATTAGTAGTTAATAATGACTAGACTAATCGAATAAATTAAAAAACAAAATTGGAGCATCAGATTCCCCAAAAGAATAATATAACTGGCAATTCTTTCTTTTTGTCTATAAAAATATAGTCCTAATCCAATATTAATTAAAAATAAAATTAGACCCAGAACAGGCGAAAGAAAGACTTTTTGCCAATCTCCGAGAACATCTACTCCGAAATAAACATTGTAGTGCAAAACTATCGGCAAGTCAACCGGTTCTATCCAAATTTTAAGCGCAAGCCAATTAACTAAATTAACAAAAAAAGCTACCGCCAAAGCTCCTAGGACTAATTTATTATTAAAAAATTCTTGTTTGAAAAAAAACTTGATTCTTAAAACCAAGTTTCGGCTTATTTTTTTTACAGAAAATAAACTCATTTTATTCTTCCTTAGTTTTATCTAAAATTAAAGCTTCGATTTCGGCTTCTCCACCCGTAATTCTGGCGACATCCTTATCAACTTTAATAAACTCTTTCGAGGCATGATTATATGAATTAACAGTAGTATTAATATGATTACCTAATTTTTTGAAATAATCTTCGTAAACGTTTAGATGCTTTCCTAGCTTCTCTACGTTATGCATAATTTGCTTAGCATTTTCTTCAATTTGAAGAGATCGAAGACCTTGAAGTACTGTTTGCAAATAGGCTAAAAATGAGGTTGGTGAAACAATAATAACTTTTTTTTCACAAAAGGCATATTCGATTAAATTTCTGGTGCTAACTTGAATCGCTCCTACTTTATTGACTAATAAATCATAATAAACTGCTTCTGAAGGAATAAACATAAAAGCAAAATCCAATGTCCCCTCTTCTGGACGAATATATTTTGAAGTTTCATCAATTCGGCTTTTGAGATCTTGTTTAAAAGATCTTTCCACTCGTTCTCTTTCTTGAGGACTGTTTTCCGCTATTACTCTTTCATAATTTTCTAAAGAAAATTTGGAATCAATAGGGATTATCTTTTTTTGAACAAAAACCACGGCATCAACAATTTCTCCATTCTTAAATTTGTATTGCATCTGATAGGCATTGGGAGGAAGAACATTTTTTAGAGTTTCTTCAAGAAAATATTCCCCCAGAACTCCTCTTTGCTTGGGATTTTTCAAAATGTCTTGAAGATTTTGCAACTGAGCCGAAAAATTAACTACCTGCTTGTTAGTTTCTTCTAACTTGGTAAGTCCCGCCACCACATCAGCAATTTGTTTGGACGATTGTCCAGTAATACCATGAACGACTTGCATAGTACTTTTAATTTGTTCCTGAGTAGCTTTGTGTGTTTCAGAAAGCTTGACATCCATAGATTGACGAAGCTCACTATTCTGTTCAGAAAGAATTTTTAGCCTTTCTAAGATAGCGGTAGTTTTTTCTTTTTCATCACCTCCTTCTATTTTCTTTTTCAAACTAAAAATAATCCAACTTAAAAATAGGCTGACTACCACTAAAATTATGAGTATTAAATAAAGCATTATTTTTAAAATCAAAGGCTATTTTCTATTGGCAATAAATTGCTTGAGTCCAGGCATCTTATTAACAATTTCTTCATGTGGTCCTTCAAAAAATTCTAACAAAAACTTGTCCAACATATTAAGACGATACTTCATTTCTTCTGAACTCATCAAAACAAAACTAATCTCTTTTCCAATCTCCGCCTCTAAATTATTAATCAAATTCTTTAATTTTCCCCTACTAATATCTTCCCCGACTAGGATAAGGTCGGCCTTACCCTTCACATAGTTGATAAAAGTTCCTGAGATTCCCGCATATTTAATATCGCCAACACTCTTAATTTTTCCCAGACTTTTACATTGAGGATAGATATTGGATTTAGCAATAAGATTCTTAAGCTCTGGATAATAATTAAAACTTTGGTTTAAGACATAAAAAACCCTTCCTTTTCTTTTGCGTTTCACGATAAATTTAATCTTAATTAGATTATCTGTTTCCTTTTTAGTCTTTTTCTTGTCAAGCAGATTTTTCGTATAAATATCGGCTAGCTTAAATTCTTTTTCCGGATTTTGCAGAAAAAATCGCAAAATTCTAGCTCTTTCCTTCCCTCCAAAAAGATTTTCTAAGATTTCAGACATAGTTTTTCTCTAATGATTAAATGTCTATTTCTAAAAATAGTATAGTTACAAAAGAAGATTTTAGCAAACCTTCCTTGACCTCGACCCCTTGGATTAAGCTCTTTTTTCTGTTAAAATTAAATAAACAAAAGATATGCTGGAATTTCACAATTTAGCTGATGCGCAGCTACCAAATTACATAAAAACCCTGGGTTATCCGACTATGCTTTTGGTGATGACCATTGAAGGACCAATCGCCACCATTATAGCTGCCTTTTTAGCTAGTTTGGGATTTTTTAACATAGGCGTAGTTTTTCTCCTTAGTGTTTTGGGAGATATTTTGGGAGATATTATTTGTTATGCTATTGGTTTTTTTGGCGGATCAAAAATGCTAGAAAAAGCTCGAAAAAAACTTAAAATCAAAAGCACAATTCTAGAAAAGTTAGAAAAACTGTTTTCTCTTCATGGGTTTAAAACTATTTTCGCTGTTAAATCGACAACTGGGCTTTGCTGGATTACTTTTATCGCCGCTGGAGCCTTTAAGATGAAATTTAAAAAATTTCTTCAAGGATCTATTGGCGGAGGGTTGATTTGGAGCAGTTTTTTGGTTATATCTGGCTACTTTTTTGGCTACGCTTTTGATAGAATCAATCAATATATCGAATACGCTGGGATCGGAATAATCTTTTTGGCCATCGCTCTCTATATCGGAATAAACTTTTACAAAAATAAAAAGACCAAGCGTCTTTTATCAAAAAATAAAGACTAATTTTAATTCAGTCTCAAGATTAAAATGTCTAAGAAAAAGAACAACAAAGCTATTATCATGCTGGAGTCTGTTTTCTCCGACATTCTGGTTTGCCAAGATAAAAATTTTCGACCTTATGTAGAAAGCTTTTACCATGAACCAGAAAATTTCACCCAACAAAATTTAGGGATACTTTTTGGAGTTCTTGAAATTACTGATGAATCCAATGATTCATCCTACATAGTGAACTATTTAATTTCTATCATTAAAAAGGAATTTTACAGCAATACTCGAAGAGGAGCTATTGAAAGTTTTGAATCAGCCCTTCATAAGGCCAATTTAGCTCTTTCTAAATTGGCTCAGCATGAGAATATCAATTGGATCAACAACATACATGCAATCATTGGAATTATAGAAAAAAATAATTTGCACTTGTCTCAAGCTGGAAAAGGAGTGGCTATTATTTTTAGAACTAACTTGGCTATCAATATAAGTGAAAATTCAGACCAAGAAAATACTTCTTCTAACCCCCTTAAGACCTTTGAAGATATCGTTAGTGGAAAAATTCAAGAAAAAGACAAGCTACTTATTTCCACTCCAGAAATACTCGATATATTTTCTGAACAAGAAATTAAGAAAAGTGCCCAAAGATTTTCTAAGGACAAGTTCACCAGATTTCTCAAAACCGCCCTAAGCAATGAGCTAGAAAGATCGGCTTCTTTAATCATTGATTTTGAAATAGCCAAAAAAGCTGCCTCAGTCAAAAAAGAAAAAAAATCAAAGCCAGATTCTTCAGCTAACTTTTTTTCTCAAAAAACGTTCGAAAACAAAACCCCTTCTAAAAAAAATACTCCTTCCAAGAAAAATAAAAAAATATTTTTTGAAGATGAACCAATCTCCAAAACATCCCCCAAGAACCACCTATACATCAAAGAGGGCCTTAACGATTTACCCACCATTAAAGAAGAAAGTTTTAATTTTAATGATTTTAAAAAATCAACTCTAGATATTTCTAAGAAAATTAGCTCGTTTTTCAACGTTAAAAAAATACCTCGTCCAAAAATCAATCAAGTTGCTCAAAAAAGCCTAGCTATAAAAAATAACATCGCTAATTTTTCTCGATCGACATTTTCCAAAATTAAACCTTTTTCAAAAAAAGCTCCTCCACTTACTCAGCCCGAAATAGAGAAAACTACGATTCAAACAATCAATAAAAAAAGGTTATTATCTTTTCTTCTGCCTTCTAGTAAGAAAGTTATTTTTTATTTCAAAAATTTAACCAAAAAACAAAAAATTCTTTCGCTGATTGCTCTTTTCATTATTTTTATTATTCCTTATTTCATAGCCAAATTTAATCGAGAAGAAACCATTTCTCAGGAAACTATTCAGATAGCAGAATCACCTTCAGCTCCTGAAGAAACTTTCAACAATACTGAACTCACCTACCTGAGCAATTATTCAGAAAAAGATCAAATTAAAAAAATTGTAGTCTTAAATGGAAAACCTTTTTCTATTCAAGAGCGAGGCATTTTTGATTTTGAAAATAGTAGCTTTCTTGAATTTCCAAGTGATTTTAAAAACATCCAAGATGCTTCGGCCATGGAAGATCTCAATCTTATTTTGTTGCTTACTCAAGACCAACAAATAGTTTCTTTTTATCCCGAAACTAAAAAATTTCAGACCAACACTATCAATCTGCCAGAAAATGTTGATCTGAAAATAGCTGGAACCTATTTGACTTATCTCTATCTGATTGACCAAAAAAACAATCAAATTTATCGCTATCCTCGAGCTGAGGGCGGTTTTGGAGAAAAAACTGATTGGCTAAAAGAAACTATAAACCTTGCTGAATATAAAGAAGCGGCTATTAACGACAATATTTTTATTTTGAAGCAAAATAATATTTTAAAATTATTTAAGGGCTTTCAAGAAGATTTTTCCCAAAAAGATAACATTGAACCAACCGCCATTGCCACTCAAGAAGAAAGTGAAAATATTTTTATTCTAGATAAGCAAAACAAAAAAGTTTATCAGCTAAATAGTGTTGGAGAAATAATTAATGAATTCCGAAATGAAAAGTTCGCTGAAACTAAAGAAATAGTTATAAATGAAAATGATAAACTAGTTTATTTATTACTAGAAGCAGGAGAAATCGCTAAATTTAACTACTAAAAAATACTTAACGATAACAGAAAAACATCCCGCTTAGAGGATGTTTTTTCGTTATCCTAACTATTTTAACTAATATCCAACGGCTCTTCTTCTAGCGGATTTTTTATTTTTTCTTTTTCTTCTCCATGTTGCTTGGCTCTTTCCATAATCTCTTCATTGACCACGTCTTTATCTCGACCAAATTTTATTCGAGAAAGTTCCTTAATAGCATTAGCCATCTCCTGATCTCCTTTCGTTGGTGGATAGGTAGTCATATTAAAAGGTTTGCTCAGTTGATTATTTATCAAAACCTTAGCAAAAAGATTATGATTATCTATATTGACCAAGTCATTAGCTGAAAAAACCGGTTCAAATTGTTTTTCCATAAATTCCGCATCTTCGGCTCCAATTCTAAAAGAAAAGAGTGATCCCACATTACCAAACACAGCTTTGGAGATTTCTTCCTTAAGTTGCCCAATGAATTGATGCGCCAGGATTAAACACAAATGATATTTTCTAGCTTCTGAAAGAATTTGAGCAATAGAGTTAGTGGTAACATTTTGAAATTCATCCAAATAGAGATAAAAATCTTTTCTTTGTTCCTCTGAGACATCTACGCGAGAAAGAGCTGCCATAAGAATTTTTCCCACCACCACCATTCCCAAGAGTCTAGCATTAATTTCTCCAATCTTTCCTTTGGAAAGATTGATGAGTAAAATCTTCCCCTCATCCATAATGTTTCTAAAATTGATGGTGCTTTTCTGTTGAGCAATGATTGGACGCATCATATCATTAGAAATGAATGTCGTAAGCTTAGAAGTGATATAAGGCACCATATTAGCCAAAGCTGCCTCTCCTCCAGCCTTTTCCGCTTCTTTAGTCCAAAAGTCAACCACGATAGGATTTTTGCATCTAGATATTTTAAGCTTTCTAAATTCTTCATCGGCTAAAACTTTCGGGATTTCCATTAAAGTCGAACCGGAATCTGGATCTTCCATGACAAGCAACATCGCATTTCTCATATATTGCTCAAACATTGGCCCTCCAGTGGTTTTTAAATCATATAATTGATCAAAAATTCCTATCATCTCATTAATCACAAACGTTTTTTGTTCTGGACGATTTATGTCATATTCCAACATATTTAATCCAAAGGGTCTCTGAGTATCCGCTGGATCAAAAACAATAACATCTTCCGCCCTATCTTTAGGAATAGCTGTTAAAATGTCTTCAATAGCGTCTCCGTGAGGATCAATAAAACAAAAACCCTTGCCGTCCCTGGCGTCTTGTTTGGCTAATTCTTGAAGAAAGGTTGATTTTCCAGTTCCAGTTTGACCAATAGTATGCATATGTCTTCTTCTATCATCGTCAGTTATTCTGATTGGAGTTTTGGTACCTCTAAATTCATTGAAGCCCAAAACAATTCCTGTGTCTGGAATATTGACTGGCGGTGGAGAGACATTGGCTTTTAGCCATTTTATCTTTGGACCTTCGGTGACTGAAATGGGTAGATGAAAAATACTAGCAATTTCTTCTGCGCTCAAAATTATCGCTTGCTCTTCTTTGAAGTTTCGAAAAATAAAATCATAAGCAATTTCTTTTTCGCCCGATCTGGTGCTAATTTTAAACCAATTAACATCTGAATTTTCATATTGAGAAAAGGCATTTTCTAGATGGCCCAAGATTTCACCCGATCTTTCTTCGCTTCCTGAAGAAGCCACTAAACGCACATTAACCAAAAAACCAGCTTTATTAGATTTTTTCTCTATTCCTTTGATGAGCTCTTGCTCTTCCGGAGTCAATTGAAAAGATTGATCTTTGTCTCCCGAAAGACCGTCTTTTCCTTCACGAGAAGATAATAGATTTCCCAATAGCTTTCCCGTTCCTTTAATGGCCTTCCCGGCTATAGTTGAGGTATAAACATCCTTAAGACGCTTGCCTTGTTGCATTTTTTGAGCAATGGAACGCCCCTGAAAACGCCAACCGCTTCTGGCTGGGCGAAGAACTATTTGAATGGCTCCTCCCTCACTCACTTTTTCAAACTTAGAAAGAGCGTTGGCAATAGCATTGAGTGGATCAACTTCTAAATCTTCATAGGTTTTAATGGGTAAAAAGTCTTTATTTTTCAATTTCAAAATCGAGGCTCGGGTAATGCTTCCGGGAAAGAAAATGTTATAGTCCTCGGATTTTTCTAAAACTGCGTTGGGGAAAAAACTATGAATTTGTTTTTCTACAATTTGTTTGAATTTTTTAGGCAAAGCTACAAAAAAAATTATCTCCTCACTATGAGATGAATTGGCAATTTCAAAAGCAATGGTTGGTTCATCATAGAGCATTTTGTGAATCAAGCTCTGTTTGCTTTTAATTGAACTAAGAGAAGTCAGCAGTTGCTCCATGGCCCCAATTTCTTCTTTCCACATTTCGTTAGTGGTTTTTCCTTCTTTGTCTTGATTG
>Ga0180007_10002233_pt1 | contig 23529 bp, 38 predicted proteins | sample MM_PC_MetaG_FD_121122 | JGI IMG/M metagenome (GOLD analysis project Ga0180007, IMG submission 121122) | Groundwater microbial communities from the Aspo Hard Rock Laboratory (HRL) deep subsurface site, Sweden - MM_PC_MetaG | ecosystem: Environmental > Aquatic > Deep subsurface > Groundwater... | reverse complement strand
GTCGGCCTGGGTGGCGCCGGTGATGTCCTTGATCTGGTCTTCGTGGTCCAGGTAAACCATGCGCGTGGCGAACCGCCACGGGTGCATCTCCAGCAAGGCGTCCCGCTTGGGCTCCCAGAGGAGATTACAGAGCACGGTCTTATTGTCCACACCAACCAGGTTGGGCGGATCCACCGATTCGTCTATGGGCGCCTCGCCGATGATGGCCAGGGCCATGTTACATATATCGAGGGGTGATGCCATGACCTATTTTACCATTTTATTATAGATGACCTTGGAGGGCTCCTTGACGTTTTCAGGCATGAGCGAACAGGCCTTGATCTCGATCGTGATCCGCTTACCGGGATCCCATTCATACTCATTCTCGCTCAAGGCCTTGACCGTGCCTTTAATCGCAAGCTGCACGTCGCCTCCGATCGTCATGTTATTGAATCCCTCGGGCTTGACCCCGCCGCCTTCAGGAAAAGACAGGCTCACGGTGGGCGGTTCTTTCTTCTTTTTTGTCGCTGCCATGGGTATTAGCTCCTTCATTTTTTATTGCCCTTTGCTGACTGCCGACTGCCGACTGGTTACTGCCTACTGCCGACTTCTTCACCCTCCATGCACCGTCGCCTCTCTCTTGGCCAGGTACGGGGGGAGCGTCCGCATGTTGGTCAGGTTGATCTCCTTATTGGCCTCGGCCTCGTCCACCACGTCCCGGATCAGCTTGAAATGACGGGGGATCTCGTCACCCTCATAGGCGTAAAGCTCCTCGCCGGGCATAAAGACCTTCCGCGTCTCGGGCCGGCCTGGGTTGATGGGATGGTGGCACCGCCTCAGGCACTTATACCGGAGGCGTTTCCTGGGCGGGCGGGGCGGCGCTGCCGGAGCGGCGTCCTTTGCGCCGGCGTGCAGGGCCTTTTCTTTCTCTTCCAGCTCCTCCAGTCTCCCGTCGACCTCCTTCCTTCTTCCCTCTACCCGCTCCTCGACGGCCTTGATGCCTTCTTCCTTGGTCATGAGCTCCAGCTCGCGCCGTTCCACCTCGGCCTTTCTCCGGTCGATATCCTCTTCCAGGGCGGCCAGGCCGGCTTCCCTGGTCTCGAGGTCTTCTTTTTTAACTACCATGTGATCACTCCTTTCATTAAGTCGTGTCCGTGATTCGTGTCCGTTTGACGTGTCCTTACGGTCACGGATCACGGATCACGGACACGGTTTGTTATCACGATATAAAGGCCGCCATCGCCTCGTAGTTATTGCTCTGTAATGCCTCGACTATGGCTGCGTCAAGGTTCCCGGCGGTGAAGTTCCCGCTTCCGGCTACGGTGAAATATAGCCTGAGATAGCGGAGGGTATTATCCGGGATGGGCGGGCATTCGAAACGGTATCCCGCGACGAGATCCGCCTCATTAACCGCCGCCAAGGACCAGAGCGTGGTGTACGATCCGAACGCCTCGGCCGCCGATGTCTGGAGAGAGACCGTCAGGGTGCCATCCAACGCACCCGAGACAAAGGTTGTCTGCACACTCAACTGCACTTCCAGCCGCTTTCCTTTGCCGACCTGGGCACTCACCAGGTCGATGACGCTCTCGCTGGCAGCGCTGGCGGTGACGGCATCGGCATCACAAAACATATTGCTGGCATCAATAAACATGATTTTACTCCTTTCGTTTATGTCGTGTCCGTGATGCGTGTCCGGTATATTTTTTCTACGGACACGGAAAACGGACACGTCTTCTTACGGTGTCGCCGTCAGGGCCGTCTCCGTATTCAGGATCTGATCCACCTTGCGGATCGGGATCCCAAAGAACTTGGTGACGGGATGCCCGAAGGCGTCCTCCACCTGGGTAAAGATCCGGTTGTTGCTGTCCCCGGCCGCGATATCCATCTGGATCTTGATGATCTCGTTCACGTAGATGGCGGGCCGGCAATTTTTGATGTTCGGGATCTTGTTGTAGGCCTCGATCAGCTTGGTGTGATCAAAGGTGTTATCGGCTCCGGCAGTCTCGACGTTACAAACACGGACGATATACCGCCAATCCCTGACACACAGGCCGCACTTCCACTCCCACCAGGACACGAACGCCAGGTACTGGCCTGCCGGGGTCTGGTCGTCGTTCACCAGGATGGGCTCGCCCTTGCCCACATCGGTATGCTGGATTCCGGCCTTGCTTCCCTTGGGGAAGATCATGTGGGCGGTGTCCTCGCCCCAGCCGACCAGCCAGATGCTGGTGACATCGCTGCCGGACCCGCCGTTATTGATGACGTTGGGGGCGTCGCTGTAGGGGTAGCGGGCCGCCAGGCCCAGGAATTTCTCGGGCGTCAAGTCCGTATCGAAATAGAACATCCCGCCGGCCAGGTCCTGGTTCATAGCCTGGATGTAGGGTTTTTCCTCCGCCAGGCGGGCCAGGGTATCCCCGCCGTTCAGCTCCACCAGGCCCTTGTCCGCCTTGGCAAGCGTTGTGAGCATGCCGCAGGTGTCGTCCACCTGGACGGTCGTGAACTTGCTGGGCTGGATCCCTCGATTCAGCTTCCGCCAGGTGACGGACGGCTGGCCGGTCAGGACCGTGGTCCTGTTACCGGTGGGGAGATTCCCTTCCTTGAACAAGGCGTCATCCAGGATCTCGTTCGTCTCCTCCAGGATGTTCACCACCTTTGCCAGCTTGCCGTCCGGATCGATCCTCTTCGCCCAGTCGGCCAGCGTATATACAGTCGTTCCTATGGTAGCCATAGATTATTACCCTCCCTTTCGTGTTGCCATTTCAGGAAATATCTGGTCTGCGGCGTTATCAAGGCCGCCCCCGCCCACATATCCGCCCCTCAATAGGGTGTCCTCGCTGATCAACTGCCGGACCCCGTCGATAAAGCGGATCATGAGGGGGCTGTCGCCCAGGCCGCTCGTATCCAGCCATTTTGTAAAATCCTCTCCGCCGATCTTGGCGACAAACTGGGCGTTCTTTTCAGCCCGCCCCTCGTACTCGTTTCCCCATTCGGTCTGGAGGCTCGTAACCTGCTCGTCGTGGTAGGTCATGCGCTGCTGCTGCAATGCCTTGTGGTTTTCCACATACTCCTCGTTCAAGGCCTTGTAGAGCCTGGCGGACTGGGTTTTCGTCAGACCCGCCTCGTGCACGATCTTCCGGTACTGGGCTTCCTTGGCCTCATCGTAAGGCATGCCCTCAGGCAGTTCCGGCCGTGCCAGTTCATATCCGTCCGGGGTTTCCGGGCGCCCTAATTTGTTAAAAAAGGTGGCCCTATCCTCATCCGTGGCATCCTCCCCTATGAGCTGGATGGCGTTCTGGCTTTTCCCGTGAAGATCAAGATAGCTCTTCCCCAGGTCCGTGATGGTCTTTTGCTGGGTCAGAATCTCATTGCTCCTCAGGTCCGGCTCTAACTGCGCCGTCCACGCGGGTGGGGTGCCTGCGGCTGGTTGGTTGATTGTATCTTCCGTCATAATTTTTTTACTCCTTCGTCGAAATTAATGGGGTTGTCGACGGCGATCCTGACGAGGGCCGCCGTGATAAAATAAACCGTCTCCTTTCGGAGTGCGCCCATATCGGTCAAGACCTTGACCGCCATATTGCGTCTGATCCGGGCCCCGTCGTCCGGGGCCTCGTGGAAAAAATAATTCGAAAGCAAAAAATCGGTCAGAACCTTCAGGCCCTGGGGCGTGCCATAAACCGCCTGGAGGTCATGGACTTTCTCTCTATTTAATACGATCACGTCTTCCATTCTTCGCCTTCAATTCCGCATTCATCATTCCGCATTCATCATTCCAGATATCTTTCCGCCCGTGGACTGGTCGGCCTGGGCCAGTTTCTGGATGCTGTCGATCCCCTGGGTGATCTTGGCCTCCTGCTCCCGCTTGGCCTCCATCTCGGACCTGGCCTGGCGGATCGACTCCACCACGTCTCCGGACCGGACGGCCCGGTGTGGAAACTCAAAACTCTCCAGGACCTCACGGGCCGTGATGTCCGGATCGATGATGTCGAGCACCTGGGGGAAGACCTCGGCCAGGGGCTGCAGGGCCACCAGGCCCTGGGTGATCCCCTGGGTGCGGAAGATCCGTTTCTGGGCCTGGGCAAGCGGCCCGGTATAATCGATCCCGATGGGCGCCCCGCCGTAATCCGCCAGGATCTCCGGGATGGCGGGCAACCGGCCGGCGGTATATTCGATCTCAAACATCCGGTCCATGATGGGATTCAGGCAATCGGTCTGGAGGCGCCCCACGGACGTACCCAATAATATAGACCGCTCGGCGGACCGCTCCATGACCTCATAGGCCGTCATCTGCCGGGTGGCCCTTTGAAGCAATAGGAAAAAATCCACATGAAAGTGCCGCTCGATGGCCTCCTTTTTCTGTTTTTCCCTGTCGAGCCCGATCGGGAAGTTGATGCCGCTCTGGACCGGCGTGACGATGCGATGATAATCATCACCGTAATAGTTGAACCCGTGGGGGATGACCTTCACCTTGCCATAGAGCTCGGAGGGCACATTGTAGGCCGGCCTGACGGCCAGTTCGGCCGCGCCCAGTAGGTCCTTTCCGATCAAGTTTAGGCCCATGATGTCGGCCAGGGCGAACATGGCCGGGCTGCGGCCGTAGGTCTCATGGCTGCTCTTCCGGTACCGCCACACGGCATAGGGGTCCATGTCATAACCGGATTCCTTCAGGACCCGCTTGTTCTTTTCATCGACCCAGATGGATGAAAAGGGCTTGTTTTTTGCATCCTTTTTATTGGGATCCCGGCGCGTCCGCGGCATAAAGGCATGGATAACCGGGAAACGCTGGTAGGGGTTGCCGTTATTCAGTGCCTGCTTGACGTCGTCGCCCAGCACGCTCAGACCGAAACGCTCTTTCAATTTCTTGGCCTCGATCCGCTCGGTCCGAAAGATGGTATCCACCTCACCGAACTGGTTCTCAGCGATAAAGATGGACCCGGGATGAAAGGTCGTAAAGACCGTGGTCCTGGAGGTCGTATTCTCTTCGCTATAAAGGGTGGCAGTCCCTATGCTCCCGCCATCTTCGAAGTAGGGCGTCATGGCCGGGTAGAAATTGCTCCGGTCAAAGGCCCTATACAGTTCCCGGCCCGTATCCTGGAGCCATCCCCGGACCTCGGGGATATCGTCCAGGGTCGTGAATTTCGATATATGGGGCCGCATGGGACCGGACCGCATGGCGCCCTTATTGAATCGGCTAAGTAATTCCTGGGTGGAGATCTCGAGTGTCAGCCTGAACCAGACCGTGGCGGGGGATATCATGTTGCCGTGATAGCCGTCGGTAAAGACCTGCAGGGCACTGATGGGGGTCCCGTCGTAGATCTTGGAGGCGATCCGCTCGCCCTCGGGCTTCTCGAGAAGCATATCCTCCCGCAGCGGGACGATATGCTCGGCCACGTCCTTCCAGGTGCCCTCGTAGGGCTTCCGGATGTCCTTCAGGTATTTCAATAACCGGATGATTTCGTCGGCCAGTTTATCTTCCATCTCTCTCTTTTACCCTGGATTCCTTATCGCTCTTCGGTCTGCGCCACTGGGCCAGCCGGGCGAGGTCGTGGATTCGCCGGATGTGTTTCTCTACCAGCTCGTCGATGATGGCCGGCTCGTCGGCCGGGACGTTCTCGAGGGTGTAGCCGCCCACGATGATGGGCTCTCCCACCAGGCCCTGGATCCGGGCGATCGTCTGGGGTTTGCGGGGTAAGGTCATCACGCCCCCAGCCTTTCGAGTTTCTTCTTCCCGGTCTGGGCCGTGCCGTAGGCGCCGGACCCGCCCGTAAGGATGGTGGAGCCGGCCCGGATGCCGGGGCGCATCCCGGTCTTGCCGCCGCCGGACCGCTGCCAGCCCTGGGCGTAACCGGATTTTTTCCCCAGCTCGGTCTGGATCTCGCCCAAGCGTTTATAGCGTTCATTTTCCATCTGGGTTAATTGATCCCGGACGTCCTTATAGGGATCATCCAGGACCCATTTTCCCGGCTCAAAGGTTGTCGTCACAGTCGATTTTTGAACCTTAGGGGGATTCCATTCGTTAAAGGGCGGATTTGATCCGGGCGCCAGGCGATATCCGGGTATTAACTTTGAATAATTTATAGTATCAAACCCCGGGTCTCTACCAAATGGGGATTGATTGAATTCATTTTGCCAGTCATAACTCTCCCAGCTTTCTGAGGTTATTGGCTTTGGTTCCTGCCAGGCATATTTTCCTGCAGGAATCGTGGCGATGGTATGGCCATTGAGCGTCGATGGTTTCGATAAGGTCTCTTTTTCCTTTTCGAGCTCCTGGATCGTTTTTTCGCTTTCCTTTACGGTGGCGGGTTTGTTTGGGAGCGTCATAGGATCATCCTCCGAGTTGCGTTTTTAGTCCCGGCTTCTGGACCTCCGGTTTGGATACCAAAAGGCCGGTCAGGATTGTGGAGCCTCGGCCCTTGCTCCTCTCCTGGATCTTTTTCTTCTTGGCCTCCAGGTCCGCGGCGGCGGCCTCATCCGCAGCCGACGGCATGGGCTCATAAATGGGCGGGGGTTCGGGTGCCGGGGGCGGCTCATAAGCCGGCGGGGGCGGCGGCGGCGCGGGGGCACTCCCGCCCTTACATACCGGCCAGCCCCGGGGGTTCGGGATGACATCAAGACCAGTATGATAGTTTACAAAACCGGAAAGGATTTTTTCGTGCATGGATCTCGCTCCTTAAAAGGCTCAATAAGATGTAGTCTTTAAACACGCCGTCCACTTTGGACCAGTGCCGGAGGACCCCGTCCTTCCGGAAGCCCAGCCGGATCGCCAGGCGCCGGGCGGCCCGGTGCCGGGTGATGCCGATCAGTTTGTCGAGGTCGTATTTGTCGAACCAGTAGGGGAGGCCTTCCTGGATCACGGCCGCGACGGCCCTGGGATTCAGGTACCCGCGGCGCTTGAAAAGATTGACCGTGGCGTAATGGCCCGGATAGAGATTGTCCAGGTAGGCCCCGCCCACCACAGCGCCGTTTTCCAGGGCGGTCAGGCTGTCTCGGGCCGTCTGCCGGTACCAGGTCCGGAACTGCTCAAACGTCCGGATCCGGCCCTTGTCGGCCCAGAAGCTCTTCCAGTCCTTCAGGATCTCCCAGAAGGCCGGGTAATGCCCTTCCTCGGTAGGGATGATCTCGACGGGAGAGATGGTCATCATGGCGTCACCCTTACCAAACCTTAATTGACGATGTTGCGGTTTTTCACAAATGCGCTGACCGAACTGTCTTCCAGACCGAACGTGGCATTCTCATTCAACCGGTCGATCTCCCAGTAGGATACGCCGGAAGTAACGTCGTGGGTTGATGTGGTGCCATTGGTCGTATAAATGGTCGCCAGGGTTTGTGGGGTGGTCGTGGCATCAGCGTTATAACTTGTCGCCCCGGTGCCAGGATAGGGCCATACTTCGACCCCTGTGCATCCCGTCAGGGCGACGGCGTACCCGGTCGCGCCTGTGGTCGCCAATATAACGGTCACGTCGTAGGCCGGTCCGGAATAGGTCGAGGCGTCCGGTAATATCGCGGAGACACCGGAAAACGTACCCATAGCCGTTGTCCCGCCGGGTGCGCAGCCATACGTTGCGATCGCATGGGGATCGATGACATAGGTCGTGCTCGGTGAGCACTGGAAATAGGATTGCCCGGCGGTGGCGGCCTGCCCGGTCCAGGTGCTGAGCTGGGACGGGGTCGTGATATAGACGACCCGGTCGGCCGGCACGTAGGCGTCCACATTCCCGGAGCTGTCCTTCTTCTGGAATACGCCGTTATATTGATAGATATCCTGGGTGTGTACCTGGCGCCATGGTTTCGTCGACGTGCCGATGGTGCCTTTATAGGCGTATTGCGGGGCATAGATAAACTCCGCCCACGCCATGGACGCGAAAAATAAGACGATAATGCTGACGGTGATCCATCTAAAACCTTTTGACAATTTCATGTTCCTTTCCCCCCGCGTGATTCGTTTTGTTTATAATCAGGACCTCAAAGGGTCCCAGTCGTTTTGCCGCGTATCGTAATCATCCGGTAACGGGATCCTGAATTCCGGAAAGACCGGTTTCCATTTCGGGTTGGGATCCCTGATCCGGGCCATGCCATCGAGCATGTCGTCGTGGAGACAATAGGGCCAGGCCAAGTACTCCTCCTTCAGGAAGATCTTGACCAGGTCTTCGGTCTGGCCGGTGTGGTTGGACCGCCAAAGGCTCTCCGGGATGTACCAGCGGCCGGCCTCAAAATCCGGGATCAACCCCTCGATCCGGTCCTCCTTGCTGACATGGCCGGCCAGAGGGGTGATGGCAAAATGATAATTTTCCTGATCCTGGACGAGTTTGATATGCTCGATATCCGCCTGCAGGCCATATTCTTCGTAGCCGACCTTCAGGGGCTTGTAGGTCTTATGGAGGCGGAAAAGGCGCTGGGCCTTCTCCGTCAGGTTGAGGCGGTCCCGGATCCCATCTATCCAGTAGTAATTTTCATCCGGCCCCAGGCCGATGACCAGCATGACGGTATAGTCGTTGCTGCTCTTTTTCTTGCTGCTCGAGGGGTCCACGATGATATAGATATTGAGATTCTTGACCGTGGTGGCGGGCCAGTACTGCACCCAGTCCTCGTTGAAGCCCACCACGCTGTCGGCCTTGGGGTTTACAAGGATCTGGCACGCGAAGACATAACTGCTCATGGTCTTTTTTTTCTTTGCTAAGTACTCCGGCGTGTAGAGCACGGGGGTTCCGGTGCTCTTTCCGTTATCGGTACCCGGATAGATCCGGGGGATGGCGGCGCCGCGGTCGATGATGGTATTATAGGTATCGGCAAAATGATAAAACGTGCCGGCGTAGCGATCGACCCCGCCGTCTACGCCCAGATTCATGCTCAGCTCCCAGGCCTTCGTAACCTTATTGATCATGTCGATATTGGTCACGCTCTTCTCGGTGATGATGTCGTCATAGATCCGCTTCCGGAAATGCTTGGATGTGGGCTGGCCGTCCACCAGGCCCCAGGCCTCGACGGTCGCCTCCTTGGGATTGCCTTTACGCCTGACAATAATGCCGTCATTTTCGGACCACTTCGGGGCCTCCTTCTCCGGTTGGTTCCATAGGACCTGGGGGAAAAGTTTTTTCAACTTATTATTGGATTCCAGCTCCCTCTTGATCTGATTCAAGAATCCCTTTGCGATGGGGCGGATAAAAGAAAAGATCCCGAAGGTATCCTCGGGATCATTAAGGATGTCCTGGATTGTGAGCCCGAAGGTGATCACGGTGGATTTGTAATGTTCCCTGGCCCAGAGATCGATATGGCCGTCCGGTGCCGCCTGCACCTCCCGGACCCGGTCAAATAGCCAGTCCTTTTTATACTCCGGCCCTTGATTCATGTGGGTTTGATTGAGGATATAGACAAGGAGATAATAGAGGTCTGTCAGGGCAAGCAGCTTCGTTGTCTCGGTCAGTTGCTTTTTTTGCTGCGCCTCTTCAGTGAGTTCGTTGTAGAGCTGGATCGCTTGTTCTCGTTGTGATAGCATCAATCTTCCTTTGCAGCTCCGGATCTAAACTTTTTTTGACCTCATCGGCAATCAGGGTTGCGATATCGTCCTCATCACCTCCGCTCAGGGCGGTCTTCCACTCTTCAAATGTGACCTTACAGGCGTTCATGTACGCCCGCTCCCTGATCGGATGTTCCTTATCGTCATCCCGGGCCACGCCTATCAGGTATTTTTTCGCCTCCTGGACCAGGGTATAATCACTCTCAATCTGATCGTTGACTAATTTATTGAGTTTGGTCTGGGCCTGGGCGCGGTATTTATGGCGGTATTCCTTCAGTTCCCGATTGACCGAGGATTGACTGAAGGTCCAGATCTTCCCGTATTGGTCCCGGAGCTCGTTTTCCAGGCAGTGTCTGTTTAATTTCTCGGCGATCTCCGTTTCCGTCATACCGTCCCGGAGAAGATTGATCGCCATGAATTTAAGCCCGGCCTTTTCGATCTTAGTGCCCATACGCTCCTTTAGTGAGGGTTTTCAATGCCGGTGGGGACCGGCACCGGCATTGTGGGCGGTTCCCTCCCAGGCCTTTCGGCCTGCGCCCTGGGGATGGTGAATAAGGTAGGAAAAAAGATGATTAAGAATCAGGTCGGATTTTAACACGGGATTTGAGGGTTTTTATAATCAGGGGTCTTAAGGGACCATAAAAGACCCTAAAAGACCTTAAAGGACCTTATGGGACCAAAAAAAAACTTGACAGGCTATTTTTTATTACTTTCATCCTGGGTTGACTCGTCGGAATTATGCGATTTTTGATAGAAAAATTCATCGATCGCCCTTTTACTGCCCTGGTACCCCTTAAGGCCCCGCCTCCAGACCGGCAAACCATCTTGGACCAGGCTATATAATTTCTTCTTCCCGCACTTCAGATACTCGCATATCTCCGACGTACCCAGCAAGGCATCGCATTCTTTATTCGTCATGGCATTCCCATAATCCTAATTGATCCTTATTCCTCTCCATCCACCGGATCCGGCGCTCGTCTTTAAGATGGCACCTGGCGCATAAGGCGTTCAACCTGGCGTTCTCGTTTTCCGGATCCCGGTCCGGATGATGCACCGTCAAGCAGCTCCCTATAGTGCCATCTCCCATGTGTGGCATCCCGCACGCCTCACACTTCCACCCCGCCGCCTCCTTCACCCCCCTGGCCGTTGTATCCCAGTCGATCGGATATCTTCCTTTATCAATCGGCATGCTCAAACCTTAACACGTAAGGAACACAATCTGGCCCGCCCATAGCCTCGATGTACGTCAAACGATCCGGCCAGTACCGCGTTCCACCCTCCCTGATAAAACTTTCCTCGCTCATATTACCAAGGCGCTCCTGACGACAGAAAATCACGCGGGCCTCGTGTATCCTCTTTCCACCTACACGAAAATCTTTCGTTATCCCCATAAACACGACACCCGGCTGAAACTTCACCGCATGCAACCGCTTCCAGAACCGACGTGTCTCAGTTTTAGTTTTATCGGCGAATGCGTCAGCTGTAAAAGCGAATGATACGTTCAACATAACCCTTTCTCCTTTCTGAATTGATAATTTTCCGGCCGGACCTGAATACCAAAAATCCGGCTCGCTACATCAGGTAGCGTAATACACGTTATTCGCGCCGCGTCGTCCATGGGGGTACCCCTCCAGGCGTTTTTCCGGTGGTACAGATCCGCACCGACGGCCCTGGAACCGGTAATATACTGACCAATATTGAGTAAAAATGGCCTCAATCGATCGTCTATGTCTCCCCTGGAAAAACCGTTAAGGCGCCATGACAAGGATCGACCTTGTGTCACAAATAAAAAGCCCTGGTAAGTGATTGATATCATTACAACGTCCGATAACATTTATTGTGTAAACTAAAACAGATAAAGTATTGATTGTATTGAATTTTTCGTGATAGTATATTCATTATGTCAACTTCTTTTTCAGTACCGCCCATGTTTTTTATCCACCTTGACACTTGTTTCCAGGTTAAATCACCCTTATTTATTCCACCAAAACCCGCGTCCCCTCCCTCTTCCATTTTTTTGACCATCTGAAACGTGATCTTTCCCTGCATTGAATGAGGCATTCCAGGCGATGACAGCGCCTCCACCTCACTTAAAACCGGCCTTATTCAGTTTTCAAACAGCCCTTTTATCCGTCACCCTAAACATGGTTTTTGTATTGATATTATTAAGGATTTGACCATGGAACATGGTTTTATCATGTTTTGTACATGGTTTTGAAAACTGTAAAGTATTGATATCCTTAACTTGTTCATGGTTTTCATGGTTTTAAGCCTTTTTTATCAATTAATGTGAAAAATAAAAAAAGAAAGAAAGAAAGAAAAACGAAAAACGTGTAAAAGGTTTTGACCCCCAAAACCATGTAAACCATGAACAAGTGGGGAATATCAGTCATTTAAGGCCTTTAAAACCATGAAAAAAACATGTGACAAAACATGTTCCACATCCCAAACGAACAAAAAAAGGAGTCGGAGAGGCGAAAAAACGACAAAAAAATAACAAAAAAAGATTAAATGGTGTCCTTGGATAAGCTGATGCCACTGAAAACCTCCCTTGTGCTTTCTCTGGGCCTCTCTTTTCGGATGTTGAAGTGCAACATCAACTGCTCGTAAAAGCGCTGCTTGCCGTAGGGAACCTTGATCCCGCTATCGGTGCACCAGTCCTTATAGCGATTGTAGAGGTCCGGCGGTGCGACGCTGTAACCCTTCCCGACCACACATTCCTCATCCACGAATAGGATCGCGTTGTTGCTGGCCGCCTTCATGCGCTTCTTGGCCTGCTCTATAGACTCCGGCTGGTATATGGCTTTATGCTGCAGGACCCTCCTTAATCCCTCGAGGGACCACAAAAAAATCCCATCGATTTCCTTCCTCAGCTTCTCGATCAGTTCCTTGTCGTCTTCTTCCCCTTCGAATACCTGCTTATATTCCATCACGATAATGCGCCGGTAAAAGGCCGGAGTCTTATCCTTGATCCCGGGGAACTCGTTCATACTGACCATGTGCTTCGCCATAGGGACAAAGATCACGTCCGATTTATATTTAACTTCGGCCTGGACCTTATCGGCCGCGGCGATCTCCTTAAACCGGGTCACTTCGAGCGGCTGGGTCGATGTCTCGCCGCATGTGTTTAATAGCTTATCCTTCAGCTCCACCGGCCCGAATTTCTCCTCCATGCGTTTCAAGGATATATGACTGATGTTTTTATCCCCGAGCATCGCCTCGATGACTCTTTGCACGGTTCCCTTTCCATTACTTCCTCCTCCGATCTGAAACAGCGCTGCCGGGAAGATTATCTTCGGATAGAGGCAATACCCAAAAAACTCCTGGAGGGTGTTCGCCTTCTCTGAATCATCGGCGAATATGGCGGCCAGGGTCTCTACCCAGAGCGGGCACGCTGCTTGTTCATCAAAACTGACAGGCAACTGGACCCTTGAAAAGAAGCTGGGATCGTGCTTCGCTGTCTCCCCCGTCTGGACGTTATACATGCAGTTCTTTAGATTAAACCAGATGGGATTTGCATCCCGCTGATGCTCCGGGATATAGGTCCTGTACTCCAGGAGCTTGACTGTGTTGGATATGTATCGTGTGTCCGAGTAATCCCCCAGGAGCTTGTCTGCATAATTACAGATCTCGGCCTCCGACAGGACCTCCCAGATCCCGAGCTGGGAATTATATCTATAAAAAAAACTCCCCCAGTCCTTTCCTTCATTGAAGATGGGGTCATAATGCCGCCTCAAATGGTTGACCATCAAAGAGGCCTTGAACTTGACCTTGCCCGTTTTCGGGTTGACCCATAGGAAGTCATACCCCGTGTCCGCCGGCGATCCGCCGGCGTCCGTCTTCGGCCTGGCCCTGGTCGGATCATACCCCTTGCAGTACTCGGCCAGTTTTGCATCTCCGGATATCTTTTGCCGGGCATCCTTCCAGGTGTGATGCCGGCACGATTGATGGAAGCATTGATAATAAAGACCGCCTCCGGATAACTGGATGATGGCAGCCTCTTTATTTTTATGGGATGGATCGAACAGGCACTGGGCCAGCCTGTAGATGGTCCGGGTGTCCTCACTTTTTTCGTTATAGGCGATCCCGTAATGGTCCAGGTACCTGGGGACGTCGAGCGGACCCAGGTCCCCGTCGGGCGCCGTTCTTTTCCCCGGTGCGGATCCGTCTGTTTTAGCCGGCAATGGACTATCCTGCGGGGCGGCGGGGGCAAGGCCGGCCAGTTCCGCAAAGAGTTCATCCGTCATGATAGGAATATCAGAAAGGGATTTCAGTGTCTCCCTGGTCTTGGTTGGTGTGCTTTTCATCCCGTAGTCCCTTCATTATTCGCTCGTGCAGCCATCGCGGGATCCGGGCGATGTGCCGGTCCTGCCCCATACCTTCCCGTGTCGTCCAGTCCACTAGTGAAATAGGTAAAGATACCTCGACCTCCGGATAAACCAATCTCACCAGGTAGGCATTACCCCTCTCGGTGATGGAGCCCTGTATCTCCAGTTCCCTTTTCGGACCTCTGTACATTATGCAGCTCCGGATATCGCCTGATCGAGTCCGGCGTCACCTGGATCGTCTTCCCGCTGACCAACCTGCATTCGATCCTGCCTTGTCTCTTTCCTCTTATGATGTTTCGGTATTCGCTGAAATATTTGGCATGCCCCCGCTTGGGCTCGACAACGATCCCTATCATTTGGTCCCTCCGGATAGATGACCCCGGCCGCGGGTGCAGGCGGCCGGGGTGGGATGGGGTTTCCGGATATACGGCAATTCAGGTTGTATCCGGTTCACAACCTTTCAAGGAGACCGGCGGTTCGGAAAACTTTTTACAGGCACCGCCTCCCCGCCGCCGCATCGCCGCCAACGGTTTAAATGACCGGCGCCCAACCCCATGCAGGAGTCATGGGGTCAGCTTCTTTGCCCTCTTCTTTAATATCCTTGCCAGATCCAGGGCCTCGTTTCGGTTCATGGCGATCCAGGCAATGGATCGCCCAAAATTGATGACGACCTTATCTTTTATGGTGGCGACCATGAATTTATATTCCCCCTCGTCTTTCGCCGTCAGTTTCCCCTGGGGGAAATTCCCGGTCGGGCCGATCTCTCCTCTTTCATGAAATGATTTCAGTTTTTCCACCATCTCCTGATCAATCTCGTAGGGTGCCCCATAGACTCTATCAGCGGACATCTACTTTCCTCCTTTCAGGAAATCGGGTTCTATATAGCTCTCCCTGTACGGCCTGGTGGGCGTATGGTCTCCCTTCCGGGCCGTGGTCCCGTACAGCTTGCAGATCCGGCTCGGGTTAAATGTCTTCTGGTCCACCTCGACGCGGTCCGAGTCGAACTTGTCGGCCAGGTGCTTCAATACGTTTCGGATGCTGATAACGGTGGGGTCCTGGCTGGGCTCGGTGCGGTTGGTCAACTCGTGGTCCCGGATTTGGATCAAGAGGTGGGCGCCGTTCCCGGAGATGGCCGGGATCCCGCCCTTAAACCCCTTCTCTTTGAGGTAGGCATTGATCTTATCGCGTGTCTCCACGGCCGCCTGCAATTCCACCGCCGTGGAGGAGATCCCCGTCGGCCGCTTGGGGTCCAGGTCCACATAGATCCATCGTAATACCTTCACGTCCTTGTCGGATGTAGCGACGGTCTTCTGGTCCGCCGCCCGCAGCCGGTTAGCCGCCCTGGCCAGGAGATCGGGGATCACCGGATTCAACACAAAATAGATACCCGGCGCCTTGGCCAGCTCCAGGGCCTCGGCGCTGCGCCCGAACGCCTCGGCGTTGTCGAAGTATCCATACACAATGCCGGCGCCCCTGGCCCAGCCTTCCCAGCCCTTGTTCTTGCCGCTCAGGCCGAAGGCCCGGATCTCCGTAACCTCGCCTGGATGGAAGAATAGACTATATACGTCCGCGCATCTCATGGCTCAACACAGACCATAGGATGGGCATCCTTTACGTAGCGCTCCAATTCCTCTTTATAACGGGCGCCCACTCGGATAGCCGTCTCCAGGTCTCCTTTGAGGATCCTGATCTCTGCCCCCAGGAGTAGTATCCGATCGTCCTTCTTCCGGCACTCGTCGGCGAATACCTCGGCCGCCTCATAGGCGCCGCGGCGGCCGCGTTCTTTTAAAATAATTGCGTAATAATCATCTGGCATAATCGACCTCATCCATTTAATTTTTTGGTTTCCCCATATGATCTGAAAAATCTTCACCGCGACCACAATCTCCAGGATGACCAGGAGAGGCCCGGCGATCTTCCAGCCATCATGAATCATGCTTAGCGTCTGCTCTGTCATCCCCGTTCCAGATCTCGTAGAGAAAATACGGGCAGCCCTTACACTTCGGGTCCCTCTCCCGGCTATGCCACCGGCACACGGCCGGGTGCACGTCCCGCGGCGGATCGTACCCAGTGCATTGATTGAATGGCTGCTTGTGGTTCGTCCTCAATTCACCCATCTCAAATACCCTTCCTGGATCCCCCAGATAAAATCTATGGCCGCCGCGACCCAGTGCCCTTTCAATAACGACACATACAGGAGAAAACCGCCGATCGCGGCCCCCAGGATAAGCGCCCGATTGTCCGGATCCTGCCACCATTTTCGATCGGCCATCTCCGGCGCCGCGTTCCTGAGTTCCGCCCTCAATCGTTTGGCCTTGGTTTGCCTCATTCCATTGCCAGATCCTTCGGCCTTAATTCGATTCCAACAAAACAAGGGTCAGAAGGGCGTAGTTGGCCAGGTCCAGAAGGGTATCCTTCAGGTTTTCATCGTTGACGTAAGCCTCCCTGCCCGATGCGAGCGTCATGGCCCGGGCGTACTTGTCCGTCATCCTGAGGAGCGCCCCCTTCCAGGGCTCGATCCCCAGCCTGGAGGACTCCAGAAAATTCCCGGCCGGATGCCCGGCGCCGTAATCTTTGTTCTTCTTTTCGTAGATCCCGGTCATCTCATTGACGAGCCGGTAATATGGTGGGAGTCCCTTAATGTCGATAGCCGCCATCTTCGGGGCTTGCTGAGAAGCCTTACCAGGGATCTTGGTTTTCTGTTTCTTGGCTGCCCGTTCATTCTTGCCGTTATCAAGGCACTTTAGACATAAATTGGATAGCCCGTCCGGATTCCTCTTGGATTGGATCGGCTTGAATTTATCTAAAGTTTTCATGTGATGACAACGGCCACATTGTTTTTGTTCCTCGGTATACTCTTTGGTCCCTTGTTCCATGATCTCCTCCTTCCTTTCCCCGGCGGAGCCTTTGGGCGAAGCCGGGTCTGTTTGGTTGATGTCATTTTTTGCCTCTTGACCTATTTCTTCTTGCCTACTGCCGACTGCCGACTGCCGACTTGCCTCTGCCAACGGCTGACTGATCTCCCCGCAATTCCCACAATGAAAATCCGGCCACCGCGCCCGGGCCACCGCGCCCAGACAGTCGCTATAATATTCGCAATCCAGCTTTCTCTCGCCGGCGCCCCTGGTTACGCATCGCCCCACTTCAACCATCATGCCAGACGCTCCTGGATCGTAACCGGATACTTCATTCCGCATTCCGAGTTCCGCGCTCCGCATTGGGCCTCCCCTGTCCTACAAAGTTTACCTTGCATCCGAAAAAAATTTCTTCACAATGGGATCATCCCTATACTTCGCCCCCTTGTCACGGGCCTTCCGGTAGGCCTCCAGGGGATAATATTGCAGCCCAATCATGATGAGCTCCCTTACTGCAGGCCCGAGCGACGTGTACCCTTCTTCCTGGGCAAACTTGACCAGGGCGCCCTTCATGGATGAGGTCAGCTTGATGGTCACCGGTTCGTTGTGGGGTTCGTCAAAGAAATTATCGCCGGCGTAGCGGGCGTCCTGCCCCTCGGCGACCATGGCCCTCTGCGTTTCACCGTCATCGAAGACGATCGTGATATACTGGCTTGTCATGCGGTTCCTCCTATCTTGTTTTTTTCTTTGGTTACGGGATGGACTAAATGTTTGAGGGGGCGACCGGGGGGGCGTCGGGGTAATGAGGCGATGAGCTCGGCCCGATTTTGCCGCAACTGCTTGATGAGCTGGTCTATGGCGTGAACAGCGCTCTCAGTTGGACTGACTTTCGTGAGTGTCATCAAATCGTCCTTCCTCTAAAGGAGTTAGATCATTGCGAGGGACAATTTCATCTGCCGGGAAAAAGACCTCCGGATCGACGCTATAGATTCGGGCTATCTTGACCTTGTCATCGGCCGTCACCTGGGCCGAGGCATTGATGGCGTTGGATACGATGGGCCGGCTCTTGCCCAGCCGCCGGGCGACCTCGTCGTGTTGGATGTCCGTGAGCTTGGAGAAAGCCTTGCGGATGTTTCGGGGCTCAAACCCCAGGGCACACAAGGCCTCAAAGGCCTGGTGGTTGCGGTGTTTTTTTGTTTGCTTTTTGCTGAAAAAAGATATACTTAACATAGGTTTTGCCTTTTTTATGTTTGTTTGTTTGGTTTATTAAGAGCGTTTATTACAGAATCACGAGAGCATGTCAAGTAAAAAATTACTCGATGACGAAAAAAAAATATCCCCGTTTTGGAATAAAGTGACCCTTCTTTGTAAAAGTGAAGGTATCAATGAAAAGGGATTCAGGAAAAGGACTGGCTTATCAAGTAGTTATTTAACTGAGTTGAAATATGGTAGAGCAAGGGCGACAGGGGGGAAAATGTGGTTTGCGATCAAACGTGAATTTCCACATTGGGAAGATTACCTTCGTGATTTAGTAGAATCACCCCCGGGGACTTCCGGATCTACCCCAGGATCAACGATCTTGACCGGACACATACAACCCTATGAACAAGAACCCGAGCATATTGGGAGACCTGGGATTCGAATCGTGGAAAAGGAAGGGCTCCATGCACTGACCAATCAGGTGGAGATCGATGGACAAAAATTCAGTATCAGCCGTTATGTGGATCCTGAATGGATTCACCAGGCGGTAGACGAAATCCTGGCCAGCGATGCCCGCGAAACTATCCTGGCCCTGGAATCGAATGTGAGGGTATTCTTGGATAAAATCAAAAAAGAAAGGCAGCTTGAGGAACGGATTTCAACACTTGAAAAAGAATTGAGTCGGGAAAAAAATTCAGACGATTCCTCTCTATTGCCAGAGGGGAAGACCGGCAGCTCCGATTAATTTATAGCCAAAGAAAATAGAGGAGACTCATTATGCACTTTTCGCTAATAGATTCAGTTATTTGGTACATGAAATGGATTATTCTTATGTGTGTCGATGCCTTTTTCAATTATCTATTTTTTTGGATACCTCTCATCGGGCTTTACTTTATCATAAAATGGATATTGCCAAAAAAATTCAAATCGAAAATCAAAACATGGCTTGAACGACCAACTCTTTATGAAAAACATATGGGTTTAAAAAAATAATCCGCATTCCACATTGAGCCATGTCCGTTCATCTTCTCAAAGACGGCCGGTGGATCGTCCATTACCGCAATCCGGGGGCGCCGCCGGCATTCATACGGCACTATTTCGGCCGGGGGATTGAGGCCGAAACAAAGGCCCGGGACTTCAACGATTCCCTGGGGTTCAAACCCCGGAACACCCGGACGCCGGACCGGGATTCGAAAACCTTCTCGGAGCTGGCCCAGGACTATCTGATGGCCAGGGCCGGCCACATGGAAAGATCGACCCTGGATCGCCTCTATATCAAATTCGTCCGGATCATCCTCCCCAGGATCGGGGCCATCGACGTGCGCCGACTGACCCCTGATCGGATAGACCAGTATATCCTGAAGCGCATGCAATCGGTCAAGAGGGTCACGGTCCATAATGAAGTCACCTATATCCAGGCCGTGCTCAACTGGGCCGTCAAGAGAAGATATATCATGATCAATCCCTTGGCCGGATACGAAAAACCCCGGCGCGATGACGCCGTTATCCAGCCCGTCACGGCGGATGAGGCCCGCCGGATCCTGGCCGTCTCCCCTCCTCACCTGGTCAGAGCCCTATCCATTACCTACTATACCGGCCTCCGGCCGGGCATCAAGGAACTGCTGCGCCTCAAATGGTCCAACGTGGATTGGTCCCTGAACGTGATCCTGGTCGAGTCCGCCCGGAAGAGGGGGCCTTTCGCCAGGACGGTCCCGATCCATACCGATTTCCTTCCGCCGCTCCGCCGCTGGTATGACCAGGATCTCGCTTCCGGCAAAAAGGAGGATGATTATATCGTCACATACAAAGGCCGCCCGGTAAATACGTTTTCCAAAAGCTTTACCATGGCCAAAAAAAAGGCCGGCATAACCCGGCAACTCCCCCCCTACGCCTTCCGCCATAGCTTCGTGACCAACCTCCTGGGCGCCGGCGGGGATCTCAAGGCCACCTCGGAGATCGTGGGCCACAGCCGGATCGACACCACGACCCGGATCTACCAACACACAAACCTGACCCTATACCGCGACTCGATTAACAAACTTCCCAGGCTGGATATCCCGGAGAAATGACGTTTTTGATAATACAAGAAAAATGGCCTTGTATTACCATTTATTTATTAATTAAATCAATCAGTTAAATCATACCCACCGCGTTCGGGACGCGGGGGCCGCTGGTTCAAATCCAGTCGTCCCGACCAGTAAAATCAATAACTTAGAAGGCCTCTCAATTTTGAGAGGCCTTTGGTTTTGATAAATGTATTACCAGGTTTTCAGGGTGTTTTGGCGGCCAGGAGCTGGTTTTTGTCTGCGGAGGATTTGGAGGAGCCGAAAAAATAGGTGAGTACCATCCCGAATCCGGCGGCCATGGCTCCAAATAATTGATTTACAGGTCCGATATTGGTCTCCGGAAGTGTTGCCCAGATCAGGATCCCCACCAGAGTGAAAAAAAGCCCCACAACAAGCCATGCCAAGATATAAAGATTGATGTCCCGCTTGCCGGTCGTCTTGGTGATTTCCACCTCCCTGGCCCTGGCGTTGGCCACGTCCTGGAGGTGGGCGGTCATGACCTGGAGATAGTAACGCCGGATGTCGGCCTGGTTTTCGTACTCCATCTGCTTGATCTTGATGAGGGCCTGGGGGTCGGTCGCCAGGAGTTCGTTGATCTTTTCGGGTGTTGTTTCGTTTTCGCTCAGGCCGAATAGAGAGGCCAGGAGTTTTATGCCGACTCCCGCGGCCGCGCCTGCCGGTCCACCGAGGATCCCCCCGAGCATGGGGGCGGCATCCGAGATTCTTTTACCTATGTCTTTCCAGTCCATAAGGTTACCTCACTAAATAGATGTACTTTTTATTTCGCCTGGTCCAGACCTGATATTTATTGACGGACCTGACATCAGTATGGAAACCGACCGGGATCTTCCAGTCATAATAGATTCCGGTTCCCCCGAATCCAAATTGGAGGACCGCCCGGATCTGCGCCTGGATCGAGGACTCGCAGATAAAATGCCAATCCACGGCCTTGGCGCCCATATCGAGCCGGTGGAGGGATTGGCCGGCATGGCCATGGGTGCCCTTGATATCCACTGCCCCTCCGCTTTCCCAGTGGGTCTTGATAGGCCAGCCCGTTTCATGCCTGAGCTTATCCATGGAGAGCAATAGCCTTCCATCAATCTGCTCTCCCGATCCCGGGTAATCAGGGTCGTCGAATTCATAGGGCTTAAAATACCTGACCGGTTCCCAGTGGATCATGCTTCTTTTTTCTCCAATCGTTGAAGCATGCCTCGCAACTCGTCAACGTCGCTTTGAATTCCCAGCTTCGTCTTGATCACGGCCATGTCGATCTGTAGCGTTTTAAACAGCTCACGGCCATCCTTTAGGGTCTTGGCCGCGGCCGTGACATCTTTAATCAGGTGGGCTACCTCTGTTTTCATGGAACACCTCTCACAATCTTCCTTCCTAATATATTCTCTCGCTATTTCCGCCTTGCTTTTATAGAACCCGATCGCGATACCGCCCATGGTTCCCATGAATCCCACGATGACAGTTACGATGTAGATCTCAGTAGGCAACGAACAGCCTCCATTCACAACCAGGTTCATGTAAACGTAAAATTTTTGAGGATATCATTAATGATGCGCTTTTGCAAAATCGCCAAACCGTGTTTTATTTCTCGAGATCAACCCCATTTTTTAACAATAGTTGTTTGATTTCCTCTTTGGAGTCGAATTTGAATCGTTTATACAGCGGAGCAGGGTTATCGATTTCTTTCGTAACCATATTTTTATTTTCCTCTGTACCGGAAATAACCCGCTGCACTGTGGCATCGTCAAGCTCATAGATCTTCCGCAATTCCTGGATCGCCCTCTCACGATGCTGCGGTAACGACAACAGATTGAGATAGTCCTGTTTCGTATTAATCCATTGCGGCCAAAGAAAGGATCCCGCAAGAAGAATAATTACTAATTTTGTTTTCATAACAAACCTCCCTACATAAAGGTAAAATAACGAGCAATCTGCTTTATCGTCGCCAGAAACGGCATTTGATCCTTATATGTTTCGGCTTGTTCAATCAGGACCGATGATCCGGTAAAAAGCACGCGGATCTCATTGTCAAGATTGAATTGGAGCGTCATGCATCGCGTCCCCTGTTTGTATTTACTGCTTACCACTTTAAACCCCATTACCATAATCTCTCTATTTAAAACCTCGGCAATGCTGCACTTTGCGCCTTCGAGCGGAAGATGATCTTTCGCAAAATCTCTAAACCGCTTCGGGGATTCCATTACGACATAACTTCATCAAATCATCTATACGAAGCGCATTTGATAGATGAAAGCTATTAGCCCAGCGTAGCCAACCCATTGTCGATGCCAGCGATGACATTATTTTTTCAGGTGAAATCTTCCCGGTGATCAACAGGCCTGGCAAGGTGCGCAATCGTTTTTTTACTCTTTTCACAGTGCTTTTGCGGATCAAAATATATTTCGGAAAATGCCGGTAGCCCAAAAAATCAACGCCTCTCTTGACCGGAAAAAGATCGCACTTGCTAAGGCTTAATTGAAGTTTTTCTGTCAAGAACGTTTCAATTTTATGAGTCAAATCATTCAGCCTTTCTTCGTCATTGGAAAAGATGCAAAAATCATCGCAATAGCGAATATAACTTTTTACACGCTCATGCTGTTTCAGATATTGGTCAAGCTCATTCAAGTACAGGTTTCCAAACCACTGGCTCGTATAATTCCCGATAGGGATATTTTTTCCACCGGGAAATGAATAGAGGATATTCTGGGTAAGCCATAGAGTATCCCTGCATTTGATCTTCCTCTGTATAATTTCAAAGAGAATATCATGGTCTACCGATGGGTAAAATTTGGAAATATCCATTTTTAAACAGAACCGGTTTTGCCTTATAAATTCCATCGTCTTTCTGCTTCCCGCATGGATGCCTTTCCCGACGCGGCATGCATAAGAATCTGAAATAAAAAGTCTGCCCCAGATCGGTTCGACTATATTCATGATTGCATGCTGTACGATTCGATCGGGATCGAACGGCAGCCTGTAGATTGTGCGCGTCTTTGGCTCATGAATTATTTTTTCGGTATAGGGCGAAGTGGTAAAAGTCTTACCAATAAGCGATGCTTGTATTTTCGCCAGATTGGTTTCGAGTTTCGCCTCAAATCGTTTCACCGTATTCTGCCAGCCTTTCCCTTTACGGGCATGCTTATACGCCTCATAAACATTTTCAATATCAATAATCCTGGGCCATAGTGTTCCGTGACGTCTCATGGGTTCGATTTGAGCGGCTTTCGGTCGTTTAACCTACTAACCGCACAAATCCTCCGTTTCGTATTTTGCCGGGTTTTATGCCCGACAAGGCTGATAGGTCCAGCCAGGAGTTTGCTCAAACGCCTGTATCCGACTGCCTGCGACTGCCGATATTCGTATTCGTATTCCAGCGATAGTTATTCGCATTACGAGAGCGTGACCTGCAATTCGTCCCATTATTCCAATTACCGCCTGCAAGCAGCTTATGACCTATTAGCCCAAAAATCGCGGACGTTCTGCGACCGCGCGTTTTTTCGTTTTATTGTGGCTCCGACCGCCCGCGACCGCCGATATCCGTACTCGCATGCCAGCGATAGTTATTCGCATTACGAGAG
>Ga0180007_10002232_pt1 | contig 23539 bp, 30 predicted proteins | sample MM_PC_MetaG_FD_121122 | JGI IMG/M metagenome (GOLD analysis project Ga0180007, IMG submission 121122) | Groundwater microbial communities from the Aspo Hard Rock Laboratory (HRL) deep subsurface site, Sweden - MM_PC_MetaG | ecosystem: Environmental > Aquatic > Deep subsurface > Groundwater... | reverse complement strand
CTTTTCACTGACAAAATTTTGGCAATTAATGTAAATTTCAAAGTTCCAAGTGAATCTATTGATGGTCAAATGTTTTTCCTTTTTGATCCAGGTGTAACAGAGAAAATTTTATCGGCTTTAAATAAGAAAATCGCATGACAAGTCAATTAATAATTGAGGTTAAAATGACCGAAATGTCCATTTCGCACAACGACGCGATTATTCGTTCGTCGGGTATTGGGTCTTGTGTGGTAGTTACTATGTATGATCCTGTGAATAGAGTTGGAGGTTTGTTTCATGCAATTTTGCCGCAGAGAGTTGATTACCTAACGGCAAAGGACGAGGAAGAGCCAAATGCAAAATATGCAGATGAGGCTATTGTTACAATGCTAAAAGAATTACAAAAATTAGGTGCAAACAAGGCAGATATCAGAGCAAAAATTATAGGTGGAGCGGAGATGTTTAAAAATTTTGCAACCGGTGCTGCAAGTATTGGCAGTCAAAATGTTGAAAGTGCAAAGAAAAAATTGGCTGAGCTTCAAATTAATTTAGAAAGTGAAGATACAGGTGGTACAATTGGTAGGTCCGTTGAATTCACTCTTGTGAATGGATTAGTCACTGTAAATACAAAAATGTAAATGGCAAAAATATTACTTGTTGAGGATGATCAGTTTCTAAGGAAAGTTTATCTTTTCAAGTTATCGAAACAACCTGGATGGGAAATTGTTGTTGCTGTTGATGGTATTGAAGCAGTTGATAAAGCTGTTTCAGAAAGACCAGATTTGATCATATTGGATCTGATTTTGCCAGGGCAGGATGGCTTTGCGGTTTTAAAGGTTTTAAAAGAGAAGGAAGAAACAAAAAATGTTCCAGTGATTATTACTTCCGCTTTAGGTCAGGGTGATGATGTCAAACAGGGAATGGAGCTTGGGGCGGTTGATTATTTAGTGAAATCAAATACGTCTTTGGATGGTATTATTGATAAAGTAAGTCAGCATTTGCCAGGTGTAGTTGCTACTACGGATGCAACACAAACGCCTGACGCTACACTAGCACCTCCGGCAGTACCAGAATCATCAGCAGCTCCACTAACACATGAGGCTACAGTACCTCCAGTGACTTCAACAGCACCTCCAAGCGTTGAGGGAGAACAGACTGCTTGACAGTTTTCCTGAAAAATGCGAGAGTCGCATTTGAAAATAACCTTATAATATGTTCAAGAAAAAGATTTCAGCCCAGGATACAAAAGTAATGATTGCCTTTTTGCTTGGCTTTATTGTGGGTGGAATAACGATAGTGTTTGTTCTGATGTATCAATCAGGTACTGATGGAATTTGTAGTGGAAATTTTTTTGATAAAGGAGGCAGCGCGGTTTGGGATGGTCAAATTGGAATTGTTGTTCAGCCGAGTAATTTGAATGCAAATGCTCTGAGGCGCTAGGCTTTTGCAAGCACTTGTTCTATTGCGGAGTGGGTTTTTGCAATATGTGTTTCAACAAATGGACTTATTTGGAAGTTTTTTGCTTCTGTTAGATGTCTTTGGGCTCTTTCAAGGCAGTAACGCTTGGTTTCCGGGTTTTGGGTAATTTCAGCGCGGCGTTGATAAAGTTCTGCGGAATTTACGTGAGCTAGTCCTGTTGCAAATGGCACTTCAACGTAGCCGGAGAGTGTAATAACTTGTTGTAATTGCATTAAACCTCTTGAAATCAAGTTTTCAATAACGGGGAGCAGAGTTTCTTTGTTTTCAGGTGATAGTGTTGGAATGAGGGCTTTTGCTTGCTCTTCATAAAGCGAGCCGGAGTCGCCAAGGCATTCCACTTCATCTTTTCTGCTCCGTACGCTTTGGGCTGTTTGAACTGCCTGAAGAAGGTGGTTTTGAGCGCTGTCTAGATCTTTTAGGACTTCGGCTTCAACTCGAGTTATAACACGCAGTAAACGGCAAATTCTTGGAGGAGATGGGGCGAATGGTTTGTTTTGAGGCAGGGCGAAGACGGCAAGAGCTTCTGTGATTTGGGATTTTGCGGAGAGGGCTTGTGCGGTTGCTTCGGTTTTTTGGTTGTCTCTTTGCAATGTGGTGCTTAAGTAACTTTGGGCTTGGCATTTTAAGCGGAGAGCTTCCATTTTTTGGCTGGGGTCTGCTTTTGAACTTAATATTGCTTCAAATTGGGCGACTGAAGCTTTGTAGCCGGTGATTTTTTCTTGGTTGTCCTTTGATTGTTCGGCTTCACGATAAGCGAGTCGGGCAAGGTAGAGTGGTTCCGGGACGGGAAGGCTTGCGATTGCTGCGCGTAGTTCGTCGAACTTTTCTTGCCAGTAATAGTTTTCACAGCGGGTTTTTTGGATTTGCTGGGAAAGTTCCGGGCTTTGGCTTCCGGAGAGGAGGGCTTCCGCTTTTTGGAGAATTTCATCTACTTGCGAATGATGATGGCCGAGTGCAATTTCAGTTTGGGCAAGTAAAATGTGTATTTTTACAATGCCTTGAAGGGCGACGGGGTCTTTTTCGTTCGGGTCTGCGTTTTCAAGAATAATTTTGAGTGTTCGTTCTGTGCCAATTAGGTCGCTGTGTTCTGCGCGGGAATGCAAAGCTTCACGAATTGCAGTTTTGATTTTTCCAGCTTTGCAGAGGTGGTAAGACCTTAAAATGTGGAGAGAATTTGGGTCTATTATTTGGTTAACTTCCGGGGCCGCAAGTGTGTCTGAAATTACTTCATGAATGTCCTTTTTGGAGGGATCAACTTGATATTTCTCAATTTCTTGCGGGATGAAGCCGTTTGGGAAGCTTATGCTGCTTTCACCAATATGAGCGAGCTTTGAAGCATTTATACTGGAAATTGCTTTCTTGATTACGCTTGTGCGAATACCGAGTTTTTGACAGATTGGAGTTAGGAGAGTTGCGGGCAAGTTTTCACCAAGTAAAGCAGCAACTCCAAGGACTTTTCTGTGTTCTGAGGGGAGTTCCAAGCGCTTTGTTGAAATATAGTCGTCAATTGAGGTGGGCAACTGAAGGGATGCAGATGGTTTTGTAGTGAAATTTGGATTTCCGAGCGCGATATGTCCCGATGAGATTAATCTTAAACAGATTTCGCGCACTAAAAATGGGTTTGCCCTTTCCGCTGGTTCTAATGTACTTGAGAGCGAACGTAGAATAAAATCTGACACTTCCGGAGAAGCTGGAGTGTCTTGAGGCAGTTCCAGAATGGCTGCAATCATTTTTTTTATATCCTCTGAGTCCAGTTCTGTGAGGTTTATGGTTTCACTTTCATCAATTTCATCAATCCAATGCGCACTTTTTGCGTCTGTTGCGCGGACTTCAGTGATTAACATGAGGCTTGCGGATTCTTTTTCAGAAAAAAGGCTTTTTAATACTTTTTGAGAAGGCAAATCAACTCTTGATGCGTCTGAAATTGAAATGCAAAGCGGGTTTAATTTGGAAACGCGAATCAGGAGTTTTTTTAGTGTTTCTTCTGTTTGGCCTGGGGCTGCTTTGATGTTTTCTAGTTGTGCAAGGGTTGTTAAATAATCTTCAGCTTCTAGTGGAGATCCGGATTGAAGCCATTCAATAAAATGTTCGCTTTGGCTAAGTAGATTGCCGTTTTGGACTTCAAATGCGTCTCTTAAAACGTCCAGAATGAGTCCGAAATTTTGGAATATGTGGCGGGGTTTTTCATGCAATGCGCAATGACGCATTTTGGCTGCCAGCAGCACTTCTTTCATTAATCTGCTTTTTCCAATTCCAGGTTCTTTCATGACACGCAAGTGTTTTGGACTTCTTTCTTGGATTGCGGTGTCGAGAAGTTGGAGAGCTTTTTGGAGTTCCGCTTCTCTTCCGACCATTTCAATGTCAGTTTTTGTGGCTTCAATTCCAGTACAGGCAATGAATTCTCTTTCGCCTATGCCTTTTAAGTTTGAGGTGAGAGTTAATGGGTTGAGGGCTTTGAATCCTTGAAGTTCACGCATAATTTCCGCTGAAACCAGGATTGGTGCTCTTTTATTCTCTTGTCGCCAGGTAAGGTAAGCTTCCGGGTTTGCAATTTGGGGTTGTTCTGAAGCGGTAACTTGGACGTATCGGGCTGCTTCGTCATTCGCAACGCCGGCGGAAGTTAGGGTTGATGAGAGTTTGCCAAAATAAAGATCTCCGCTAACAAGGCCAATTCCGCTTGATGGGATGCCAAAATCTTCCAGAGATAAGCTAAGTTCCTGGGCAAATTCCAAAGCGCGGCGATGTTGGTTCATGGGCCTGGAACCGACAACGCCCACTAAAAGGAGAATGTAGCCACCTGATGAAGTGTAGTTAATGTTTATGTCATGTTTTCTGGCTAAGTTGTTGAGAGCGTTTGAGAAATTTTCCCAAAATGCGGATTCATGTTCAGCGGTTTTTTGTAGTCCGGGAGGCGTGATATTAAGCATTATTGCGGTTCCGTTTCCTTTTTCTTTTCTGGGATGGGTCAAGAAGTGGCGTGAGGTGGTTGAAAAAATGTTTGCAGATACGTTTTGAAGTCTATCCAGGAATTGTGGGTGGTTTGGGTTGAGTGAGGAGAGGTCAATGGGGCTGCCGGTTTTTTCTCTGAAAATTCTTCTTGGGTTTAAGTTTGTGGGAGCTTCTTCTGCGTTTTTTTCGCTTTCTCCTGCTAGGTGGTAGGTTTCGCCGGTGACTATCATTTGGCCGTGCGGGAGGATTTGCAGTCTTAGTTCACCAAGACCTATTCCAGAGTGGACTTCAATTTGTCCTGCAGTTGCCTCTTTGACTTGGTGTACGAACGAGTCGGCAATGAGTTTTAGCTGTTCGAGCGGGAGATTTTGCGGGTTAGGCATGGCCAGAACCATTTCATCACCGCCGGTTTCTACCAGCATGATTTCTGGGTAGGAAGGTAGTAGAGCTTGTCCGGCTTCAAAAAGACGACTGACTTTTTTAATTGCAAAAGATGCCCCTTGTTGTTTTAAGCTGCTTGAACCTTTGACGTCTAGTCGGATGACTGCTGCGTTTGGAAAAGATTCCATTCCAATGAAGTCTTCTCCGGTTAGCTCTGCGCGGATAGCTTTTTGAGCTTTGTGGGCGAGACCGGGGATTTGTTCTTTGAATTTGTGGAGGAGGAGAAGGAGGGGGTAGATTTCGAATTCATATTCTGGTCGTGCAAGCACGGTCTCGCTTGCCGTTGGGAAATATTCCTGTGCAAGTTTTAATTTCATTGCTTTAGAGTCCACCAAAATGTCGTCTTGTTCTTCAAGTGGGGATCCATCTTCTTTAAGAACAAAATCTGCTTCAATTTCGCTGATACTTTTGCTCAGAAATTTTTCTGCTGGACCTGTAAATAAGTCTTTTAAATCCTGAAAAAGATGTCCACGTTTTGATCCGGGCGCGATTGTTGGTTCTGCTTCCGTCTTAAATTTGTCAGGTGAGGACATTTTGGCTTATTTTAGGCAACAATTTAGCCTGTAAATCAGAGATTTGTCAAATTTCTATCGGTTATTTAAACACGGTTAATCAGTTGCTTTATAAGTCACGACTTTGTAATCTTTAAGTATGTTTGATCCGCAAACAGATCGTATAATTCCCAAACTGATGGCTACTCAGCATCCGGACAATGCGAGTGCGCCTTTTTGGGGCAGTGGGGCATTTATCTCCACCAGTGAGGAGGTTGAGGAGATTTATGAGTCGTTTTTCAGGTTGGGATGTGACGAATATATGTGGGATTGGGAGGGAAAATTTACGGATGAAGCCATGATTGAGCGTCTTTTGTCAGGGCATATAGAGGACTTGCGGGAAAAGCAGCTTGGTCGTGATAGGTTTGTGACTTTGAGAATTCCGAATATCTGGGAGGAAAAAAGTTTTAAATTGGCCAGAGCGTATATGAGTGTTTTGTCCGCTTGCGAATTGACAAAGTCTTTGGAACTTAGCACGCCGCCGATTTTTGAGCTTATTTTGCCAATGACAAAGAGTGCGGATCAGCTTTTGCACATTCAGAAAACTTTTAAGCAAACTGCCAAGGTGCATGAGGAAATTTTTGGGACGGAGCGGTTTGGGAGCGGTTATATTCATATTGTGCCTCTGTTTGAAAGTGTCGAAGATTTATCCGGTTGCAGCGCGGTTTTGGAGGAATTTTTAAAGGGTCATAAGGAATTTTTTGGGTTTTATCCTACTTATTTGCGTGTTTTTATTGCGCGGAGTGATCCGGCAATCAATGCCGGATTTCCGGCGGCTGTTTTGGCTTGCAGGTTGGCTTTAAGAGAATTAGGAAGGCTTTCGGAAAAATACGGTTTGCCTATTTATCCTATTGTCGGGACCGGTTCTTTGCCTTTCAGAGGTGGAATCAATCCGGAGAATATTGAGAAAAGTTTGCCGCAATATCAGGGGGTGCATACCGTAACAATTCAGTCGGCTTTTAGGTATGATTATCCGCTTGAAGAAGTTCAAGAAGCTTGTAATAAGATCAAATTGGCTTTGGAAAATGTTGAGGCTCCACGGTTTTCCGATACCGAGTTTTTTGAATTGAGTGAAATTATTGATGTTTTTGAGTCGTTTTACAGGCCGACATTGGAATCTTTTGCTCCTTTCATAAATGAAATGGCGCAGTTTGTTCCCGCAAGACGAGAACGTGCTTTGCATGTGGGGCTCTTTGGATATAGTCGCGGGGTTGGTGAAATTCGTTTGCCGCGTGCAATTACATTTACAGCTGCATGTTATTCTATGGGAATTCCGCCTGAGTTTATCGGGGTCGGTCGAGCTCTTCGTTCTTTGAGCGAAAGTGGACGAACTGATTTGGTGGAACGGCATTTTTTCACTTTGCGGCATGAGCTTTCACACGCGGGGAAGTTTTTGAATCTGGAAAATTTGGAATTTTTTGCGCGAACTGAGAGCTGGGCAAAGGAAATAATGGAGGATGTTAGGATTTCCGAGTCGATTTTGGGGCTTTCTTTGGCGCCGCAAAAAGACCATCACTTGTTGCATAGAAATTTGACATCGAACATTGTGGTGAAACAACGACTTGGGGATGATTTTACGGATGATTTGGTGGAAGCGGCGGTAATGAGGAAGAGTTTGGGGTAGGAAATTATCATGATTCAGAATAAAGTTTTGCTTGGGCACAAATTAACTATTGAGATATTCCTGCACGGAATCGGACAGCTTTTTGTATATTTCAGCGCGTTTTTGTTTGTCGCGGTAGAGGGTGGTAATGCGGAAACCAAAATATGGGCTAAAGAAGCTGCTGGCCGGGACAACACAAATTCCTGTAGAAGCAAGTAGGTAGTAGGCGAAGCGTTTGTCTAAAGGTAGAGAGGGGTCGGCGGTGATTTTTTCAATAAGAGTGCGGACTTCGGTGTTTTGGATTGGGAGGGTTTGGCCGGGTTTAAGGACTCCGGGGGCGAAGATTGGGAGCATGTAGAACGCGCCGAAGGCGCGGTGAACCTTTAGCCCGGGAGTTTTTTCCAGAATTTGGGTTATTTCAGTAATGGTTTCGTCGAGGCCTTCTTTGTATTGCTTGAGCCAGGCGGGGAAGTCCGGATGGTCATAAATTTGAGGTAGTAGAAATTGAGGCAAGGTTGTTGAGCAGACTTCCATTAAAACACGTTTTTTAATGGCTTCGCAGAAGGAAAAAAAACTTTCATCAAGGTGTGTACCGTGAAATTCCAGCCAGCCGCAGCGTGCACCGGGCCAGGGAACGTCTTTGGAGAGGCCGCGCATTACAATTAAGGGCACGCGGTTCTCTGCAATTTCACTGATTTGAGGGAATTTTGTGTCGCCGTAGACAAGTCGGAAATAGATTTCGTCGGAAATTATGAAAAGATTGTATTTTTCGGCCAAGGCAACCACTTTTTCACAGGTTTCTTTGCTGTAAATTGCACCTGTGGGGTTATTGGGGTTTATAAGAAGGATTCCAACAACGGATGGATTTGCGACTATTTGTTCTTCCATATGTTTGAGGTCCGGTTGCCAGCTGTTTTCAGGATCCAAATTGTATGAAATGGAGTGAGATTTTGCGTTAAAAGACTCCATTGAGGCGTGAGTCGGGTAGGAGGGGCTGGGTTGGAGGACGCGTGTGCCTTTGGGGAGCATTTCATACATCATGGAAATGGCGGCGCCGAGTCCGCTGGTAATGAGTACGTCTTTAGATTCGAGTTTTATGCCGGGTGAGAATTTTTTTGCGTAGGCGGCAATCCATTCTGTTGTTTCGGGGCGACCTTTTGAATTTGTGTAGGCGAAAGCGGAGTCATCTTTGGTTTGTTCGATAATGAGTTCTTTCAAAAATGAAGGTACGGGCCAACCTTTTGCGACCGGATCGCCAATGTTTTCATAAAAAATTGTGAGGGTGGGGTCCAGAGTTTTGATTTTGGAAACAAGATCCACAATTTCTCGGATCTCATATTTCATGAGATCAGTGTGGGGGCTAAAGAGGCTGTGGCGCATATATAAAATGATTACATTTTCATTCTAGCGACTTTTCCATGACTACGTAATTAAAAGTTGCGTCACATTTTTTATGGGATCCCTTTTGAACGTACTCATAGCCGCGATTAGCATAGAATTTTTCAGGTTGGAAGTAGGCGTTTGTGATTACTTTTTTGAGACCACGATTTTTTGCTTCTTGTTCGAGTCTTGTTAGAAGTTGGCTGCCTATTCCCTTATTTTGTGCAGCGGGATCTATATAAAGACCGCGGATTTCTGCGTTTTCCATAAGAAGTGATCCGACTCCTAAAATTTTTTCGTCTTCTTCAAAAACCAGCACGAAATTTTTTAGATATTCTTCTGCGAGATATTGTGGGGTGTATTTTTGGAGTAGGAATTTAAGTTCAGGTTCACCGAGTTCAGGCATGCTTTTGTGGCATTCATTGATAATTTGCGAGCATGCGCAGGCATCTGAGATAAGAAATTTTCTAATCATTTATTGATTTTTTTTAGTTTTAGGTTAGATTGATTTCTTAAACTTAAATATATTTATGGAAAATATTCAAGTAATTCCGGGTGAAGATAGGGGGCTGGTGCTTGAGATGCCTCATAGCGGTTATCCGCGCGGACTTAATGCGAATTGGGATCCCAAGGGAGATTTTGCTTGCAATGTGGAAAGCTTGGACAGTGCGATCCGCGCAAATGTTCGTTGGATAAGAGGGGACGGACCACCTCAAGAAAACGCGCAACTTTTGCGGACCATTATTGGGGGTGTTGACGTTGGTGCTCCGGCCGCAAGCGGGGCTTTGGATTTTAAAGGGAAGTATCCTTTGGTATATTCAAAGGTGCCCAGGGCTTTTGTTGATGTGAATTTCGGAAGGGATGATGTGGGGGGAGCCGCTGCTCTCGGCGCCGGTGAACCGCGGCTTGCAAACGGAGGACCTATTTGGACACATTCCGCCATTATTGCGGATTCAGGAAGGTGGGAGTTTTTTTCTACCGTTGCAAAGGGACTTTTTGGTCGAGCCGACAGTCTTCCCATGCTTGAGAGGCCTTATACCCAAGAGGAATTTGAGAGAATCATGAGCATTTATGTTGATACATATGAGACCGCAGTTAGGGACAGATTGGGGGAAAAGGGAATTGTTGCGGCGCTGCACACCATGCCCCCGAATGAAGTCGGTACGGTTAAGAGTGGACCGAATGACGGTGCTTTCATAATAGGCCCTGAAGTAAGCGGAGTTGGAGGGAGCATTTGGGAAATAATGAACGGCAAAATGCCCGACGTTATGTTGATTTCAAACGGAGGGAAGTCGTGCGCTCCTTGGATTGTTGATGCGATAAAAGGGGTGTTTAAAGATCATAATCTTATTGCAATCGACGGTTTCGGTCCTATGATTGGAGACAGGGGAGGAACTGTGAAATATGGAAAACCCGACCGGGACATGCATTTTTTAGGAATCGAATTGATTCCGCGCGACTTGGAAACCGGAAGAATCAGAAGCAGTTTGAATATTAATCTGGTCCGAGCGGCCGTGTACAGGAGAGTATATAGAGACGTGTTTGCCGTTTTGGAGGAATGCGCCGGGCGCTTGTAGGTTTTTTATAACTTTTTCATATTTTCTTATGTGCGATTGTGAAGAGGTATGCGGAGGTGGAGGCGATGATCGGGATTAAAGCAAGTTTTAATTGCAAGTCGTTTGCAATTGGAGTAATTTGCTTGCGAGATGCAAAAAGAAGTTTTAAAAAGTGCCGGAGTTAAATTGACAAAGCCCAGACTTAAGATTTTGGGTGTTTTTGGCAAAAAGCACAGGGGTTTTTGTGCGAAGGAAATTTATGAGAATATTGGTGGCGTTGTTGATTTGAGTTCGATTTATAGGACTCTTGAGTTGTTTTGCGATTTGGGAATTTTGTATGAGGAGAATTTTGGGGATGCCAAGACTTATTATTTGGCCGATGACAAACATCATCACATTGTTTGCCGGGAATGCGGATATAGAGAATGCGTTCCTTGCCGTCATGATTTCAGAGTGCGAAATTTCAGAGAAATTTCGCATCAGATGAGTTTGTCCGGCGTTTGCAATAAATGTTTAATTCAATAATTTATCAATATGAATGAAATTTGGATTTATTCGCTGCTAAGTGTTCTGGTTGTCAGTTTTATTTCTTTTACAGGAGCTTTAATTTTGGTTTTTAAGAATAAGAAGGTACACAAATTTTTACTGTTTATGGTTTCTTTTGCGGCGGGTGCAATGCTTGGAGATGTTTTTGTGCATATGTTGCCGGAGTTGGTTGAAGAGGGACATATGACTTTTTTTGCTTCCGTGAACGTTTTGATTGGGATTTTGGTGTTTTTTGTTTTGGAAAAAATCGTACATTGGCGGCATTGTCATTTAGCGGCTTCGGAGGATCATATTCATCCACTGGCTTTTATGAATTTGGTTGGAGATGCCACTCATAATTTTATTGACGGGGTATTGATTGCAGCAAGTTTCCTCTTAGATTTTCAGGTTGGAGTTGCTACGACCATTGCGGTTATTTTACATGAAATTCCGCAGGAAATGGGGGATTTTGGGGTTTTGCTACATTCCGGAATGAAAGTGAAAAAGGCGCTATTTTATAATTTTTTAACCGCTTTAATGGCAATTTTTGGAGCTGCTATTGTGTTGGTGGCCAATGGAGTTTTGGATATTGAAGGAATAATTATTCCAATTACCATGGGTGGGTTCCTTTATATTGCGAATGCGGATTTGATTCCGGAACTTCATAAAGAGACACGCGTATCGCAGTCGTTTTTACAGTTGCTAGGGTTTATACTGGGAGTGGGAGTTATGTTTTCACTGTTATTGCTTGAATGAATCTAAATAATATTGAAATTGCGTTTTTTTTAACGCTTTTTGCGGGTCTTGCAACCGGAGTTGGAAGTGTTTTTGTTTTTTTTGCAAAGAGAACTGATACTAAATTTTTGTCTGTTTCACTTGGATTTTCGGCGGGTATGATGATTTATGTGTCATTTGTTGAGATGTTGCCTTATTCAGAAAAAGCGATGCAAGCTTATTTTGAGAAGGGTGCTTTTTTGATGACTTTGTTGGCTTTTTTTGGGGGTATTGTGGTGATTGCATTGATTGATAGACTCATCCCGGAGTTTGAAAACCCGCATGAAGCACATAAAGTTGAGGAGGTTTTTGACAAAAAGGAAGCTGAAAGTTTCAGAAAATTGCATCATGTCGGGATTTGTACGGCTATTGCAATTGCAATTCATAATTTTCCGGAAGGGATGATCACTTTTGTCAGCAGTTTGTCGAATGTTTCTTTGGGAGTTGTGATTGCCGTTGCAGTAGCGCTTCATAATATTCCGGAGGGCATTTCCATTTCCATCCCCATATATTACGCAACAGGAAGTAAAAAAAAGGCATTTTTTTATTCGCTTTTTTCCGGTTTGACCGAGCCGATGGGCGCTTTGTTGGCGTTTTTGGTTTTTCGAGAGATTTTAAATGACTTGTTGTTTGGAATTTTGTTTGGAGCGATTGCCGGAATTATGGTTTTTATTTCATTTGACGAACTTTTGCCCGCAGCAAAAAAATACGGTGAATATCATTTAGCTATTTACGGGCTAATTTTGGGAATGGCCCTGATGGCGTTCAGTTTGTTTCTTCTGGGTTGACTTTTCATAGTATTGAATATATATTCAAAATGTTTTAAATTTTAAAATTTTATTTTATGCCAAGATTTGATCAAACAGGACCGGAAGGAAAGGGAAAAATGACAGGTAGAAAAATGGGACCATGCAATGCTGATGCTCCAAAACGTGGTCGGTCAGATGAAGCGGGGAGAGGGATGGGTCGAGGTAGAGGTCGCTGTAGAAACAGTTAATATGAGGCCAAGAAAAAAACGTCAAATTTGGTTTGAACCAAAGGTTGTATATTTTAAACCGAGGGGAGTTCCGCTTAAATTATTAAAAGAGGTTTGTTTGAGTGCGGATGAGATGGAGGCAATTCGATTAAAATATGTTGATGGTTTGGATCAAATTGCTTGCGCCGGGAATATGAAGATCAGTCAGAGTACTTTTCAGCGCACTTTGTCGGTGGCGAATCAAAAAATTGCGGATGCGTTGATTAACGGTAAGGCGATAAAGATAAATTTTGATGAAAAAGCTTGAGAGTGGGCTTTTGAATTGCAGTATCTCATGTGCTGAACGTAAAAATTATGGTAAATAAATGATATGAACATTGCAATCATTGGTGGTGGGGCGGCCGGACTTATGGCGGCGGCGCGAATTGCGGAACTTTTCCATGGACATGAGATTTTTTTGATCGAAAGAAATAAGAATTTAGGAAAAAAAATTGTGATTTCCGGCGGCGGGCGCTGTAATTTGACCAGCGGACTTACGGACTTGAAGGAAATTTTGAGTAAATATCCTCGGGGTAGCAGGTTTTTAAGTACGGCTATGTATGCTTTTCCCCCGTCGGCTATGAGGGAGTGGATAGAGAATCATGGCGTAGCTTTGAAAACGGAATCTGATATGAGGGTGTTTCCAAAGTCGGATAACGGGATGCATGTTGTGAGAGTTTTTGAGAAGATTTTGGAGAAATCAGGTGCAGAGGTTCTTTTTGGGACCAGTTTGAAAAACATTAAAAAAGATGGTGATAAGTTTGTTTTATCATTAGAGGGGAGAGATGAACTTAAAGTTGATAAAGTAATTTTGTGTACCGGTGGAAAAGCTTACGGTCATACGGGTTCGACCGGTGACGGCTATGATTTTGCGAAGTCTTTGGGGCATCAAATTACAAAATTGGCGCCGAGTTTGAGCGCACTTTTACTTTCTGAAAAATGGACTCGGGCTATAGCGGGGCTTTCTTTTAAAAATGCGAATTTGAGTTTTCGCGGAAAAGAAAAATATTCGTTTTGCGGGGCTTTTATGTTTACTCACAAAGGAGTGACGGGTCCTGCGATATTTGCGCTTTCTGCGATGGCGGCGTTTGAAGAATTCGACCATAATAAACCTGCAAAATTGTTGGTAGATTTTTTTCCTGAAATGGATCACGCCAAGCTGACCGGGGTTTTGAAAAATGAGATCGACGGAAGTCCAAAGAAATTATTTGTGAATATTTTGGGTCATTTTGTGCCAAAATCATTTGCTGAAGTACTTTTAAAACAGCTTGAAATTGATGCGGAGAAGAAAAATTCAGAATTAAGCAAGAAGGAATTAAATAAGATTGTGGATTTGTTGAAAAATATGCCTTTGGCAATTGTTGGTCGAGTTAATGGTGATGAATTTGTGACGGCGGGCGGAGTTTCTCTAAAAGAAGTTGATCCAAAAACAATGGAGTCAAAAGTTTGTCCGGGCCTTTATTTTGCAGGTGAAATTTTGGATTATGATGGTTTTACGGGCGGGTTTAATCTTCAAGCCGCTTGGTCGACAGGCAGATTGGCGGGGGAGAAGAGTGTGAAATAAATGACTCGCAAATTTGGAAAACTTGACATATTTAGTGTGCGTGGATTAAGGTTTTATCTTATTTTTTTATAAATGAAAAATGCCTGAAATCCCACGTTTTTCAGATGAGATGGTTGAAGATTTAGCAAGCAGATTGGCGCAAGAAAAGGCGGGTAAAATTGCTGGGAAAGGGGTCGGGCATTTTAAGGAAGGGAAATTGAGAATTACTCATACGGATGAGTATGTAAATGAGTTTTGGAGGCGTTTAGATTGTAATGGCGAAGAAGATGTAAAGTGTGCGTGGGGAGAAGCATGGAAAATTGTTTTGAATGGGGGAGTGAGTGATAGTTTGAGGACTACTTATGACAGTGAAATTGGTCAGATGGAGGCGGACCAAAGATTCAAACATTCTGATGGATTTTTGGCAAATTTGGAAAGATCTTTTTTGGAGACTGCCGTGAGGGAAATTTTGGCTGAAATGCAAGAAATATCTGCTGCTGCGGATGAGGTTTTGAAAGAAATTGAAATGGTGGGTGTAAAAGATGATGTGGATTTGCATGATAATTTTCAGTGGGTTTTCCCTTTGGAAAGAGATGAAAGTCAAAGGCCAAAGAGGGGAGTTTGGGTTTTTGGAAAGACTCATGATGGTGAGGAAGGAATGGCTTTTTGTGTCTTGCTCGGGGAAATGAATTATTCAGAAAGGGATGATGAGCGGTTTAAGGGTGTTGCGATAGAATATAAAGATAAAATAAATGCTGATACTATGTATTTTCTGGATGGAGATCATAGAATAGTTACTGTGAACGGGGTTGTAACTGATCTGCCGGAGGGTGGCGATGACAGTTTTATTGTTGAAGTCAGTCCGGATTTACGTGCAATCAGGCGTTTTGACTTTTACGGGAAATGTTTTTAGTAATGAAGCATTGTGTAGTCGTCGAAGGGTTTAAAACCTAGGGCGGTGTAGACTTTGATTGCGGGAATGTTGTCTACTCCGGTGAATAGGAGGGCGGTTTTGCCCTGTGCAAAAAAGTGTTTGCAGAGGGCCGAGACAACGCACTTGGCGAGGCCTTGTCCTTGAAATTCTTCACGGGTTGCTACGCCGCCAATTTGGAAAAAGTGTTTTGAAACGCCGCTTATGTTGGCTTTTGCTGCTATAAGCCCATTTTTGCGAATTATAAATTCGGTTGAGGGAGTGAAGCGGGCAAGTTCTTTTTTTGTGATTTTGGGGTTTGGATCTTTTTCGAATGCAAGGCGTTCAATTCTGAATAGTTCTTCACGGTCATTTTCAGTTGCGGTTTCTTCTTTTCCGGTGCTGAAATCTATAAAATCCTCTTTTTTTAGGCGGTAGATTTTTTTCTTTTCGATTTTCTTTGGATGAAGGTGGTGTTTTTTTTCAAGTTGGTCAGCAATTATTTTTGCATAAGAAGCAAAGCAAACAACATCCATAAATTTGTGACCGTTTTCAATCAAGTAGTCGACAAGGGCGCGAACAACTTTTTCACTTTGAGAGCTAATGTTTGAATTATCAAATTTTTTAAAAATTGCTGCCAGCCCTTTGAGCTTATTTTTCTCAAAAAAACCGTAGAAATCAGTTTCTTTGAACGGATTTTTCTCATTTTCAAATTTCTCCGTTACAAACATATTTTCTTCTTCACGTAGGTGGGCGAAGTCTAAAATAAGCTTTTGGTCTTTTTTGGTGAGTTTTCTGATCATAAAAGCATTATAACAGACTTGCATAATATGTCAAAATGTTGTAACATAACAGCTCATATTTAGTTTTATGGGTATACATATAATTTTTTGAATGAAAAATTCACTAAAAATTGGAACTTTGGCTTTGATGGCGGCATGTGCTGATTCTCAGCTTGAAGAGTCTGAAGAAAAATCTGTTGTTGATACTTTGACAACAGAGGTTACTACGACTCAAACAAATTCTACAGATAAGTTCACAGAAACAACAGATATTGATGAGGGTTTAAGTGCATGGCAGGAGTTGATTTCAACTTTGTTAAAGAATGAAATGAATGCTGCTCTTAGGGGCGATTATTGTCATGAAGAAATGCAGGTGCAAGATGCTGATTGTTTGGCGAATGCGGATGAAATTGCAGATAAAACTGAAGATGAATTTATTGGTATTGCCGAGGAGGAGTTTGGACCTATAGATTGGCAGCAAATTTATGAACTTGATGGGGTTGATTTTACGATTGCGGTTGCAAAAACTTGGACACCTTATGAGGGGCAAATCTCAATTGATATTTATCCGGGAAATTTGCGTCTGTGGCTGCTTAATGACATTGGATGGACATATCAATATGCACACATGGATGATTTTCCGGGTTCGCGTTTAAATTCAAATGCACTTTTGATTCCTTCAAATGGTGTTTTGGAGGTTAATGACGTAAAAACAATTACAGTACCTTATAATAATTTTCCAACAGGAGAGTTGATAAGTACTGCGTACACTGCTGATAGTTTGGTAGCTTATGTTTATTATCAGGGTGATGGTACGTCAGTTGAACTGAGAAACGATCCTGATAATACAAATTTGGATTTTACCCGTACTCATGCTTTTCAGCAGGATTGGGAAGTGAGATTAGAGGATTTTGCAGATCAAATGGGATCGGAGAATTTTGTACCAGGTTCGAATCAGGATGCGGGAACTTGGTATAAAGTCATTCACGTAGTTGCGCGTTAGAAAAATTGTTGACTTCAAATAGTTTATGGGATAAAAAGGTTTATCTCATAAACTATTTTTTTATGAAAAAGTTTGAAGAGTTATTTGAAAGTTTTTTGCAGATGAAAAGATTGGTTTTTCAAGGTTCCTTAATTGCTGATAATGAACAAGCTTTTACCAAGTTGCAGTTTATTGTTTTGGATCTGGTTAAGGAGCTGGAGCCTATTCCTGTTGGTGAATTGGCTAATAGGTTGAAATTTTCAAAATCTTCAATGACACAATTAATTAACAGGTTGGTAAAAATGAGTTTTGTGAAGCGTTTGAGAGATCCAAAGGACAGACGAAGTGTTCGGTTGCTTATGACGGAGGAAGGGCGGAAAGAATACAAAAAATTACGAAAAAAAGTGATGGAACAAATGCAAATGACATTTGGGTTTTTACATGAAGAAGATATGGATTTACTGATAAGTTTGCATAAAAAAATTATTCAACATTTTAATAAATGAATTCTTTAGTTCATATTCCGTCCAAACAGAAAGTATTGGTTATGGTGGCCGTAATACTTTCTATGTTTTTATCTGCACTCGATCAGACAATTGTTTCAACAGCATTGCCGACCATTGTGACGGAATTTAACTCATTGGAGCACTTGAGCTGGGTTGTGACTGCTTACATGTTGGCATCCACTATTGCGGTGCCAATTTACGGGAAACTTTCCGATATGTATGGAAGAAAGGGGTTCTATTTGGCGAGTATTGTGATTTTTTTAGTGGGATCGGCGCTTTGCGGGGTTGCACAGAATATGACGCAGTTGATTATTTTCCGAGCGATTCAGGGTATTGGTGGGGGTTCTTTGATGACAAACTCTTTTGCGATTATTGCGGATCTGTTTACCATTAAAGAGAGAGCAAGATGGCAGGGATTGATGGGTGGAGTTTTTGGACTTTCGTCCGTGTTTGGGCCGATTTTGGGGGGATTTTTTGTAGACAATTTGAGTTGGAGATGGATTTTTTATATTAATATGCCCATTGGTGCCATGGCGCTTTTAGGTGTGATTTTTTTGCTGCCAAGAATTGTACCTTCAGCAAAAGAAAAGGGGATGGATTTTTTTGGAGCTCTTTATTTGGCAATGGGATTGATACCTCTTTTGCTTGCCTTGAGTTGGGGAGGTCAGCAGTATGCTTGGAACAGCGTTGAGATTATTTTAATGTTTATGTTTGCGGCAATGGCACTTACTTTTTTTGTTTGTGTGGAAACCTTGGTGAAGAACCCGATTTTGCCAATGGAGCTTTTTAAAAAGAGGGTTTTTTCTCTGACAATTTTTCTGACTTTCTTGAATGCTTTAGGTATGTTTGGAGTACTTTCTTATATTCCGCTTTTTGCACAAAAAGTTGTTGGCGTTAGCGCAACAAATTCAGGAACAATTATGTTTCCAATGATGTTTGGCATGATTGCTGCGAGTGTGATTTCCGGTCAGATTGTTGCCAAGACTCAGGCTTACAAGGTTGTGGTGAATATAAGTTTTATAATTATTATGATCGCTATGTTTTTTCTTTCGCAGATGGATGCAAATACGGATCAGATGGGGCTGACATGGCGAATGGTTATTATTGGTATGGGATTGGGCACGAGTATGCCGATTTTTAATATTATTCTGCAAAATACGTTTTCAAGGTCAAAAATTGGAGTTGTCACGGCTTCAGCGCAACTGTTTAGAAGTGTTGGTGGGTCCGTTGGTGTTGCTATGGCGGGTGCGGTTTTTAATTCGGTTATGACAAAGGAAGCTGACATTGCAAGTGCTATTGCGGAAATGTTTCATCTTGGATTTTACTTTATGATTGGGGCATTTGTGATTTCACTTTTCTTGCCCAAGATTCATTTAAAGGATCAGGAGGATACTTTGACTGATGTTGGAATTGATATTGCACTTGAAGAAGGGCAATTTGCGGCCAGTCATGAACCTAAAATGAAGTAGTTCGTTTTTTGTGGTTTTTTTGCTTTTTTTGCTTAAATATTTACTTTAGTTATAGTTTTTGGGATATTTAAGGCAGATGTTAATTCATATGATATGAATATTTTTGACATGTTTAGTCAGGATGCCTGTTCTTTGGGAGGAAAAGATTCTATTCAGTGGACGTGGCGAGAGTATTATGAAAATAGAAGTAAATTGGAGAGCGAAGGTAGAAAAGTTGTATTGGTGAATATGATAGAGCATCCCGTTGCCGGTTCAACTCCCATTTCTAATGAACTGTTTCAGGAAGATCATCCGGATGGGACATATTTTGTTTTGTATTGTCACTCAGGCGGAACTTCCGGTTATATGCAGAAAAAGTTGTCGTCCATGTACCCAAATTTCAATTTTGTGAATATGTCGGGTGGGATTGGGATGTATGAAGAAGAGTAATTTATGAACTTGATTCGGTGGTTGTTTCAGTGCTGGTGTCAGAGCTTGTGTCTGCATCTGAAGAACCGGAATCTCCCGGCACCCAATCACTGCAGTATTCTTGACTGTGTTCATCGAGGCAGACATCTTTCAAGGTGTCAAAGCATTGTCGTCTGTCTCGATCGTTACTAATGGAACTACATCTTTCAACTTCATCACTCATGTCTAATTCTTGAATGGTGGGAGAGGTGTTTAGCAGCTTTGTTTCATTAACATTAATATCTTGCATTACTCTTGTATTCCTCGTGGGTGAGACGTTTGATAACCTTCCTTGAAGAAAGTTGGTGTTATTTGCGAATACAATCCCTCCAACAATAAGTAGTGCAAGAATTATTATTGCAATAAGGGCGGAAGTATTTTTTTTCATGTGGAGAATGAATTAAGTGTACGTAAATTCTTGTATTTATTGTTAACGTTTGTCAAGCATTTTAATTGGTAGTTGATTGGATGCTTTGAATGTAGTCTTGGTATTTTGGATTATCAGTTGAATAAAATTCAGCAACAATTTCCGCTTGTTCCTCTATGCCGTAATCAAGTAAGTTTTTTGTGGAGTCGAAGTGGACTGTATATGCGTTTGATTCTGTTGTTTCTTCAATGGAAAGTAGCATAATTGCAAATGATAGAAGGATTTTTTATTTTTTTAATGTTTTTGTGTTTAAAAAAAAATGTGTATAATTCTTTGGTATTTGAAAAAAAATAGTTATGAACATTAAAGGTAGTTGTGTGAAGTCGGTTGTTGATTATATTAAAGAAGCTTATAAGGATGAAGGTTTTGAAAAATTTTTAACCGTTTTAAGTGGTGAAGATAGAAAAGTGGTTGAAATGAAAATTCTTCCTTCGTCTTGGTATGATATGGAGTTTTATGAACGTATATTAACAGGTATAAATATTTGTTTTATTGGGGTGGATCCAAACCTTGGGGAAAAAATTGGTAAGAAAATTATTACCGATGGTTTGAAAGGGATTTACCGTGTGTTTTTGGGAGCGTTGAGTCAAAATTATATTTTAACTCAATCTCCAAGACTGTGGTCACGATATTTTGATGGGGAAAAATTGGAGATTTTGGAGGCGAGTGATTTTTCCTTGAAAATGGGTGTGGTTGGTGACCATAAACCCAGCCAACTTTATTGTGATATTATGGTTGGTGCTATAATTGGATTCATTGAGATAACGGGGGGGAATAATGTGAAAGCGGAGGAAGTTGCTTGTCGGGCTGATGGCAATTCGCGTTGTGAGTTCAGTTATACTTGGGATTAAGGTAGGTTTTTGATCTTGTTGACAATTTATGATAATTGGTTTATATTTTTGGATATTATGAAAAACTTTAATTCACCATTTCCGACTGAATTAAACCGAGTAGAGCTACTTTGGTGGGGTGCTTTGCAATTCTTCCAGAGGAGTTGGCGCATTTAGCCATTTTTAAGTTTCTTATTTGCCTCTGGAAAACCAGAGGTTTTTTAAATTATTAATTTTTACAATATGTTTAAAGGAATTAATTGTTCTCTGCCCAGTGGGCGAGAATATGTACAGTTGGATTGTTCCAGATTTGTGGTTTTGCCTGATACGGAAGAGATTATTGATGAAAAAATTCATGAGGTAATTAAAGCAATACGTACCTTTTTACGTGATTATTCTTGTTATGAGTCTTCTTTGGGTGAGGCTGTGGATGATAATCGCGTTTTTGCTAGAACGGTACCTTTTTATAGTGGTTATCATTCTCCTCGCGTTCCAGTTTTTGCAAAATCTTTACTAGACGAGATGGAAACTGATTTGAATGATTTGCTTGAAGGCAATGTGATTGGAAGAACCAAGCCGATTTTGGCTATTGGCTTAGATTATGGATGTTCTTGTGAAGTGAATCCAGAGCGTGATAAACAATTGAAGTCATTCTTTTCAGATTCACATTTCAATTCAGTAAGATATATTGCTCCTCAAACGAATTTAGAAAAGAGTGTGGAACGTTTATATAATGATTTCCCGAATATGGATGCTTTTCATCCGAGACGTACCAGGGTTATTTATAAAGCAACATATGAAACAATGCCTTTGGTATTAAGGTAAGATGATTATTGAAAGGGCCCAATTTCCATTGGGCCCTTTGTGTTAGATTAGTTTTTTTGAACTAAGCTACAAGCGTAACTTTTACCGCTTTTGGACCTTTGTCAGAAGCTTCTGTTTCAAATGTAACAGTGTCTCCTTCTTTCAAGTCATTGAAGTTTCCTTCAGAACAGTCGTTAGAGTGGAAGAAGATGTCATTTTCTCCTTCAACTGCGATAAAACCAAACTTTCGTTCGTCTAGCTTTTTAATTGTGCCTTTCATAATGATAAGGTTAAAAAATATTGTCCTCTAAGTGTTGAATTGAGGAAAATATTTCTACAGACCTTAAAACTAAACCTATTAATGTTAGCATACACTTATTTTCATTCGCTTGTCAATGGCTCCCCAAGTTGGAAGCGATTCGAACTAGTTTGTTAAATCTCTATAAAAGTTCTCTCTCGATCCAACTACAACAATGATCAAATCACCTTTAACCCTGTATGCAATTCTGTATTGGGTCTTCATAAAATGAAAGTGGTGAGAACTTAATTGTTTTAGCTTGCCTGTCAGTGCCTCTCCAATCTTAGGATTTTCAGCTATCTTGAGAACTTCATCCTTGATTTTTGCTTTTAGTGGCGGATCTGCTTTTTTGATAAATCGATGCGCTTGTCTTAGAAAAATTATCTTCATTTTATCTACTTAAAAGTTTCTTCAAAAGAATATGCTTCACCATTTTCTTCGTAGTGAGCGAGTTCATTTAAAATGAATTCTTCTTCCTTTTTCTTGAGAGTATCTTTTGAATCGAAGTAGAATTTGAGTGCAATGTTAACAACTTTACTTTTGTTTTTTGCTTTTTGAAGAGATTTCCAGTTTTTCTCTTCGAATGAGATTGTTGACCTTGATGCAGACATTTTAGAGAAACATTAAGTGGTTACGAATTAAGTATATCGTAACCAGAGGTTTTGGTCAATTGAAAATGGCTCCCTAAATTGGAGGCGATTAGAACTGCGTGTGAGGAGTTGGTCCTAACCAAATAGGTAGTATGTGAACAGCAGGCTGAATCCAATCAGTGTTATGCCTGCTATCAGTGAGATGTATTTCAGGATTTTCTCTCCAAGGACTTTCTTGAAGATTTGTGTGATAAGAACAATGGTTAGTCCAATTAGAACTACTCCAATTATTACTGCTACAAGGTTCAGTCTTGAACTGTTGAAATCTGTTGAAGCAACGCTGTAGAAGGCTAGCCAGCTTGCTATTGCCATTGGGTTTGCAATATTTACCAGGATTCCTTCCAGTCCTGACTTCCAAACACTTTGATTTTCCTCTTTTTTCTTTGTGAAGATGTCTTTCTTGAAGAAGCCTCTTATGTCGCTTATCCCGAGGTAGAGTAGGTACGTGACGCCAAAGATCCCCAGTATCATTTGTAAGGTTTTGTTTTCTACGAATAAGGTGAAGCCCAATGCAATAACTAGGATGTAGAAAACATCAATTAGTACGTTCCCAAGGTAGAAAGCCGTAGCTGATAGGGGTCTCCCCAAAAGCCCTCGTTTTGCTGTTTCAATGTTTGATGGGCCAATGCCTGCTGCAAATACGAAGCCAAGGATGATGTATTGGATGAACATTTAGAATGATTAAAATTGCTTGGAGTATAGCAAAAGTTCGATCATCCAGCTTGGGCATGGTCGAATTTGTGTGATTTTAACCTGTAAATTTAACTGGCTCCCCAAGTTGGAGGCAATTAGAACCGAAGTGCTTGCATTGGTGTAACAAAAGTGTTACACTTATTGTGTATTTAACTTGTAAATATGGCTACAACAAAAAAACGAAGAATGGTTAGTTTGCCTGATGATGTTGATTCAGCTCTTGAACATTTGGCTGAAAGAGATGGCGTTCCTCCTGCTACAAAAGCAGCTTATTTGATTCAAATTGCTATTGAAGTTGATGAGGATGCGGTTTGGGATAAGATTGCTTCTGATCGAGATAATAAAAATACAAAATTTGTGTCCCATGAAGATGCTTGGGTATGAGTTTTGTTGTTCAATATGCAGATGAGGTAAAAAAGGATGATATTCCTAAACTGTCATTTAGTGTTAAAAATCGGATTAAAGGTGCAATTATTAAGAAACTTACAAGTGAGCCTGAAAAGTTCGGTAAGCCTCTTCGTAAATCTTTGAAAGGTTATAGGAAACTGCGAGTTGGAGATTATAGGGTGATTTTTAGGATTGATAAGCAATTTGTGAAGGTTTTTGCTATTGGGCATCGTTCGGTTATTTACAAACATACTCAAAAACGGTTGAGTTGAATTTGGCTCTCCACTCTGCTTCTTTTCCGAACTGCGAAGGATTTTCGAGGGGCTGAGGAGAGTGGATTCGTCTCCTTTAATTTGAGCATGTCCTTGGACCAGCAACTTCAATAATATCATTAATGCTAACTGTGTCATAAATTGTTGCATTTTCAGAGTTGAATGGATCTGGACTGTCGCCACCCCCTGCGTCATATATTGTGTATTCAGTGTCATATTCATCTTCAGGTAATACTCCCATAAAATAAAGTAGAAAGGGATGATACTTGTATCCGAGTTCTGGGTTG
>Ga0180007_10002231_pt1 | contig 23549 bp, 21 predicted proteins | sample MM_PC_MetaG_FD_121122 | JGI IMG/M metagenome (GOLD analysis project Ga0180007, IMG submission 121122) | Groundwater microbial communities from the Aspo Hard Rock Laboratory (HRL) deep subsurface site, Sweden - MM_PC_MetaG | ecosystem: Environmental > Aquatic > Deep subsurface > Groundwater... | reverse complement strand
CTTTGTCGATATCCCAAGAATCCTCTGTAACTCGGTCAAAGATGGAGCACATGTATTAGCTATAAAGAAATCACGTATGGCCTTAAGCACTAATATCTGCTTTTCTGTTAATATATCTCCCATATGTATACCGTTGATAAATTATTTATATATACCAGTATACCCAATTGGTATACCCTTGCAACTACCTGTAGTATACCCCTTGTAAACCACCTGACATGATAGTATCCTTATTTATATAAATAATTTAATTGTGGTGTTACTAATATGGCAGAAGAAAAGCAAGCCAAAAAAATATTTACATTAGATGAGATTAAGTACAACGAGAAAAATCAGTGGATGGGTGTACTCGCATGTATCCCTATTGTTGGCCTTATCCTTATGCTCGTAGAGAAAGATGATAATTTCGTAAGATATATGGGAGCACAATACACATTAGTTGGCGTATTGCAGTTATTTACATGGGTCCCAATTATCGGGTGGTTGATGGCACCTCTTACAATGGTATTGATCATTGTTGGTATGGTGAAAGCTTACAAGGGGGAGAGATTTGATGTTCCTGTAATCTCAGGACTTGCATTAAAATTACTCTCTGCTATCTAATAGATAACGGATTGAAATAGCTATATAAAAGGGAGACTAAACATCTCCCTTTTTTCTTTTTCAATGTTGTGTTAAAATCTCACAGTTATCGGGGTGTAGTTCAGTTGGCTAGAACGCTGCGTTTGGGACGCAGAGGTCGCACGTTCAAGTCGTGTCACCCCGATACTCTCATTAATCAATTTCCACTCAGAAAGAAAACTGTACACCCTACCAATACATTGGCTTTTCTATTTATATTGCATTCCCTATTGAAAGAATCTAAAATAAAGATATATATAACTTAAGACCGTATTTATATGACAGCACTATACATAATATTAGGAATTATATTACTCTTGGCAGTAATACTAGTTTCTCTTTACAATAAGCTCGTTAGACAGAAGGTCGTAATCGGCGAAGCATCTGCAGATATTGAGACAATGCTAAAACAAAGATACGATATGATCCCAAATCTTGTATCTATAGTTAAGGGATACGCACAACATGAGAAAGGTACATTTGAATCAGTAACCGAGTTAAGAAGCAAAGCTATGAACGCAGGTTCATTTGAGGAGAAAGCTCAACTTGAAGATCAACTCTCCAAAGGTCTTTCAAAAATCTTTGCATTGGCAGAGAACTATCCTGAACTAAAGGCAAACACAAACTTCCTTGAACTTCAAACTACCCTTAAGGACTTAGAAGATAGTATCCAGAAATCTAGAAGATTCTACAATGGTACTGTTAGAGACTTTAATACAACCATCGTTGTATTCCCTAACAATATTTTAGCCAACATGTTAGGTTTCAAGGCAGAACCATTTTTTGAAGCTTCAGAAGAAGAGCAAAAGAACGTCGAAATAAAATTCTAAGGATAAAATATGAAGAAACTTTTCTGGGCACTTTCATTAGTACTGGGAGTAATTTTAATATTACCTTCTAGTGTCTTTGCTCAGAGCTCTTCTGATTATGTAAATACTTTTAATAGCGATGTAACTCTAAACCAAGACGCATCTATATCCATCAAGGAGACTATTGATTATCACTTCACCACATATAAACACGGGATATATCGAGAGATTCCTGTTAATTACAAAGTCGCTGGCTCATTCACGAGGCCTACATTATTAAAGTTAAATGATCTTTATTATTTTGCGAAAGGCTATCCAAGTGACACATACTCCTCATACGAGAGAAGCAATAGCAATGGTTATGCTGTATTCAAAATTGGAGATGCTGATACAACAATAATTGGCGATTATACCTATGTATTAGATTACAAACTTAAATATGCTATTAACTACTTTGATGATTATGACGAGCTCTACTTAAATATCACAGGTACAGGATGGGAAGTTCCTATTAATAATGTAGTTGCAAATATAACTGTGCCAGGTGATATAACAGATAAGCTTTGTTACACAGGAGCAACTGATTCAACAGCATCTGATTGTATATTTAAAGACTTAGGAAACAACCAGGTTTCAGTTACTGCCAAATCCTTAGCTACCTATGAAGGATTGACAGTTGTAATAGCAATGGCAAAAGATACGATAGCTAATACAACAAATCAACAGAGAATTCAGGCCGTTATAGCTAATCTCGGTATATTTCTTCCAATATTAGCGATAATAGCTGTAATAATTATATCTCCAAAAGTAAATAAGAATAAAAAGATAACTGTTATCCCTAACTACGATGTTCCCAAGGGAATGAATCCTCTTCGAAGTGGTTTTGTATACAAGAAGAGTCTTCTCAATAGCACAATTACTTCTCAAATTATTAATCTCGCAATAAACAAGTACCTTATCATTAAACAAGTCTCGAATAAGAACTATGATCTAGTTAAAACCGAAAAAGAGGCTCCTACAGATCCTGAGGAAAAGATTCTTTATGATGGTCTATTCAAAGGTGGAGATACTGTTAGTTTGAAAAGCCTTAGTACCTCTTTCTATACAACAGTTGCGTCATTAAAATCTTCCACAGAGAGACGAATGTATGAAGAAGAATACTTCTCTAAGAGTCAAAGGAATATCTCAAATAGATTCCTTGCAGGAGGATTTATTGGTATTTTCCTTTGTGTAATAACTGCCACCTACTGGTCTATGAACGCAGCCATGAGCTGGTTCTGGGGTATATTAATATCTGCAATTATTGTTCTCATCTTCGCTTCAAGAATTGATAAGAGAGATACGAAAGGAAATGAGCTCTTTTATGAATTAGAAGGCTTAAAGATGTACATTAATACCGCTGAGAAAAAGAGGATTGAGTTTCATAATGATCCTAAAAAATATCTTGGGTTGTTTGAAAAGCTTTTACCATATGCAATGATATTCGGGTTAGAGAAGAAATGGGCTAAACAGTTCGAAGATTTATATACTGAAGAACCATACTGGTACCAAGGAAATGCAAATATGTTTAATGCATATCTCATGACCAACGCACTAAATCATATGAATCAACAAGTAGTAGCCCACGCTACACCAAGCAATAGTGCAAATGGATTTGCATCCTCACATGGTGGATCTGGTGGAAGTGGCTTCAGCGGAGGAAGCAGTGGTGGTGGTTTTGGTGGAGGTGGTGGCGGTAGCTGGTAAGGCTTACCACTTCACGGTATATCCCTTTAATGTAGTTCTAATATATGAATATATGTAATAAAGAAAGTACATAGGTTTGTTAATTGCAAAATCCCTACTATGCATATATGTTATCTTCTTCCCTCCAAGGCTTTCCTTAAATGAATTAACTCCCCTCCATGGATGCTTATTCCCTGTATAGTTTGATGGGGTCATACCTCCAAAGAGATCTAATATCTGCAGTCCCAATTCTTTAGCAAGCTTGACGGATTCCCAGAACAACAAGTATGTAACTCTGATATTTTTTTCTCTGAATTCGGTATCACTACCAGCCTGATATATATGCATATATTTACCAAACACAGTACATTGCCAAATACTAATTGGCCTATCCTGATAATACCCTACAATCATGTAACACATATTATTATCTACCTGAATCTGTAATTCCTTAAGAAGTAACTCTGCAGGTCTATCTACATACCCTTTATTCTTCTTTGTTTGTTCATGGAAAATCTTGAATGTTTCAAATTGAGAATTATCATTAAACACCCTGACGGAGATATCTGGATTCTTTGCTAATTTGTTAATATTATTCCTAGTCGAATCTGTCATATCATGCCTTAATTCCTCTTCTGATTTGCTAAGATCAAAATATTGGGATACAAGCGCATCAATATTTTGGATAGGGGCTTCAACTGCAAAATTCTCAGCATATACTTCATTAAGAGTAGAATCTTCTTCAATTAAAGGGGATGTACGTACCATGAAGCATCCATTCGTGCGTCCTAGCTCCTTACAGAAGGTCATTATTTCGCTCCAATCCGCCTTATTTGAATTTTTCAACAATGGGGTATGTTTACACTCCAAAAACTTACCAAATATCTTTGAATGCCCAATATTCCCTGCAACTATTCCTTGAAATTCATTTTCCCTAAAAATCATATATCTGAATGTCTTACCCCCTACTTCGCTCAAATATTTGTATCTTGCACTGCTATTAAGAAATGAATAGGTCGGGAGAGTTAATACTGAATCATTCCATTCCTGTTCGTTGGTTACTTCTCTAAATTCTAAATTAGGCATTTTGCTAGTTACTAAATTTAAAAGATTTTCCATTTTCATTTACAATCTTAGCTATTTCAATAGCCTCATCATCCTCTAGATCAATATTTGTTGGAAGATTTAAGATTGATTTAACCAACACTTCTGCTTTAGGACAACTCCCGCTAACATACCCTACTTTATCTAAATTCTCATGCATTGGAAATACCATAGTGTTATACCATCGTCCACATATATATTGTCTATTCTGTAAAGCTTTCATTACTAAAATTGGGTTTTGTAAGAGAATCGGATATCTGAGCAGATGCTTTGTATTCGTTTTGTTAGCTATTTCCAGAGACAGCTTTTCATTATATATATTCACAAGCTCTTCTCTTCGGTTATTAATATAGTCACATTTCTTAAGCTGATTTAACAGCAATGCACTTTGTACATCACTAATTCTGTTCATAATTGGCGTTTCTTCAACACTACTTGTTGCCTGTTGTTTAATCATTCCTAACTTCCTGAATATCATAACTAATGCCTTACCTAAGGTAATCCGTTTTTGAAAAGGAAGAATTGGCGTAAAGTAATATTTCTTAATCATGCTCCATAATTGAATATATTTTGCATTGTACAATGCCTGTTTAGGATTTTGATCTTCAATATTCAAGTACAAATCCATAGCTATTTTCTTGAATTGAGGATTATTAACAACTACTAACCCTCCTTGTACAGCACTAATACCCTTGTCTTGAGCAAAACTGAAGAAAGAAATGTCACTATATTTGTTAATATCTGTCTTGCTGTAATCGGTATAGAAAAGATGAGCACAATCCTCAATAATATATATATTATGTTTCCTGGCTATCTCTGAGATCTTTTTCATATTTGAGATATTCCCAAATGTATGTTGAACAACAATAGCCCTGGTTTTAGATGTAATCTTCTTTTCTAAATCAGTGACATCAATATTGAAATCGTTTTCATTGATATCTACATATACAGGCCTAGCATTTAACCAAAGAATAGGAGTAATAACCGCAACACATGTCATAGCCTGAATGATAACTTCATCATTAGGATTAATTCCTAATGTCTTTAGCGCAAAATACAAAGCCTCTCTACCTCGATTAAAAAGATACATCTCTTTGCTCTTAAAAATACCTTCCAAAGATTTTTGTAATACGGATATACTACTTGAAAGATTCTCTTGGCCATTTAATATCCTTTTTGCCAGTTCTAAGTCATCTGCCTGGGTTGTAGGTATGGAACCAATTAATGTGGGCATTAAATTCGGTTGATTAAAAATAAACAAGGCTGTTTTGGAAGTTGAATATCATTTTTTCTCCAATCAGCAATACTCATTGTTTTAATATATCCATCCTCACCGCCAACATTTAAAGCAATACATAGGTAAGTATTAGGATTACAAACTGAAACAGTATGCTCATACAATTTTTGATTGCGGTAGGGGGTGTCCATAAATATCTGAGTTTGACCTAATTTCAAAGCTAAACTTTCAAAAAGTCTAATTCTCTTCCTTAACTCTTCAACATCCTTGGGAATATATCCATTGAATGCAAAGCTCTGACCATTTAATCCTGAACCCATTAAAGCAAGGATAATAGAAGAAGGTCCGACAAATGGTACAACTAAAATATCTGCGTTTTGAGCTTCAATAACTAATCTAAACCCTGGATCTGCAACACTTGGTGAACCAGCATCAGACATAAGGCCAACATCCTCACCTGCATACAGAGGTTTGAGAAGTTCCCTCAAGCCATTGTTCTTTGTATGTTCACTAAGCTCCATCATAGCTATCTCACGCATTGAAGTTTCCATTTCTAGTGTACCAAGATTTCTTCGAGCATTCTTTGGTGTTTCAACAACAAAGTTTTTTAGCTTAACAATTTTCTCAATATCCTCCTTAAGAAGAATATCCTTAAGTTCTCGATTATCAATTGGAGTAGGTATGAGGTAAAGTGTTCCTGTTTTCATTAATATGTCCTTTCAAAGTTTTTATCAATTAAATCTAATGTCAATTTCCATATTGCAGGCCTCCCATGAGGACAGCTGTATGGATTCTGACATTTAACTAGCTCATTAAATATACTTATCATCTCACTTCTGTCTAACTTCTTACCAGATCTTACACTAGTATGACATGCAATGGTTGCTAATATATCGTGTCTGAGCTTTTCAAAGTTCTGTTTAAGTATAGCTGGATTGTCTGCTAATTCAAACATCTCCTTAAACATCTTTTCAATATCAAATGTAAACTCAACTGGAGTTGTATTCAGATCAATTCCGTTAACAGTAACTTCGTAACTAAATCCTAAATCACTAAAGAATTGCTTGTATTCCTCTAGGAATAGTTTTTCCTCTGGGGTAAAACTTAGTTGTTGCGGGACCAATAGTGTTTGAATGTTTTGATTATCCTTTTCATTCTTAGATATTCTCTCGAAATTGATCCGCTCTGCTGCTGCATGCTGGTCGATAACCCAGAGTCTTTCATCAATGAATTCAATAACTATATATTTATCAAATATCTGGAATAGATTTGTAAAAGTTCCACTTTCATTAAGGGAGATAGTGTTTTCATCGTTCTTGAAATCAAAGTTCATAGGGCCTTGTTCCATAGCCTGTTTTGAAAACAAAAGGCTATCTCTAACAGACGAGGCTTTGTTGTTAAAAGAAATATCTCCACTTCCACCATTCATATATGGTCTATTGTTACTAGAAGTATTCCCCTTACTCACAAATCTACTTCTTACATCAGCAAAGCTGTTTTGATTCATATTGGGAGTCTCGCTAGTTCCTTCACCCGATGTTGTTTTAGGATTGTATGAAAGGGCTTTTTCTAGTGTGTGTTGAACTGCTTCCTGCACAGCAGAGTAAATTCTGAATGCGTTCTCAAATCTAACCTCTTCTTTTCTTGGATGTACATTAACATCCACGAGATCAGGTCGAATTGTAAGATTCAAAACAAAAGGAATCTTCTCTCCAAATGGAAGATATCTGGAATACCCCTCGTATACAGCCCTTACAATACCACGCTCTGTAATTGGTCTACCATTAATGAATACATACTGTTTCATTACCTTAGACCCATGTAAAGAAGGATGAGCTATATAACCATTCATAGAGATACCGGAGCCATCGTAGAAAATAGCTAAGCCTGTATTGTCTGGAAATATATCTTTAACTCTCTCTAGCTGTACAGTACCATGTTTAGTATCCTTAACCTCAGGTAGATCTAGAACCTTCTTACCATCCTTTTCCAATACAAAATGAATATTGGGATATACAAGGAAATATTTGGCTAACAATTCATATATCTTTCTGTATTCCGTCTGCTCAGATTTAAGATATTTCCTTCTTGCAGGAATGTTGTAGAAAAGATCTTCAACTTTTACAGAAGTACCCTTCTCTCTCGCACTCTTTTTAATTTCCGATTTACCATTCTCGCTGAAGCCGATCTCATACCCAATCTGATCCTCTTCAAATTTAGAAACTACCGTTACCTTTGCTATCGAAGTTATGGTCGAAAGCGCTTCACCTCTAAACCCCATACTCATTAAAGTATTTAAATCTTCAATACTTCTTAGCTTTGAAGTTGTATGCGCATCAAAGATATCATCAAGATTCTCTTTTGGGATACCAATACCATCATCACTAATCTCAATCATCTTCATACCCCCACCATTAATGCGTATTGTGACTTTCCCAGCCTTAGCGTCAATTGCGTTGTCTAGCAATTCTTTTACAACTGATGCTGGACGTTCAATAACCTCGCCTGCTGCTATTTGATTCACCACCTCTGCTGTTAATCTGTTTAATTTTGGTCTTTCCATATGTATGTATTTTAACACAAACACATATCTGCTAAAATCGTTCTATGGATTCATTCAATTTACGGGCACCCTATGAGATTTCACCTGACCAACAACAGGCTACAAACGAACTGTTACAAAATATTGAGAGTGGAAAGCGAAGACAAACATTACTAGGTGTAACTGGCTCTGGCAAAACATTCGTTATGGCGAATGTAATACAGAAACTAGATAGACCTACTTTAATACTCTCACACAACAAAACATTAGCCGCGCAATTGTATGAAGAATTTAAAGAATACTTTCCAGAAAACTCAGTTAAATATTTTGTATCCTACTACGATTACTATCAACCAGAGGCATATATTCCTTCAAAAGACCTATACATTGAAAAAGAATCACAAGTAAACAAGGCTATAGAGAATCTTAGGTTTGGAGCTATGAATTCAGCATTAACCAGGAAAGATACGATTGTAGTAGCTTCAGTATCGTGTATCTACAATATTGGAGATCCAGAGAACTATGAGAACAAATCTTTGGAATTAAGAAAAGGTCATGATTTCAATCTAATTGATTTGGCAAGAGAACTTGTAGCTATGAGGTATGTAAGAGATACATATGATTTTGATACTGGAGTATTTAGAATTAACGGAGATACCGTAGAGATATTCCCACCATATGAAGAATATTCAATTAGAATTGAGATGTTTGGAGATACAATCGAAAATATATTTAAAGTAGATCCAATATCCAAGCACAAAATACAAGAGATGAAGGAGATTTTAATCTTCCCTGCTACATCATTGGTATATTCAGATGATGTTATAAAATCTGCCGTAGGAAATATCCAACGTGACCTAATACAAAGAGTATCTTTCTTAAAGAATATTGGCAAGGATGTTGAAGCTTACAGATTGGAACAAAAAACTAACTATGACATAGAGATGCTTCAAGAGGTTGGATATTGTAAGAGTATGGAAAACTATTCCATATATTTTGATGGTAGAAAGACTGGTGAAGCACCATATACACTTCTCGATTACTTCCCTAATGACTATTTGATGTTCATCGATGAATCCCATATTACAATTCCTCAAGTTGGTGGTATGTACAATGGGGACAAAGCCCGAAAAGACAACCTAATCGAATATGGATTTAGACTACCAAGCGCTAGAGATAACCGACCCTTGAATTTTAATGAATTTGTAAAAAAACAAGGTACAACAGTATATATATCCGCAACTCCCTCTGATTATGAATTACAGGATAGCAACAAGAATGTCGTAGAGTTACTTACAAGACCAACTGGTTTGGTAGATCCAGAAATTGAAATTAGAAAAACAGAGGGACAAATTGATGATGTAATTGCAGAAATTAATCAGAATGTAGCAAATGGTCAAAGAGTTTTGGTTACTACATTAACTAAACGAATGGCAGAAGATCTTACGGACTATCTTAAGGATGCTGGGATTAAAGTACAGTATTTACATTCAGATATTGATACGGTTGAAAGAGTTGAGATTCTTAGAGAGCTAAGATTGGGTAAATATGATGTAATTGTAGGCATTAATTTACTCAGAGAAGGAATCGATTTACCGGAGGTATCGTTAGTGATAATCTTAGATGCAGATAAAGAAGGGTTCCTTAGATCTAAGACAAGTCTCGTACAGACCATTGGAAGAGCTGCAAGGCATGTACAAGGCCGAGTTATCATGTATGCGGATAATATGACGGAAAGTATGAAATATGCTATTTCTGAGACCAATAGAAGAAGAGAATATCAGAAAAAATATAATGAAGAGAATGACATAACCCCTACTTCAATTATTAAAGAAATAAGAGGATCATTAGTAGAGAAAGAAGAAGAAATAAATGTTGATGATGAATATGTTGAAAAATTAGACCAAAAACAGAAACGATTGTTAATTAAGAAATTAGAAGCTAAGATGTTACTTGCTGCAGACAGTATGCAATTTGAAAAAGCAGCAGAATTAAGAGATCAAATTAAAGAGATCCAATCTAATATTAATAATTAAAATATGTTCCACCTTTTTAAGAAGAAAATTGGTCTAGCATTAGGTGCTGGTTCAGCAAAAGGACTTGCCCATATCGGAGTTATAAAAGAATTAGAAAAGAATAATATCTCCATAGACTATATTGCTGGCACAAGTATAGGCTCTGTTGTCGGTGGAATGTATGCACTCACAAAGGACATAAAAGTTATTGAAGAGCTTGCATATTCAAGTGGATACAAGGAGATGTTCAATGCGTTCTTTGACCCATCATTAAAATCAAGCGTATTTAAAGGTGAAAGAGTATTAGATCTTTTAGATGGATATATCGGCAAAAGCACTCTTATTCAAGATACTAAAATTCCCTTTGCAGCAGTAGCAACAGATTTGAATACCGCACAACCAATTATTTTAAGCGAAGGAAACCTGTTAGAAGCCATTAGAGCCAGTATCTCAATTCCTCTACTTCTTAAGCCTGTACAGTACAGGGATACGGTTTTAATTGATGGTGGTAATACCAACCCTGTACCAGTTGATGTTGTAAGACAAATGGGGGCACAAAAAGTTATTGGTGTTAATCTCTATGCACAGAAATTCCCTCGCAAATTAGATATTGAAAAGCTTTCATTCGTCGATGTTATAAATGCCATGATTGATACCTCTCTCTACAATATGTCCATGGCTAGTATGAGGCAAGCCGATGTTGCATTGAATTTAAATGTTAACCCTAATTTGCCACTTACAGCCATTGCTGATGACCCATCGGAATTAATAATGATTGGTGAAGAAGCAACAAAAGCTGCAATGTCTAAGTTAAAACTGCTTTAGTAAAAATATATTATGTGGCCATTTATCCTAAATATTGGAATACTTGTTGCGAGTATCGTTGCACTTGTAAAAGGGGCAGAAATGTTCATCAACCAATCTTCAGCCCTTGCTAGAAAATATCACATTCCAGAATTTTTGATTGGTATAACTATTGTTGCGTTTGGCACTTCCCTACCGGAATTTATCATTAGCCTTGTAGCTGCTGCTGAGGGTAATGTGGCCGTTTCTACAAGTAACATTATTGGCAGCTGTATTGCGAATATCGGCTTTATCCTTGCTATAACTGCACTCTTTGGGGCTATAAAGATAAATAAAGCTAATCTAAAATTTGATATTCCACTCTCGGTACTTAGTGTAGTTATATTTCTCGTTATTCTTTATTTCACTAACGGACAGATTAATTGGATTGCAGGGTTAGTTCTGTTAGTAATATTTGCTGCATATTTTATACTCGTATATTTTAGAGAAAAAAGTAAGGGTATGGATAGCGCTCCAACTCATACTAAAATTCATCCGTTATTAATTGTTCTAAGTATTGGATTAATTGCAGGTGGTGGGAAATTTGCAGTTGGTTCTGCTATTGATCTCGCTGGGTTATTACATATTTCAGAGGGTTTTGCAGGATTTACAATACTAGCTATTGGTTCTTCATTACCTGAGTTGATCGTTTCAGTTGTTGCTCTTAAAAAGGGTAAATCTGCTTTGAGTTTGGGTAATATTATTGGTTCTAATTTCTTTAATTTGTTCTTTGTTATTGGTATTTCTTCTTTTGTTACTACTCTTCCTTTTAATGATTATATCTATGAATTAGTTGTATTGGTTTTGTATAACTTGGCGTTGGTAGTAGCTGCTTTAATTGGAAAGAAATTCTATATTAGTAAGAAAGAGGGTTTGTTTATATTAATATCGTATATGGTGTTGATATTGTATTTGTTTTATAGATAAGACCTAAATCTTATATCTTTCCGTTGTTAATGGATAATGTTCTTTAAACCATAGTTCTAATTCCTCTTGTTTTCTCGTGTCCCCCGATTTTAACGCGAGCACAAACTCTCGCACTTTTTGATTATATTCCGTTCTTCCATCATAGATGTCTATCTGCTCCAAAGCTAATGGAGATAAGGCATATTTCTCACGTATACTATCAATTACTTTATTTTTTTTCTATAGTACCCTGAACAAATTCTTCCTGTGTAATTGCACAAACCGGGTGATTAAGGATCCCATGATCTTCTGGGGACAACCCTACATCTTGATTCACGGTAACTTCTGTTTTTTCAGAATTATTTGTATCCATTTTGTAAATATTGCGGGACATAGATTCGAACTATGATACTTGGCTTCAAAGGCCAATGTCCTACCATTAGACGATCCCGCATCAAACATGGAGATTATACTACAAAAATATCTATACTTGTAACTCCTAAACCATATATAATGGAAACTATGAACCTAAGGAAACCAAAGAAAACAACCTTTAGAAAGGAAGCTAGAGTATTTATGCCTAAAAAGCCATCAACAACCAAACCCCTTAGAACATCAAAACCAAATATATTTAACAAAATAAAACACAAAACAGGAGGGAAAAGCAAGAGAAGAACCCCTATTCGAATACCAAAATTCTCAATATACTTCTTCTTAGTTTGTTTACTACTTGTTGTAGGATATTTCTCAGTAATGTTCATAAATAATCTTAGAAACCAGGAAAGAGAACAGACCACCATATATGTAATTGGCTTGGAACATATCCCAACCTATCCTGACACAACCTTCATATTCCAAAGCAGCCTAGACCAAGATTCTGTTAAAAACTTTCTAAGTAATGGGGACTCTGCATACAGATTACCAAACAATACAAACATAGACGATGCATTTGAATATTACAATGAGAAGCTTCCTACACTCGGATGGCAGTTCGTACAAATGGTATCTATGGAAGCCCCAGACAAGGAATATGGACAATATTGGACAAAGGAAAACATAGGATTAAGAATATATTCTAAATTTAGAGATGTATGGTATGAGACCGTAACTGTAACAGAAGCTCAAAGCGGGCTGGCCGAAAGAGTTCAACAAAGCACAGATATGGAAATACTCTTAACTGATGATGAATCCCAAGATCTACTTCCTGATTTCCCATGGATATTGAAAGTACCAAAGGAATATATCATATCGTACAAAGCTTCAGCATATGACAGCACACTTCAACAAGTATCAATAACTAAGATTGGAGCAGAAGAACAGTTAAACCTCGTACCAATGGACAAAGCTAATACCAGAGCCTTGGACTATGCTTTAAATGACTACGTAAAATTACTAAACAGTACTTCAGATGAAAGGTGGGGGGTTATTAATACATATGTAATATCAACCAACCTTGGTACTGCCATACGAGGAATAATTGGAAGTAATACCGAAGATAGAGAAGTAGCAGTAATACCTGATAGTTACAATGACATTGTATATGTATTGGATTCTAATGTTACAAAGAACCCATTTTTTGACTATATATTGGAAAATATAGCACCACAGGACACTAAGAGATTCTAAAATGTTTTACCACTTCTTCTGCCACCTTTTTGTTTCCTAGGATCTTTTCTAACTCCTCATCATTACTCTTCATAATGTTTTCAACACTCCCAAAGGCATTCATCAGAGCTTTTCTCCTAATCTTCCCTACCCCAGGTATCATTTCTAATTGTGACGCTTGGCTAGCCTTAGATCTTGATTTTCTGTGATGTAATATTGCAAACCTATGTGCCTCATCTCTTAAATCAATCAATATACTTTTACTCTGGATATCTAATTGCTGAATATCATCTCCATACATACCCCAGAACTCATCCAGTAGCCTTCCACCCTTTCGTTTGTGTCTCTTACCTTTAGAGATACCAAGTATGAATATACCATCAGGAATAGCTTTTTTAACAACACCTAGTTGCGACTTGCCACCGTCTATAAGAACGATATCAGGAAAAATGTTAAATTCCTTGTTAGCAAATCTTCTGGTCAATACCTCTGTTAACATTGCAGGGTCATTTGGGGTATCCATTGATCTAATTTTAAATATCCTATACTCATTTCGTTTTATCTCCCCGTCCTGAGCAACCACCATAGAGCCATACGCTTCTTTACCTTGAATATTGGAGATGTCGTAGCATTCAATGCGATTTAGATCTTCAATACCTAACTCAATTCTTAACCCATCAAAATTCTTTTTTAACGTATTTTTTCTTCTGGTTTTGTAATCTTCTTCAGTGTCAAAGTATGTAAATTCGATCTTCTCGCCAAGGTATTTAAGATCATTAATTCTGTCTCTTAGTTTTGCAGCTTTCTCATACTGTTTCTCGGAAGAATATGTTCTCATCTCCTTTTCTAATTGTTGTATTTGACCCTTCTTTCGGCCCTTAAGGAATTTTATAATTTCATTAATATTCTTTCTGTAATCTTTTTCAGTGATATGGCCTTGGTATGGTCCAGGGCAAAGCCCTAAGAAGTAATACAATGATTCTTTTGAATTTTCTTGGCAACAGTTACAGAATGGGTATAGCTTTCGAAGGTATGTAAATATCCTTTTAGTAGCCAATCCACTTGGATATGGACCAAAGAGTTCTCCTTTTTTGTATTCTTTTTCATTAAGGGTTCGAACAATTTTTACTGTTGGGAATTTGTCCTTAGTAGATACATATATCCATGCGTATGATTTATCATCTTTTAGATCGGTATTATACAAGGGGTTATATTTCTTTATGAGTGCAGATTCTAATACCAATGATTCTATTTCATTATTGGTTTCTATGACTTCTAGATCTACTACCAATGGCATCATCTGTTTGATTCTTGGTCTGTCGTATAGGTCGCTGTTGAAGTAAGACCTTACACGATTGTAGAGGTTGATGGCTTTTCCGATGTAGAGTATGGTTCCTGTTTTATCTAGGAATCTGTATATACCTGGTTTATGTGGGAGTACTTCTAATTTTGATTGTATAGCTTCATTCATGGGTACATTATACCACTAGAACTTCCTTAGCCATTTCTTTGTTTCTTCATTCATGGGAATCTTCTTAGCCAACATAACAGTCTTTTTACTCTCCCCATTATCAACGATAATTTTTACAGCAAGATCACCCTCGAAACTAGATATAAATGCTTTTAATTGGGCAATCTCTTCTTCCGTATGAATTGGCTTAATTCTAAATGTAACTCCCTCGAAATCTGACTTACACTTTTCTTCGTCAATATATTTTGCCTTTTCAACTATAATACTTTTGTCCCCTTCCTTCACACTTATTTTTCCTGCTAAAAGCATAGGCTTGTTTTCTACTAAGGTATCCTTAAGCTCTTGGTACGTACGTGGAAATACAATAGCATCAGAAGTTGCAGATTTATCCTCAACCGTTAAAAATGCCATCATATCTCCCTTCTTTGTAGAAATCTTCCTTATCTTGTCTACCATAACTCCAAGAATAACTATCTCGTTGTTCTTTTTGGTTTCTAGAGCCTCACGAATGGATATTACATTTTTACTTTCAAAGAATTCCTGAAAAGCGTCTAGTGGGTGACTAGAGAAATACAAACCTAGGAGCTCTTTTTCCCATGTTAATGCCTGCGATACAGGAGTTTTTTCAATATTGGGAAGTGGCGTCATCCCAACAGCTTCCTCTTTCTTTGATGGATCCTGATCTAAAGAAAAAATATCTATCTGCCCTAAAGCAAGAGATTTGTTTCTAACCTTTTCCTTTTCGTATATATTCGGTACTAGTTGGAGTAACGCATTTCTGTCTCCAAAAGAATCCATAGTTCCTGCCATTATTAGATATTCAATGGAACGTTTGGTAACTGATTGAAAAAGCCTATGCACAAAATCATCAAGATGTTGATAGGGACCGTTAGCTTTCCTTTCTTCTACGACACTTTTAACAATATCTTCTCCTACATTTTTTATACCTCCCAATCCAAACCTAATTGAATGCTCTCCTTCCACTTTAAAGTAATAGTTGCTTTCATTAATGGTGGGTGGAAGCACATCAATATCCAATCTCTCACATTCATCAAGATCAATTATGACTCTATCAAAATTGTCTAGGTCTCCTTCTAAAAGGGCTGCCATGAATTCTAATGGGTAGTGCGCTTTAAGATATGCAGTCCAGTAGGAAACAGTAGCATACGAGGCACTATGCGCTTTATTAAAACCGTAGTTTGCAAACAAAAGCAATTTCTCCCAAAGTTCATTGAGTTTGGTTTCATCAAATCCTTTCTTCATAGCGCCTTCCATGAATATTGGCTTTTCGTGTTCAACCTTGTCGAACTTTTTCTTACTCATCAGTTTCATCAACGCAGCCGCATTACCCATGGTATAGCCTCCAATTTCTTTTACAATACTCATGATATGCTCCTGGTAGGTTATGACACCATTGGTAACACAAAGAATTGGCTCTAATTCTGGGAATATATATTCAACTTTCTTCTTTCCATTTTTTACTGCGACATACTCCGAGATAAACTGCATAGGACCAGGACGATAGGCTGCTAATATATAGCAGACATCCTCCAAGCTTTCGGGATGTACAGATTTGACTACACGCTTCATGCCTTCACTTTCCATTTGAAAAATACCAACTGTGTGCCCTTGCTGCATTATTTTAAATGAGGCAGAATCTTGTTTATCTAGTGTTCTCAAATTAAGCTTATCACCCGTATTAACTTCAATTTTAGTAATAGCTTCCCCTATTACATTAAGATTTCTCAAACCAAGGAAGTCAAATTTCATTAACCCCGTAGCCTCTGCATCAGCCATTTCATATTGTGTCATCCCAATGCCTCCACCATGTGAGTCTCTTTGTATTGGGCAGAAGTTTACAACTGCTTCAGGAGCAACTATAACACCACAGGCATGGGTTGATGTACCTCTAGCAATCCCTGAAACCTTTTTAACAATTTCCTTAAGTTTAAGTGTTTGTTCAGAAGAATTTATGAGTTCAGCAAATTCTGGATTATGCTCAATCATATAGTCCATATCCTTAGCCTTACCAAAAACTATCTCAACCATTTTTGCTAATTTGTTAGTTATAGCTAAATCAATTCCTAAAACTCTTCCAACATCCTTTATAGCTTGTCTTGTTTGGAGTTTACTAAATGTCCCAATCTGTTTAACATTATCAGCTCCATATTTCTCAATGGTGTACTGGATAAGTTCATCCCTACGTTTATCTGCAATATCAATATCAAAATCAGGAGGAGATTCTCTTTCAGGATTCAAGAATCTTTCAAAATACAATTCCCAACCAATTGGCTCAATATTTGTAATATCAATTGAATATGCTACAACAGAACCACATCCAGAGCCTCTCATGCCCACTACAATGCCCGCATTTCTGCAGAATGTTACAAAGTCACGCACAACGAGGAAATAGTCATTGTATCCTTTGTCACCAATTACCTTTAACTCATAATCAAGACGCTCTTTTAACTCATCGGTCATTTCACCATATTTCTCCTTGGCTCCATTATATGAAAGCTCTTTTAAATATGAAGCCGTCGTGTGTCCCTCAGGTAAATCTAAGAATCTAGGTTCAATCCTACCAAAGGACAAATCATATTCTTCAATCATATCGGATATTTTCTGTGTATTTTCAACGGCTTCAGGGATATCCTTAAATAGCTCATTCATTTCATCAGGAGTTTTGACATAGAATTCATTTGTTGGCATAGTACGCTTCTTAGGATCATCCATCGAGGTTCCATCACTAATACACCATAAAATTTCCTGTATTGCCGCATCTTCCTTATTCAAGTAATGAGAATCACAAGTTGCAACCAATGGCAGATTTAGTTCTTTAGAAATTTTTATTAATCCTTCATTAACCTTCTCCTGTTCTTCCATGCCATTGCGTTGAATTTCTATATAGAAATTGTCCTTAAATGCTTCTGCATATTTTTGTGCGGTTTCTAACGCAAGGTTGTAGTTACTCTCAAGCAAGGGTCTTGAAACAGGACCCGCTAAACATGCTGACGTACAAACTAAATCGGCAGAATATTTTGAAAGAGTTTCAAAATCAATTCGAGGCTTGTAATAGAAGCCATCCATATGTGCAATAGATACTATCTTCATCAGATTCTTGTATCCCTCTAGATTTTTAGCTAGAAGAATCAAATGGTTGTATTTGTTATCTATACCGAATTCCTTTAAATCCATACCCCTAGGGGCAACATATATTTCACAGCCAATGATAGGTTTAAGCCCAGCTTCAGTCATAGCGTTCTTGAATTTGAATGCCCCATACATATTCCCATGGTCCGTGATAGCACAAGAGGTCATACCTGATGCTTGGAGTTTTTCAATCAGTGCTGGAATTCTAATCGTAGCGTCCAACAAAGAGTACTCTGTATGTAAATGTAGATGAGTAAACATAACAAATATTGCCCCTTTCTGTTATACTGGATATTATGCCAGAACCAATGGGGGAGAAGTTAAAACTGCTATCTGTTAAGTCTTTATACCACTCTAGAATTACTAGAGCAGTGTTAGCATTTGTATTGCTTTCTCTCTACTACCTCTTTGTGTCACCACATTTTGAGAAATTTTTAGTTAACGCCATCGGCCAATCAGTACAGGCAAACTCAATGACACAAATGAATGCACTCTCTCCTGTTTTCGATATACATGTATATTCAGCGGAATACAGTCTTTCATCCAATATCACCGAAGCTAACAAAACAGGAATTTCTAGATTTTTAACACTTGACCCACGGGTATTAGCAATGAACAAGTTCTTAACAGACTATCACTCCCCAATGGCACAATATTCGTCTGTATTCATATCAGAAGCAGACAAGTATGGGCTTGATTGGAGATTGGTTGCATCTATATCTGGAGTTGAGTCTGCTTTTGGTAATATTATCCCCGGAGGAGATTCAAACAATGGTTGGGGATGGAGAGGTATAAATAAGGATGAAAATGGTTGGAGTGTATTCGCGACCTGGCCAGATGGAATTAAAGAGATCACAAGAGGTTTGTCCCAAGGATACGGAGTTACCTTAACACCTTTTGAGATCGAACCCGCCTATTGTCCTCCTTGCGCAGAAGGTTCCGCACACGCCTGGGCCAATGGTGTAACACGATTTATGAATGAACTTGACTATTACGTAGATAATCTTGATAATCAATAACCATGTTCAAATTACTAATTAGACTCGTATACACAGCAACGACCCTTATTGAAGCCCTAATAATGGCTAGAATCATTCTCTCCATTATAAATGCTAACGTACAAAACACTGTTGTAGGCTGGATTATGAACACAAGCGATATTTTTGTAAAACCATTTGAAGGCATAACCACAAATGCCATACAAATAGACAGATTTACACTATCCTTAACACCACTGATTGCGCTTGTTTTCTTTATGATAGCGGCATTTATCCTCTCCGAACTACTCCGATCCTTCTCTAGGGATTAAAAGTGATGTGGTATAATACTGGTTATGGCAAAAATTGACCTTAAAAAGACTTCAGGCTTTCCTTTAGTCTATGATGGTGAAGATTTACAGGTAAAAGACTTAAGCTTTAAAGAAGTAGTCTCTGTATCCATAGATGATATCCGCCCACAACTTCTAAACAAGGAGCTTTCGTGTCCTGATGTTTTCTACAAAAAATACAAACTCTTAGATTTAGACGGTTTATATTCTTCAAAAGATCTTCAAATTAATTTTGTTGTACTTAAACCTAATCTTGCAGGTATAGAATTTGTTAAAACAAGGGCTACAAGATGCTCAAAATATGCAAGACTAATAGATATTGTATACGGTGGAGCTACAATCCTTATGCAAAGGTATAGAACTCCAAAAGATAATAGAATTATTCGAATTGTTGCAAAAAAAGAACAAAAGGTAATCATACCTGCAGGTTACAGTGCAGTTATAGTTAATACTCGACAAAATTCGAACTTAATATTTGCTGAATTCGCAAGTATAAAAGCAAACCCAGGCGTAGTGCTTGATGACCAGAACGGATTAGCCTATTATATTATTAGAAAGAATGCTAAACAGGAGACTGTAAGGAATCCATATTACAAAATTGTTAATGAACCTGAGAAATTAGATTGGGATAAGATAATATTAAACTATGGAATTACTCCTAAAACACCTGTAATAAAGCAAATACTAAGAAAATATGAAAAATTTGACTGGCTATTTAAGGAAAATTCTGTCGCTCTCTAGCCTAGTACTTGCTTTCTTCCTCCTTCTTCTAAGTAATCAAAACGTGCATGCTGCTGAAGATCAGTTTACCGTCACCGCAGATTTCACCCATGGTATAAGCGATACAAGCATAGATACTGAGGCCATAATCACAATAGCCTCCGAAAAACCAAGAGTCGTCTCCTACTTTACTACTACAATCCCACAAGAAAATATCTCTGTTGAATGCTACAGTGCATCTACTGCTAAAAAGCTTGATTGCAGTAGCCACAGCCGAGCTGGGGCTACGGATATACAAGTTGATTTCAATAATTCAATAGTAAAACCCACCTCAGCATTAAAATTACGCGTGACATACCACACTACATTAGAAAAAACAGGCGCACTCAATATTGTTTCCTCCGTACAGGATGCCGTAACAAAAAGCGTTGTGATTACGTACCCCAAAGCTAATGGAGAACCTCTTTGGACTTCGGATACAATACAAAATATAAAAAGCGTAAATGACAACTATCAAATTACTATCCTTAAACCTATCTATTCTAGTGTCTCGGTTCTTTTTGGAAAAAGTATCTCTTACCAATTTACAATTTCTAAAACTTTTTCGAATACTCTAAAAGACCAAAATCAAACATTTGAGTTGATTGTTCCATCTGATAGCACAACTCAAACTATCATTTGGGATAACCTAACCCCGCTTCCAAATATCGCAGAACAAGATGAAGATGGAAATTACATATTCAAATACATCTTGGCTCCAGAGGATACACTAGATTGCAATATCCAGGGACATATATTAAAGCGGGCAACTATAGCCTCCCCAAACCCTCCCGAAGCTTTTCTAACAACAGCACTAGGATATTGGAAAACTCCTGAAAAAGTAGAATTCATAAGAATCCTGACCTACCTTAAAAATAAGGGAATAAAAATAACTGATAGCTTCACCAACATTCAAGATGTAGATGCAGACACTCAGCAGTTAATACTCAAATATATCTATCAATATACCGTTGAGAGATTAAATCCACAAAAAAGCTTAACTAGCGGAGTTATAACAGATAGTAGAGTTGGTTTTGATAATATTGTGGCGAACCCCAATGAAGTGAACCCTTCGGATTACACCGATTTCTTAATAACTATACTACGTAAATATGGAATCCCTTCTAGACAAGTCATTGGCTATGTCTCAAATATCTCGGGCTATACATCCGATGGCTTTTACAACTATTGGGTAGAAGCATATGATACTACACAACAAAAATGGATCACTATGGACCCATTCCTCGAAGACTACTCTTCTAAACCTCTGTATGGGAACGCATTCTTTGATCACATAGCTATTCTAAAACGAGGCAAATCTCCAGTTGCACCTAAACTAACGTTCTACAAAGATTCTGATTTCAAAGTAACCTCAAGCTCAGAAGATGATTTAACGCCTGAATTAAAATTTGAAACACAATTTGTATTTGAAAATAGCAATACACTATCAAAGTATCTAAAAGGGCTAATTAATGTCTCAAATACCGGGAATATAGCAATAAACGAATACAACTTAGGAGAATCAAATATTGAAAATATTAAAAAATATGTTGATCCTGTAAATAATATTAATTCTCAGATCATACTTCCAAAGCAAACTGCAACATTACAGTTGAATGTTCCTAATAGCATAAATACATCAAATGTATTTGTGAATATTGAATTTTCAAATGAAGACTATTCTGAATCTGTACTATCAGCTTCTGATACTAATATTAAAATCCCAATCTATTTGCAAATTATAACCAAGGCTATTTCTGTTCTCTCATTTGTTGGAATAGCATATCTGGTATACTTTTTACTAAGAAGGTTTAACAAAAAACAAAATGGATAACACTGTAATAATTACAATATTGATTCTGGTGGCCATAGCAGCCCTTTTCATCATGGTTTCTTCGGGCGAGAAGAAAGAGAAGCAGAAGACTATTTCGCGCATGCTAAATAGCTTAGAGGCTCTCAAAGCGGGTGCTAGCAGTGATGACCTAGCAAGAAGAAGAGATACTGTTATAAAGTTAGACAATATCCTTTCTAAGGCATTACAATATCGATTAGGAAACAAAAAATTGTGTGGTGACAATCTTAAACTTGTAAGCAAAAGATTTAAAAGAACGGAATATGATAAACTCTGGGAAGCACACAAACTTAGAAATAGGATTGTACATGATGATCTTGATGTGACAGAGAAAGAAGCACAAGATGCATACAGAATATATAACATGAGCATACATAGAATATTACAATGAAAAAGATAATCCCTGTTCTTCTCTTAATTGCCCTTTTTGCAATTCCACTCACAACGGTTGTTAATGCACAAGAAGCAGAGACCCAAACAGTAGAATTAGGTACAACCGAAACAACAACTGGAGACTATACACTTGAAACGCAAGTTGATGAGAATACTACTAGAGCTACAAATAAGTACTTCGATCTTACACTTTCTGAAGGACTCCAATCTCCTTTGAATAAAAGCATCACATATACATTAACCATTGTTCCTCATGTCGATTCATCAAAAACACAAATTATATGGGACAGTTCTTCAACGATAAGGATAACTCCAAAACACAAGGAGTTTGTTAGTGTTACAAAGGATGGGGAATTCTCATACAAAGCAACTATAAAACCAACTATTGGAGGAACATACAATATCAATGCCACTGTAATATCTTGGCAATATGATACTAACTATACCAACACAGTAAATAATTCATTAGAATTAAGTAATGGTTTGGTCTCACAACCAATCACTCCAGAATATACAATATTGGTAGTTATAGAAATATTAGTAATATTGGGGATTTCTGGTTTAGCTATATGGGGTGGAATAGAGATTTCTAAAAAATTTATAAAGAAAACCAAGGTTTGGCTAACCCCTCCTCGTTAGTCTTTAAGAAAATAATCCAAATCCTTCTTTAATTCCTTAGCTATCCTCATAAGGTTGGAAACTGGTGGATATACAGAACCCTTTTCATAAATACTAATTGATTTATCCGACAACCCTATTCTTAATCCCAACTGTTTTTGAGAATATCCATATTCCTCTCTTGCGAGTTTTAGTCTTTTGGCAAATAGTTTTGGAGTCATTTTGAGAATTTTTGTATGAAGTAAGATAACTTGTCTAACCATGATAATTGTAATTGGGGTTCAGGTGTAGAATTTTTACTGTCAACATTTCCATAATATACATTTCCTTTTCCTTCAAGAAATGATTGCGTTACAAAGGGGATATTTTTTTCTTCTCTTAAGATAGCAATTTCTCTATTTTTTTGTTCAAGCATCGATTTCATTTCATTTACTTCACTTTGTTGATCCTCAATACTATGCTTTAATTTCAATATTGTGCTTTGACCTAGTTTCTCTCGATCTTCTAGTTCTGGATAATCTCTTCCTTGTTTAATAATATCCTTATGTTCATCGCTACTTAATAGTTTCTTT
>Ga0180007_10002230_pt1 | contig 23551 bp, 22 predicted proteins | sample MM_PC_MetaG_FD_121122 | JGI IMG/M metagenome (GOLD analysis project Ga0180007, IMG submission 121122) | Groundwater microbial communities from the Aspo Hard Rock Laboratory (HRL) deep subsurface site, Sweden - MM_PC_MetaG | ecosystem: Environmental > Aquatic > Deep subsurface > Groundwater... | reverse complement strand
GGATAGGTATTTTTTTAATATTAATTTTGGGAAGCTATTTATTGTATAGATTTTGGGTTCGCCCCGCGAGATTGGAGAGGGGTGGATTCGAACCACCGAACTCAAAAGAGACCTGATTTACAGTCAGGTGCGTTTAACCACTTCGCTACCTCTCCATCGCAAACATACAAATTGCAGCAGAAACCGATGCATTGAGTGAGTTAATTTTACCTTTCATGGGAATCTTTATCAAGTAGTCGCAATTATCTTTAACTAAACGGGAAATGCCGTGTCCTTCCGAGCCAATTACCAAAGCGATTGGTCCGTTAATTTTCACTTCGGACACTAATTTTTCACCATCTTCTTCGGCCCCGATAACCGTAAAAAGCTCCTTCTTCAAATCTTTGATGGTATAAGTTAAATTAGTAACTCTAGCAACTGGAACATATTCTATGGCGCCCGCCGAGGCTTTGGCTACCACGCCAGTCAGCGGAGCCGCTCTTCTTTTTGGGATAATAATTCCGTGAACGCCAAATGCTTCAGCCGATCTAATGATCGCACCCAGATTATGCGGATCCTCAATGCCATCTAATATAATAATGAAGGGGTTTTCACCTTTTTTCTTCGCCGCCGCAAGAATATCGTCAACTTCAACATAATCCTTGGGAGAAGCGTAAGCTAAAATTCCCTGAGGATTTTGAGTAGAGCTTCTTTGGTCGATATATTTCCGCTCCTGCCACTCAACTATGATCCCCTGATTCTTGGCCAGAATTAAAATTTCTTCGATTTTAGGATCGCGGCGGAAACTTCTTGAAATTAAAACGCGGTTGATCGCGCGGCCCGAACGCAGTGCTTCTAAGACTGGATTTTTGCCTTCAATTGTTTCCAAAACTAAAGCACCTTCTCGAGGATCTTTAATCCCTGATTGAGTTGTGACTTTTTAATATTCAAAGCCGGCACAATTCGAATGATATTATCTTGTGGTCCGCAGCTGATTAAAACCAGGCCTTCATCCAATGCTTTGAGGCGGATGGCTTTTACTTCTTCGCCGGTTTCAAACTCGACCGCCAGCATCAGTCCTAATCCACGCACGTCTTTGATCTTTAGATTTTTCTTTTGCAGTTTTTTAAGTTTCTTTAGAGCGTAGGCCCCTAAAGCATTAGCGTTATCTAGAACTTTTTCCTCTTCCATAACCTGAATATTAGCTAAAGCTGCTGCGCAAGTTACCGGATTGCCGGTCATGGTGCCTCCGTGGGCTCCGGTTGACCAAGCTTTCATCAAATCTTCGCGCGCAATGACCGCTCCCAAAGGAAATCCAGATCCGATTCCCTTGGCCATCGCCATAATATCCGGAACAATGTCATAGTTTTCAAAGCCAAACCATTTTCCAGTTCGGCCAAATCCGCTTTGGACCTCATCCGCAATTAAAAGAATGCCGTTTTCTTTGCAAAGCTTAGCTAAGCCTGTCATAAACTCAGGGTCATTAATTAGATAGCCACCCTCTCCTTGAATTGGTTCAATAATTGCAGCTGCAATTTTATCGGCACCGGTTTCACTAATAATTTTTTTAACTGATTCCAGGTTTTTGTCAGCAATATAGACTTCAGGCATAAACGGACCATAATTTTCACGGTATTTTTCTTTTGAGGTAGTAATCGAAAGCGCGCCAAAGGTTCGACCGTGAAATCCGCCCTTAAAACAGATGATTCCTGGTTTTTTAGTAGTATATTTTGCCAGCTTTAATGAAGTTTCAACCGCTTCAGAGCCACTCTGGTTAAAGAAAACCATATCCAAGCCAGCCGGAGTAATAGCTTGTAGTTTTTCCGCTAAAGCAATATTAGCTTCGTAGTAGGCAATCCCTGCGCAAACATGAATCAGCTTTTTAGTTTGAGCCACCGCAGCTTTTACTACTTTCGGATGACAATGCCCAACCGGAAGGCATGCAATTCCGGTCGCAAAATCTAAATATTTTTTACCGTTGGTTCCATACAAATACGCTCCCTTACCTCGATCTACTTCGAAGTCAGAGAAATAGTGTCCTAATACAGGGGACAAAACTTTATCGGCTCGTTCTTTTAATGTCATTCTTTCACCTCAACAATTATATCAAGCTCAACACAGGCATTTAAGGGCAATTCGTTAACACCAATTGCAATGCGAGCGTGTTTTCCAGCATCGCCAAATATTTTTAATAAAAGTTCTGACGCTCCGTTTAAAACTTTGGGTTGATCCGTAAAGCAGGAAGCCGAATTTACATAACCGCTTAACTTCACAACTTTAACAATTTTATCTAAATCCCCCGCTACCCCTTTAATCGCCGCCAAACCATTCAACAATGAAATCTCGGCGGCCTTAACTCCGTCTTCCAATGAAACATCCGCCCCCACTTTACCGTTATAGGCAAGCTTACCCTTAACCATCGGAAGCATGCCAGCGGTAAAAACTAAATTTCCGGTCTTTACTGCAGGAATATATGACGCCACCGGCTTAGGCACATCCGGCAGCGTAAAACCTAATTCTTTTATCTTAGTTTCGATCTTCATACGGGGCATTATAGCTTGTAAACTTATGGTCGTAAACTGGGGAGGAAAAATTTCACTTTCACCTCATATCATTTTTCGTGATAAAATAGATTCATGCGTCTCCAAAGATTATGCTTTTTAATTCTGATAGTCTTATTCACCCTCCAAGTCGGTACCTTTGCCGCATACGTACCCAATCAAGTCATCGTAAAATTTAATCAACCCATCCATCGTATGGTGGACGGACGCATGCAGCTTAGAGAAGTAAATATACCTCTTGAAACCAGTGCAATTCTTAAAAAAATCGGCGCCGTTCCGCTTGAAAGATTTGATGAATACTCGGAAGCAACGAATGCCAAGCGCGCCGCAGAAGTGCCTGCTCAATTCCAAAACTTATATAAAATGCAAGTTGCGCTACCGGTAGATGAAGCCCTCGATTATTTAAGCATTGATCCCTCGGTCGAATACGCCGAGCCTAACTATTACGTCCAAGCTTTAGATACGACACCCAATGATCCTAAGTATTCCGAACAATGGGGCCTGCCTAAAGTCTCCGCTCCTGCCGCCTGGGATTATGAGCAGGGAAATAGCTCGATTATAGTAGCGGTCATTGATACCGGAGTTAACTATAATCACGAGGATCTCACCGGCAAAGTTACCCTAGGGTGGGATTTTGTTAACGGAGACAGCAACCCAAATGATGACAATGGACACGGATCAGGAGTAGCGGGAGTAATTGGCGCCAGCACCAATAACGGGATCGGCATTGCCGGACTGGGATGGAACACCAGAATTTTAGCGGTTAAAGTTTTACATAGCACCGGCACCGGTGAAGTTTATGATGTAGCACAAGGAATTCAATATTCGGCAGACCGCGCTCACATTTTGAACTTAAGCTTAGGAGACTATGACCCGACTACCACCCTGCAAACCGCGGTCGATTATGCCGTTGCCAAAGGCTGCGTTTTAGTTGGCGCCGCCGGCAACGATGGTAAAACGGATATGGTTTATCCGGCCGCCTACGATTCGGTATTGGCAGTGGCCGCTACCGATTCCAGCGATAAAAGAGCCGTCTGGAATTCCACGCAGTCTTCAAACTACGGAACCTGGATTTCAGTTTGTGCTCCCGGTACCAATATTTACAGCACTCGGCTGAACAATTCTTACAGCAGTCCATCCGGGACTTCGATGGCGACTCCTTTTGTTTCAGCCTTAGCTGCGTTAATTTTAGCGCAAAATCCCACCTGGTCAGCGGCACAAATCAAAGAACAAATTATCAGCACCGCAGATAATATCGATTCGGTAAATATTGGATATACGGGAAAATTAGGCAGCGGCCGGATTAACGCCGCTTCGGCAGTAAGGTATCCATTGGCGCTAATCTCCTCCCCTACGGCTAGTCAAATTGTATCCGGCACTATTTCCATTACCGGCAGCGCTGCCGGCGGTGGGTTTAATTATTACAAAGTGGAAGTTGGGGTCGGGGCTAGCCCCACTACATGGACCCAATTAGGTAATAATCACACCACTCAAGCCACTGACAACATTTTAGAAACCTGGGAAACTTCTCCCGGCGCCAACGGAGCCCACGTTATCAAACTTACCGTAAATGCCAGCCTGGAAAATACTTATGAAGTTCAGGTTGACGTTCAAAATGCACTCTCGATTGTAAACAACGTTAAACTAGGTCCCAATCCTTTTAATCCCCGGACCGGTAACTATACTATTCAGTTTGACTTATCAACCTCCGCCACCGTAACCATATATATTTACGATATTACCGGCAGCCTCGTTTGGCAAAATACTCAAGCCCGCGACTTTGGCATTAATAATGTTATCTGGGATGGCAGAAACCGGTACGGCACTTACGTTGGAAACGGCGTCTACCTCTTGCGCATTGCCTCTTCAGATAATACTCTGCTGGGAAGCGGAAAAATCTTAGTTTACTGATAACGATTAGAAATTAAGCGTTCCTTCAAAAGTAACTAACCCTGCATCAAAATTATCGCTCGGAGATTTATGATTAATATAGTTCACGTGTTTAAAGGAAGCAGTCAGCACAATTGAAGTTAAAATTACGTTGTTTTGTGGAAGAGTTACATTTAATGCCCAGGTATCAATAACCTTTTCCAGATCTAAATCCGCCAGCGATCCGGCCTGAACTTCGCCGTGATTGTTTTCTTTACTCCAGTCATAAGTCAGTGATCCCCAGGTCCAAACTTTATAGCGCGCACTGGCCGATACGATGCTTTTATGCAGATTAGCTCCATCCACCTCATTATGGGTGACTTTAAGATTATATCCTGAAGTAACATCAAGGTTCGACAGCGGGGCGTAAGCTACGCTAACACTGGTAGTCTGGTCTACGGTATCGGTATATACCCGACTAGAGCTATTATTGTAATTAAGATAATCCTCTTGTGTAAATGCCGGAGTAATGGTTAGGAATGAAAAAGGAATATAAGATACGGAATACGTTTGAGAGAAAGTATAGGTATTGGTAGTAACTTCCGCCGTTCCCGATGGAGCCAGGGCATTGCGGCCGTACAATTTATAATTTCCGGTCAGCTTTAAATATCCCCAGGCAAGCGGAACCCAGGTTGCCGTATAGGTATCTGAATTACCGCGGGTGTGTGATCCGGTTTCCTGAAAAGCGTGATCCCAGGCCCCGGCCCAATTAACCGTTACACTGGAATGCGGTAAAACTTTAACGTTAGCCGCCGTTCTTTCGGTGCGCGGGTTTTCCTTCCCTACTACTAAGGTCAAAGTTTCGGTACGGTTGTGGTCGAAGGCAGAAACCACCGGATCCCATGGAGTAAAGTCCATATGGTAGGTCTCGTTGCGGGTTTTACTTGGATTAGACGGATCTAAAACATTAATCCCTTCGTGTTCGATCAGTTTCATGCGGGTTGACCATTTCTTAAATGGTTCACGGGTTAAATCCAAAGAAAGGTCATAGGTATTGTCCCGGGTAATCGTATGCGCCGAAACCACCTCAACCGTGGTAGAACCCGACTGCGATGCTACGGTGGTAAGCGGCTCACTAATTTGATGGGCAAAAGAAAATGAAAATCGATCCGTAAACTGAATTGCATTGGTAGTGCTGAAACCAAGCGTCGAGTTAGTGGAGGGAGATTGCTTATCCAAATAATCATATTGAGTAGAAGACTTACTAAAACTATTACTATTGGTATAAATTAAGCTTCCCAGGGTCAAGATGGGCAAACCATAATTGGCAGACCAACTTTGCAGCAGTGTATCACTATCCCGCAGCGTTGCTCCCGGCAAAATATCGTTATAGGCTAAATAGTTACGGTAAGATACCGTCGCATTTCCAAAAGTAAACACCGGAAATCCCAGGCTGGCATTACGGTCGTAAGCGCGCGAAAACCGGTTATTATAATTTTGGATCTGGTTTAATGCCTCTCTGAGGCTGGTTGAAATGGTAACATCGGTAAACGGAGAATAACTGGCCGCAATATTTTTATGTTCGGATCCGACTCCGATCGCCGTCCCGCCCATGGGAGTAAAATCTTTTTCCATCTGCCGATAGTCACCCGAAAGACTAACTCCGTAAATTTTAGTATTACCAGCCACTTTATAAGCCGAACCCAGCTTTTCGGTAACCGTACCGACCACTGCGCCGGAAGACTGAAAGTCAAAATCTACCCGGATCGCATCTAACGAAGAAGGTGCAATGTAATAAAATACCAGTTGTCCCGGAGCAGTATAACTAATGTAGTAATCGATATCGCGGTTCAATAATCTTTCGTTTACAAATACCAGTTCGCTGTTTTCAATAATATTATTGGTAGCGTGCAAGGTATAAGTTCGGCTATCATCTCCGGGAAAAGCTTCGGTAGTAGCTTCCGTAGGAATGACTTGGTCGGTGCTGGATCTGGCGTAAGCCGCACTTAAACCACCCCACTCGCCCCACTGCACCGCCGCATCCATACCAATTACGTCTTTAACTAAATCCTGGCCGGTGGTTGCGGTATCCGCAACGTACTCAAAAATAACCGAAAAGTTATAATCGGTATCCAGCACATTATTAAAAGTAATGTACGGATTATCCTGGTTATAGTTAATTGAATAGCCGGTATCCCCCGCATCCGCATCAAAGCTTGAGTTGCGGGTATAGGTCGTAATGGTTGATGCTCCCTGCTGCCAAACTTGTACCGTTTCTGTTCCCGGAACAATTCCACGGTAACCGCTAACATAATACGGTCCGCGGCTCCCGTTGCCAACCCCGTTGTATCTTCCCACAATACTTTTATAATAAGTATAAGTCACCGTAACCTCATCGGTCGCCCCGATCGTAGTCAAAAGCTTAACCGTACCAGTATCGTATCCGTCTGACATATCGTCACGATCGTTGGTGTAAGCTAACTTACAAAACGGATTCGGGACTGCATATCCAGTTGCAGGATCAATACTTACGGTCGGAATGGCATAATCTACCTCCCAGGTTAAGGCCGTCCCGTTTAATTTAACCGTAAAAGACGCTTCGGTGGTGGGAACAATCGGAAAATAAGACAGGTAAAGCGTATTATTATTACTGATTACATCTGAACCGGTAAATGAATCAATCACTTGTGCCGTAGGGGCGCCGGTTCCCTTTTCTGCTTTTTCACTTAAGTAAGTGGTGCCCAAGGTTAGCTTATAAACATCTTCTTCTGGAACGGCCTCTGGCTCATACATAACTTGATATATGTAGCTCGCTGAAATCTGCGACGATTCAGAAATCGCAAAATTAAAAATTATTTTGCCTTCGGCATAGTTGATCGAATAATCTAGATCTCTGACGGCGGGAATCTCATCAATATAAATTTTTTCGGTGCCTTTGATTACGTGCTGGTACTTCAGCGCGTACGGTCCACGACTGCCAATGCCGTCGATACGTTCTGACTCAAGTGAAGTAAGCTTATATTGGTAGTCTATCAATAAAGGATCTTCTGCCGAAGGCAGGGTTGCCATTAAAAGGTCAACGCTTCCTTCTAAATAATTAATTAAATAGTCTTCATCTTTAACCAAAAGTTTTCCCTGAAACATAATCTGCTCCGAAAACATCTCCACCGGAAAATGCCGGAGCTGGTAATGACCGGTATCCTCTTCTTCTAAAATTCTTTGCTCATAGGCCTCCATCGAAATCGGCGGAGCCGTGATAAACCCAAACCCTTCAACGTAGATTCTGGCCCCTTCGGGAATTTCTCCCGCCAGCGATTCAATGGTTACCACCGGAGTTTCGGTAAGCGGAACTGCTTTTACCTTTTCGGTAACCGTCAAGCTCTCGACTTCCTCGCTGGTTATCCCCTCCATAGTTGACAGCGCCGCAATCTTTTCATAAATTATCGCCTCAAGCGTAGCCGCTTCCTCATCAATAATTTCTTCTTCAAATGTGGTTGGAAAATTCTCCTCGGTGTTAACAATAATCGGCGTTGCATCCGGCTCAAATTTGCCCACATCCCTGGGATCAAAAGAAAAGCGATACTGGGTTCCAAAAAATTCGGTCTTGGAAAGCGAAGGGAAGAACAAATCCAAAATATTGGTATACTCGTAAGAATAACTAAATTCATCATCCACGGTTAAAATGTTCGTAAACGTAACTATTCCTTCAAAATAATCGATCGTATAATCAACCCCGCGCTTAAGCAAAATCCCGTTCAATTCAATCCGTTCGGTTCCTTCCATAATGGAACCGTGTCCTAAGTTATACGGTCCGCGGGTATTATTGCCGATTTGGGTAGTCAATGCTTGAGTTTGACTGCGTCCCTTAACAGAAGGAACTAACATGAAATCATACCAGGAGTCTTTTGAGGTAAACATGACACCGTTTACGTACTTAGAGATCGAAGCAAATTCGTTTCCTGAAAAATTAGCGGTGATGTCTCCAAAAGTTAACTCGTGCTGATTATATTTTACTTTGACGTTATATTTATCCGGCGTTTCGGGCTGCTGCTCTAAGTCATAAGTAACCGCTAACGTTTCCGAAAGCTTTCCGGTGATCATTAAAACCAGTCTTTCCTGCCAGGGTCCGCCCGAATAAGTAGGCGAATATCCAACCTGTGAAATACCGGTGAAGTAATTGCTCATTGGTTCTACATATACTTGTTTGTATTCGTACTTTTTATAACCGTAAATTTCCAATTGGGGGTAGGTTTCGGCGGCAAAGACTGGGGCAAGATCAAACACGCCTATCAAAAGGTACACAAATACTACGGCGAGAAATATATTTTTAAATAATTTTCTAAGCAAACTATCCTCGCTGGGAATAAATTTTTTAGTTTGATTAGATTATATCATAAATATAAGAGGGGAAAAGCTGAGAAAGCGGCAATTGAAATTTTAAATAAACTTCTTCACAATTAAGATGGCATTATGCCCGCCAAAGCCGAAAGAATTGGACATCGCAGTAGTAACTTTAACTTCTCGGGCCTTATTAGGAACATAATCTAAGTCGCATTCGGGATCCGGAACTTGATAATTGATAGTAGGATGGATGATTCCATCCTGGATAGATTTCACGCAAGCAATACATTCGACGGCGCCGGTTGCTCCCAGGAGATGGCCGATCATTGATTTAGTAGAACTGATTGGAATACTTTTTGCTCTGTCCCCAAAAACGGTTTTGATTGCCATGGTTTCGTATTTATCATTTAAAACGGTCGAGGTTCCATGGGCATTAATATAATCAACTTGATCCGGCGAAATTTTAGCGCTTTTTAAAGCTGCGTTAATCGCCCGGACCGCCCCTTCCCCGCAAGGTGCCGGCGCAGTAATATGATTTGCATCTCCGCTCATCCCGTACCCAACCACTTCGGCAATAATCTTAGCCCCGCGCGCTTTGGCATGCTCTAAGCTTTCCAGCACCACAATTCCCGCCCCTTCCCCCATGACAAAACCATTTCTTTCTTTATCGAAAGGTCGGCTGGCGTGTTCGGGATCATCATTGCTGGCAGAAAGCGCTTTAGCTGCACAAAAAGAACCAACGCCAAGCGGAGTAATGGAAGCTTCTGCTCCGCCCGCAATCATTGCTTCGGCATCGCCGCGTTTTATAATCTCAGCGGCTTCTCCGATACAATGCGTACCCGTGGCACAGGCCGTGACCACGCAACTGTTCGGTCCTTTGGCTCCGATTTGAATTGAAACAACTCCGGCTGCCATATCACAAATCATCATCGGCACGGTAAAAGGCGAAAGTCGACTGGGCCCTTTCTCTATCATTATGCGGCATTGTTTTTCCAAAAATCCAATGCCGCCAATACCGGATCCAATTAAAACTCCCGTTTGATTGGCTTCCTCTTCCTCAATTTTCAAACCGGATTCAGCCACCGCCATTTTTGCAGCCGCAATCGCATATTGAATAAATTCGGTGATGCGGCGTGCTTCCTTTTTGTCCATAAAATCAGCCGGGTTAAAGTCTTTTACTTCAGCCGCGATCTGAGTTGAAAATTCCGCAGCGTCAAAACGAGTGATTTTTGAAACCGTGTTGTGCCCCGCTTTTAGTCCTTCCCATAACTTTTCTACGCCAATTCCCATCGGCGTTACCGCCCCCATCCCGGTTATTACTACTCTGCGCTCTGACATCTAATTGGCCCCCTCAGCTTCTTTAACTAATTCTTCAATAATTTTGGCCGCCGGTTTAATGCTGCGGTCTTTAATTTTTGCAACATTTTCACCGCTAAAAACCACTCCGTGATCCACATCCCCGCGCTGTGAATTAATTAATGCCTGAATAATGCAATACTCAAGGGAACAGTGCTTTAAGCAAAAATCACAACCCACTGGTTTAGGCGCAGTTTTATTTAAAATTTTATCAGAAAAAGGATTTTTTAGAGCTCTTCCCGGAAGTCCTACCGGAGAGGTAATTAATCGAATGTCTCCCTCTTTGGCATTTTGGTACATCTTTTTAAACTCGAGAGCCGCATTACATTCTTCTGATAAAACAAACTTGGTGGCAATCTGAACTCCGTTGGCCCCCAGCTTAAGCATATCTACAATTCCCTGGCCGTCAATTATTCCCCCCGCCGCAATGATTGGTAATTTTACCAGCGGTCTAATTTCGATGACTAAATCTTTTATCGGGCGGTCGGTTCCCAGGTGCCCGCCCGCTTCTTTACCCTCGATTACGATTGCTGCCGCCCCCAATTTTTCTGAAAGTTTGGCCAGCTTAGCAGACGAAACGATCGGGACTACCGGAACTCCGTACTCCAAACCAATCTTAAAAAGATCTCTGGAAAATCCGGCACCGGAAACAATTAAATCAATTTTTTCTTTAATGGCGGTGTTAACAATGCCCAAAAATTCGCGGGCCACAAACATAATGTTGATGCCCACGATTCCACCATTAGCTAAATCTCTGGCAATTTTAATTTCTCGGGCGAGTTCCTCAAACTCCATCCCCGAGGCCGCAATTAATCCGATGCCTCCGGCCGCCGCCACCGCACCCGCTAACCTTCCCGTAGAAAGTCGAATTGCCATGCCCCCCTGAATAATAGGGATGCGTGCCGTTAAATTTGCAATTTTTAATTCCGGTAACTTCATTTTTTATTCACCCCGCAAACTTACTCGCAATTTTTTGCCTGGCTAGGGTAGCCCCATAGCTAACTCAAAGCTACGTGGCTACCCAGCCGCCACGCTTATTGTTTTGCGTGTTCTTTAATGTAATTAATGGTATCGCCTACAGTCTTAATCTTTTCTGCTTGCTCGTCAGGAATTTCCATGCCAAATGCTTCTTCCAGTGCCATTACTAATTCTACCGTATCCAGAGAATCCGCACCTAAATCATCCACAAAAGAAGACTCTTTACTTACTTCTGACTCAGATACACCTAACTGCTCTACCACTACTTTTTTTACATCTTCAAATACTTTTTGCTCGTCCAACACAATCACCTCCTTTTACATATACATTCCGCCATTGACCGACAGCACTTGTCCAGTAATATAATCTGAATCACTGCTGGCCAAAAACACACACGCATTTGCAATATCTTCGGGCAAACCTAATTTTTTTAAGGGAATTTGTTCCTTCATTTTATTTTTAATCTCTTCCGGGATTTTCTGGGTCATTTCAGTATCGATAAAGCCCGGCGCCACCGCATTGACCAAAATATTGCGGCTGGCTACTTCGCGCGCAATCGTTTTTGTAAAACCAATCACGCCCGCCTTAGTTGCCGAATAATTAGCTTGTCCGGCATTTCCCATCAAACCCACGATGGATGCAATATTGATAATTTTTCCGGCTCTAGCTTTCATCATGATTGGAATGACTGCCTTGGTGCAGTTAAAAACTCCGGTTAAGTTTACGGATACAACTGCATTCCACTCCTCTGGTTTCATGCGCATCAGCAGAGCATCTTTGGTGATGCCCGCATTGTTTACCAAGATATCAATTTTGCCTAAATCTTTAGCCGTAGCCGCAATCACTTTGCCGGTTTCATCAAAATCCGCCACGTTTTGCTTAACTGCAATAACATTTCCGCCGGCTGCATTAAGTTCGTCGGCAGTTTTTTGGGCTGCTTCCAAATTAATATCCGAAATTACTACTTTGGCTCCTGCGGCCACAAATGCTTGGGCTATCGATTTACCAATACCTTGCGCCCCTCCGGTAATAAAAGCAGTTTTATCTTTTAATTTCATCACAAACTCCCTTAATTATGATAACGCATCAATGGTTGTTTTAAAAGATGCCAGATCCTCAATATTTAATATTTTAACCTGAGGATTAATCTTTTTAATCAATCCGGATAATACTTTTTTAGGGCCCAGTTCGACAAAAGTATCAATTCCTTTAGATATCATATTTTCTACAGATTGCTGCCAGAGTACGGTGCTAACCACCTGCTCAACCAGTTTTTGCTTAATTTCCGCCGCCGCGGTCATATATTCGCCGGTAACATTAGATACTACCGGAAACCGTGCATCCTGAAACTTAACTTGGGTAAACTCACCTTTTAATCGCTCTGCCGCCGGCTGCATCAGTGCACAATGGAAAGGTGCGCTTACCGCCAAAGGAATTACTCTTTTGGCACCGGCCTCTTTACAATGGGAAGCAACTTCTTCCACCGGTTTTTTCTCGCCGGAAATTACCACTTGTCCGGGAGAATTAAAGTTTGCCGCACATACTATGCCCGAAGTAGCGTAAGAAGCCAGTTCTAAAACTTTATCATACGGCAACCCTAAAATGGCCACCATCGCTCCGTGGCCTTCGGGAACCGCGCTTTGCATAAATTTTCCGCGTTTGTTTACCAAGCGGACAGCATCCATAAAATCAATCGTTCCCGCAGCCGTTAACGCCGAATATTCACCCAAGCTGTGCCCCGCCGCTACTGACGGCAGGAGGCCTCTTTTCTTTAGTATGGCAAAAATCGCTACCGAAACGGTTAAAATCGCCGGCTGGGTTATTTCGGTTTTTTTCAAATCGTCAACTGGTCCTTCAAAACAAAGTTTTTTAAGATCGAATTCAAGCGCCGTATTCGCTTCATCAAAAATTTTGGCTGCACTTTCAAAATTTTCGGCAAGTTCCTTGCCCATCCCCACGTACTGCGACCCCTGCCCCGGAAAAACGTACGCTACCTTTTTTAATGTTTTTACTTCTGCCATTTTTTAACCCTTGAACTTTTGGATCAATTTTGGAACCACTTCAAACAAGTCGCCCACGATTCCGTAATCGCAAATCTTAAAGATCGGCGCATCCGGATCTTTATTAATCGCCACAATTGTATCCGAAGATGACATTCCCGCCAAATGCTGTATCGCCCCTGAAATCCCACAGGCAATATATAACTTCGGACAAACGGTTTTTCCGGTTTGTCCAACCTGGTGGTGCGAAGAAATCCATCCGGCATCCACCGTGGCGCGTGAAGCCCCTACCGCCCCACCCAAAGTCATCGCTAATGCTTCAATCAAAGCAAAGTGTTTAGGGTCGCCTAACCCTCTCCCGCCGGAAACAATAATTTCCGCTTCGGTTAAGTTAACTTTTACGGAAGTATCTTTAATAATATCTAAAATCTTTACTGCCATGTCTCCCGCCCGCAATTTAATGTTTTCTTTAAGTATTTCGCCTCTGCGTGAAGGATCTTTTTCTAATTTTTTCATTACTTTGGGCCGGACGGTGGCCATTTGGGGTCGATGCTGAGGAGAAATAATGGTAGCCATGATGTTTCCGCCAAAAGCCGGACGGGTTTGTAAAAGTTTGCGGTCCTCAACGTCCACATCTAAGCCGGTGCAGTCTGCGGTTAAACCGGTTTTAATGCGCGCCGCGATGCGGGAAGCTAAATCCCTTCCGGTAGTAGTAGCTCCAATCAAAACAATTTCGGGCTTATGGCGACCGATTAAATCCGAAAGCACGGTAGCATAAGGAGCCGTAACATAATTATTTAAACGATCATCAGTAACTAGTAATACGTAATCGGCGCCGTAATGAATTAATTCTTCGGCCTGTTTTTCAACTTCGGGGCCACCGATCAGTACGGCAGTTAATCTTTCTTCTAGTTTATCGGCCAGTTTGCGTCCTTCGCCTAAAAGTTCGAGCCCCACACTTTGAACCTTACCTTCGTGTTGTTCGGCAAAAACCCAAACCCCGCGGTATTCATCAATATTCATGCCGGCTTTTTTTTCGACCTTAAGCTCGATCGCCTTAACCGGACAAACCGGAACGCAGGCCCCGCAAAGCGTGCAGCCTTCTTTAATTATAGCCAACTTTCCTTCCATCTCAATTACGCCAAAAGGACAGGCGGGCACACATTTTTTACAGCCAATACATTTTTCGGTTACTTTAATCGACATTAAGCAATTTTCCTCTCTTTAATCTCTGAAACGACGGTATTGACCGCAGCATCAATATCTTCATAAAAAACTTTTCCTCCGCTTTTTGCCGGAGGAGTAAAAATTTTGACTACCTGGGTGGGGGATCCGTCTAAGCCAATTCTTAATTTATCGGCTTCGATGGCTTCTGCATTCCAGGTTCGGATTTCGGCCTTTTTGGCTTTCATCATACCCTTGAGGGAAGTCGGCCGCGGTTCGTTAATTTGTTTTACCACGGTTATCATGCAAGGCAATGGAACTTCAACGATTTCGTTAGTATCTTCCAGGAGACGCTCCACTTTAATTTTTTTGCCATCCGGTTCAATTTTAACCGCAAAAGTTACCTGAGGAATATTTAGCCATTCAGCAATGCCTGGCCCGACCTGAGCGGTGTCGCCGTCGATGGCCTGTTTACCACAGATGATTAAATCAAAGGCCTCAATTTTTTTAATGGTTTGGGCTAATGTGTATGACGTTGCCAGCGTATCCGAACCGGCAAACGCTCGATCGGAAACTAAGATAACGTCATCCACTCCCATCGCCAAAACTTGCTTGAGTGCTTCTTTAGCTTGCGGCGGCCCCATGGTAATAGCAGTCACTTTCCCGCCGGTGGCTTCTCTGAGCTTGAGGGCGGCTTCAATTGCATTTTCATCAAAGGGATTAACAATTGAAGGCACCCCTTCACGAATTAAAGTATTGGTTTCGGGGTTAATCTTTACTTCAGTGGTATCCGGAACTTGTTTTATGCAGACAATTATTTCCATGCTTATTTTTTCATTGCACTTTCTTTAATTAATTTTAAAGCGATTTGGTTGCGTTGAATTTGATTGGTTCCTTCATAAATTTGGGTGATCTTCGCATCCCGCATCATTTTTTCAACTGGGTATTCCTTCATGTAACCGTACCCGCCAAAAACTTGAACGGCATCGGTGGTAACTTCCATGGCAACATCCGACGCAAAAAGCTTAGACATGGCCGATTCTTTGGTACAGTCTTTTAATCCGGCGTCGATTGCACGGGCTACCGCATAAACTAAGGCCCGAGCCGCTTCAATTTTAGTCGCCATGTTAGCTAACATGTGTTGAATCGCTTGGATCGATGAAATTGATTTACCAAACTGTACTCTTTCTCTTGAATATTTAACCGCTTCGTCAAGAGCACCCTGTGCAATCCCTACGGCCTGAGCTCCGATTCCCGGTCGGGTTTGGTCTAAAGTTTTCATGGCCACGATAAAGCCCATGCCTTCTTTGCCTAAAATTTGCGATTTATGAATTTTACAATCCTGGAAAACCAGCTCGCGGGTAGCTGAGCAGCGGATTCCCATTTTGTTTTCTTTTTTACCAAAAGAAAAACCGGGCGTACCCTTTTCAACGACAAACGCAGTGGCGCCGCGGCTGCCCTTGGTTTTATCGGTGATGGCAATTACCGAATAAATTTCGGCCTCGCCGCCGTTAGTAATCCATTGTTTAGTTCCGTTTAAAATATAGTGATCACCGTCTTTTTTAGCGGTGGTTTGCATGCCGGCGGCGTCTGAACCAGCGTTCGCTTCGGTTAAGCCAAATGCCGCTAGCTTTTTACCGGCACCAATATCCGGTAAATATTTTTTCTTTTGTTCATCCGTACCAAATAATAAAATTGGAATCGCGCCTAAAGCCGATGCAGCAAAAGTAACGCCGACCCCGCCGCAAATTCGGCTAATTTCTTCGGTCGCCAGACAAAATTCCATCTCGCCTCCGCCAAAACCACCGTAGGCTTCGGGAAGATATAATCCGCAAAGATCCGCTTCAGCAAAAATTTTCATGATACCCCAAGGGAATTCACCTTTTTCGTCCAGTTCTGCCCGCACTGGCAATACTTTTTCTACCGCAATTTTTCGCGCCAGGTCCCGGATCATTTCTTGTTCTTCGGTCAACAGATAATTTAACATTTTCTTGAATCCTCCTTTAAATTTCGCCTAAACACTCCACTTTATTAAGTTGGCCCCGTAGGTCAACCCCGCCCCGAATCCTGACAATACTATTACATCTCCTTTTTTTATCCTACCTTCGGAAAGTGCCTCATCCAGTGCGATTGGCACCGATGCGGCACTAGTATTGCCATATTTTTGGAGATTAACATACACTTTTTCTTTTGGCAACCTTAACTTTTTTAGGGCATGATTGATGATTCTTACGTTGGCCTGATGAGGAATCAACAGATCCACGTCCTCAATTTTAAATCCGCTTTTATCTAAAACTTTTTGTACCGAAGTTTCGAGTGCTCTTACCGCAAATTTAAAAACTTCTTTGCCGTCCATGCTCATGTAGCGGCTTTTTCTTAATTCCGGATCGCGTGATCCCCCGCCCGGCATGACCAAGTGTTTTCCACCGGCGCCCTCGGCCGCCAAATGATTAGCCAGAATGCCGCTTCCATCTATAAATGGCTTAAGTACTACGGCCCCGGCCCCATCGCCGAATAAAATACAAGTGTTGCGGTCTTTAAAATCAATGTATTTAGTTAAAGTATCTGCGCCAACCAAAAGCACACATTTATACTGTCCGCTTTCAATTAAAGCTGAAGCCACCGCCAGGCCATAGTTAAAACCAGAGCAAGCCGCCGAAACATCAAAGGCGGCAGCGTTAGTCGCCCCCAGTTTATCCTGCAAAATACAGCCAACTGATGGAAAAAGGGTATCCGGAGAAGAAGTTCCAATTGCAATGCAGTCAATTTCTTCCGGAGCAACTTTAGCATGCTCAAGTGCTTTCTGAGCCGCTTCATAAGCCAAGTCAGAAGTAGCGGTTTCGTAATCGGTTAAGCGTCTTTCTTTGATCCCGGTACGGGCGGTGATCCATTCGTCAGAAGTATCCACCATTTTTTCCAGGTCGGCATTAGTTAATACTTTATCTGGAACTTTTGATCCAACCCCCACAATTCCAGCGTGAATCGTCATCTGCTATGCTCCATAATTCTTAATATAATCTACTACTTTTTCAGTTGCCGCTTCACCGGCAACCCGTAGTGCATTTTTTATCGCTTTAGCTTTGGCTCTACCATGGGCCTTATAGCAAACTCCGGCTAACCCCAAGAGCGGCGCTCCACCGTATTCATCATAATCCACCATTTTTTTTAAATTCATCAAAGCCGGCGAAAGCATGAGAGCGCCCAGCTTAGTGACCGGATTTCTTTTTAATTCTTTTTTAAGCATATTTACAATGTTGCCGGCTAAATTTTCACTAAATTTTAAGATCAAATTCCCCACAAAGCCATCGCAAACTACGACATCAACTTTGCCGTTTAATATTTCTTTGCTTTCGACGTTGCCTACAAAGTTTAATTTAGAATTTTTAAGTAAAGGATACGTTTCGAGGGTAAGCTCGTTGCCTTTTTCGGGTTCTTCGCCAATATTTAAGAGGCCAACCCGAGGATTACTACGATGCAAAGCATGTTCGGCAAAAACCGAACCCATCTGCGCAAACTGGACCAGATGCTTAGCTTTACAATCTACATTGGCGCCCATATCCAGCAATAAAACCGGACCCTGTTCCGTAGGAAAAACCGTAGCAATGGCCGGACGTTCGATGCCTTTGATTCTGCCTAAGCCAAAAAGCGCGGCGGTCATCAAAGCTCCCGTATTGCCTGCCGAAACAATCGCATCCGCCTGCCCATTTTTAACTAATGCTACGGCAATGTTAACTGAAGCATCTTTTTTCTGTTTAACTGCCGCTACCGGGGATTCATTCATCTCGATTACCTGGCTGGCATTTACCACGGAGAGGTTTTTATGAGGAGCGTGTCGGGAAAGTTCGGCTTTGACCTTGAGTTCGTCACCAACCAGAATGATATTAAAACCATACTCTTTAGCAGCAGAGAGTGCGCCCTTAACTATTTCGCGTGGAGCATGATCTCCACCCATAGCATCTAGTGCAATGGTAACCAATTCTACTTCTTCTCCTTTTTACCTTTTGCAGCTTTGATTTTTATCATTTCTCTGCCGCGGTAGTTTCCACAAGCAGCACAAGCATAGTGAGGAAGAACCGGAGCACCACACTTAGTACATTTAGTCATCCCTTTAGCTTTTATCTTCCAATTTGCACGGCGTTTCCATTGACGCGAACTCGAATGTTTCTTTTTGGGTTGTACCATTTATTTTTCCTCCCGATGCTTAAATTTTTTTAACTTTTCCAGTCTGGGATCAACCTGCGTTTCGGCTTTTTTTTCCTTTTCCACAAAACCCTGGCAGGTTTCTTTACACAGGGGTTTTATTGGAACGGCTGATAGTAAATTTTGCCTGATTGCTTCAAACAAGTCAATAGTATTATCGCCGCCGATCTCAAAGACAAAATCTTCATCCCGCAACTCAACCTCTTCGGCAGACTTTTTAGCGTGCGGATGCCGGGTCGCAATCGAATATTCCTCATCCAGATCAAGTTTGACCGGAAAATTAAACTTTTTCAGGCAACGGCAGCAGGTTAATTCCACGCTTAATTCTGCGGTACCGGTTAATAATATGGTTTTCCCGGTGTTAACCAGCGAGGCATTCAATTTTACCGGCGAAGAAATCTTAACGTTTTCGTCTTCGTAATGGATAACGTCGTCAAATTTTACGCTTTCTTTTTCGCCTGCCGCCTTCAAAATATGTGAGATATCGATCTTCATTTCAAGGTCCATTCTTTAAAAAACACAAAGCGGTATTATATATGTATAGGGATGGGGTGTCAATTTAAAAAAGAAACAAGGGTGATTAAAGGCCTGGGAAGGCCCATGAGGAAAACCGAAGGCATAAGTGTTTGAAGACTATAAAGGGCAAAAACATTAATTGCCTTTTGTGGCCATTGATAGCCCTAAGCCCTCAACCACTTCACGGGCCTTCATGGGCCCTTAATAGCCTTTATGCTCGGGGATGGTGCGAATCGTAGATCTTTTTCATGCGTTCCTTGGTAATGTGGGTATAAACCTGGGTGGTAGAAAGTGAAGCATGCCCCAAAAGCTCCTGAACAATGCGCAGGTCCGCTCCGCCGGCAAGCATATGGGTCGCAAAAGTATGGCGAATCGTATGCGGGGTAACTTTTTTATCCAGTTTTGCGCGTCGGGCATACTTTTCGACCATTCTTTCGATACTGCGGGAAGTGATACGCGTCCCTCTTTTTCCCAAAAAGACCGCCCCTTTCAGGTTTTTCTGGGTACGCACCGAAAGTTTAGGCCGCCCGGCGCCTAAGTACTCATTAATCGCAGCTTTAGCATGGCTGCCGATTAAAACCACCCGCTCTTTTCTGCCTTTTCCAAAAACCCGCACCTCGCCTCCCTCCATATCCACGTCATTGATATCCAATTTAACAGTTTCTGAAACCCGCATGCCGCTCCCGTATAATAATTCAAGCATCGCCTTATCCCGCAAACCATACGGGGTATCTAATTTTGGCTGGTCGAGCATTTTCTTCATTTCTTCAAGATAAAGAAAATTAGGAAGCTTCCTGGGAAGCTTTGGGGTAGAAATCAAATCGAAAGGATTTTCGTGGACCACTTCTTCTCTGCCTAAATATTTAAAAAACGAGCGGCAGGCAGATATTTTTCGTGCCAGCGATCGCCGGGAATATTTTTTTTCCTCTAAGAATAGTAAAAATTGGCGAGCGGTAGTTACATTAACTCTATATAAGTTGAGGTATCCTTGTTTATCCAGAAATTTAATCAGTTGAGTTAAATCGCGGAAATAATTGGAAGCGGTGTGGTCCGATAAATTGCGCTCCTGCTTTACGTAAACCATAAAATTTTGGAGGTGGTTTTTCATGGCAGCTAGATTAAGCCGTACTGCTTTTTCTTTTCGGTCGACATGGGCGAATAACGATTTTTGCCTTCCCGGACCCATTCCTGTCGATCTTCGCGGCGGGTATCAATGTGTATAGTATTGTCATCCGTGTTAAGGCCGATGCCCCTCACTTCGTCCAAAGTGCGTAAAAATTCGATGATTTGCTTGGGGGAAACATCGCGCATGATTATATGGACGGCTTTACCAAAAGTGTGGAAACTTTTTTTAGACTTTTCTTCGCGGTCATTTTCGGCTTCACAGCGAAATCCTTGAACAATTTTCACCGGTTTTCTGAAATGTCCACCCAACTCCTCCAAAACCCCCACCAAACCAAGATGAATCTTAAATTCCTGCCCCCTGCAATCATTGCAGCGGCAGATAAAATCCTTGTGATTAAAATGTTCGCTTAGGTCTCCCATTGATTAAATTTTAGCATATTTAAGAAGAATTTGACATGCAGTCTCTGCGTTGACTTCTCTTTTTACATCATATATACTCTCTAACTGTTCATTTTTAAAAAAATAAAAGGAGACTCTTCATGCCAAAACACAGACATATGTTTACTTCCGAATCCGTAACTGAAGGACATCCGGATAAAATGTGCGACCAAATTTCAGATGCAATTGTGGATTCCATAGTTGCCAAAGATCCTCCGGCCCGGATCGCAGCTGAAACCCTGGTCACCAACGGCATCTGCATCGTTGCCGGAGAAGTTACCACCGGAACTTACATCGAAATCCCGCAAATCGTCAGAGAAACGATCCGCCAAATTGGATACACCGACGCCAAATATGGATTTGACTACGAAACCTGCGGAGTACTGGTTTCGATTAAAGAACAATCCAAAGACATCGCCATGGGAGTCGATAAAAGCTTAGAAACCAGGGATGGTGAAGTAGTTAAAGAAGATCTTGAACAATTAGGAGCGGGCGATCAGGGTTTAATGTTTGGTTATGCTTGCGATGAAACCGATGAATTAATGCCGCTGCCGATTACCCTGGCGCATAAATTAGCAAAGCGCTTAGCTGAAGTCAGAAAAAATGGCGATCTGAAATATTTAAGGCCGGATGGAAAATCACAGGTAACGGTTGAATACGATAACGATAAACCAATCCGCCTCGACAGCGTTTTAATCGGCGCGCAACATTCTCCGGATGTAAATCCTGATAAAATCAGAGCAGATATAATCGAACATGTAATTACCCCTATCCTTCCGCCAGAGTTAGTGGATAAAAACATGAAATATTATGTTAATCCTACCGGTAGATTTGTAATCGGCGGACCGCAAGGCGACACCGGGGTAACCGGCCGAAAAATTATCGTCGATACTTACGGCGGTTATGCCCGACACGGCGGTGGAGCTTTTTCAGGAAAAGACCCAACTAAAGTTGACCGCTCCGCAAACTATGCCGCTCGCTACGTTGCGAAAAACGTAGTGGCCGCCGGACTGGCCAGCAAATGTGAAGTTCAAATTGCTTATGCGATCGGCGTCGCCAAACCATTATCAGTTATGGTCGACACTTTCGGCACCGGAAAAATTGCGGATGATAAAATCGCCAAGATTATTACGGATAATTTTGATCTGAGACCCGGTATTATTATTAAAGAACTTGGCTTAAGAAGACCAATCTATCAACAAGTTGCTGCATATGGACACTTCGGCAGAAAAGATCTTGATCTGCCGTGGGAAAAGACCGATTTAGCAGAAAAGTTTAAAAAAGCGGCAAAATAAACGGGGTTCTCCATATTGATTCCCTGCTTGGCGCGTCTCCCGCGCTTACATAAGCTGTCGTACTAGTCGTCAACTGCTTTTATTTTCAACATCTTCACGCTCAATTTCCTTTGGCAAAAAAGTTGCTTATATATAACATCTTGAAAGGAGAAGCAAAATGTCAAAGGAAAGCTATCTAATCGGAAAAGCCGGGGAGGATCTGGCCGAAAGCTATTTAACGGGTAAGGGCTATATTATTATAGAAAGGAATTTTCGGTCGCGTAGAGGCGAGATTGATTTAATTGCATTCGAAAAAGATGCGCTGGCTTTTGTAGAAGTAAAAAACTATTCTTTCCGGAGTTATCTTTCGCCCCTAGATTCAATTTCACGCACTAAAAAAACCTGCCTAACCCATGCCGCAAAATCCTTTTTGATCCGAAAAAACATGCATCATAAAGCCTGCCGTTTTGATGTGCTGATAATTTTTTCAAATAACGATAGTAAAAAGCGCTTTCTTCTAATCAAGAACGCTTTTCAGATACAGTAAAAGGAGGGCAAAAAATGACCAACTTAGTTCCAGCTGAACGAATTGAAAATAAAATATATTTAATCAGGGGACACAAGATAATGTTAGCGTTTGATTTAGCTAAACTATACGGAGTTAAAACAAAGGTGTTTAATCAAGCGGCGCAAAGAAACGCCGAACGATTTCCTGAAGATTTTATGTTTCAATTAACCTGGGAGGAAGCCGAATGTTTAAGGTCACAAATTGTGACCTTAAAGAACCAACAAAAAAGATCAAAACGTGGGCAACACATCAAATACTTACCCTACGCCTTCACTGAACAAGGGGTTGCCATGCTATCTAGTGTACTTCGAAGCAAAAGAGCCATCCAGGTAAACGTTGCCATAATGCGAGCATTTGTGAAACTAAGACAATTTCTATCAACTCACAAAGAACTATCCCGCAAACTATTCGAACTTGAACAAAAGGTCGGAGAAAATAGTTCAGAAATACGTAAAATCTTTGAGGCAATCAGAAAACTAATGGCTCCACCCAAAAAATCGAAAAAGATAGGATTTCTTCGTTAATTATGTTTACTAAAATATTCTCCGGGTCAGTAAAAGGAATCAATGGCTTTATCGTAGAGGTGGAAGTCGACAAGGCTAAGGGTTTGCCAGGGCATACCATTGTTGGCCTTCCCGGAACTGCAGTCAAAGAAAGCCGCGACCGGATTCGAGCGGCGCTAAAAAATTCCGGATTGGGAAATCCGCTGGGATTTTTTACCGTAAATTTAGCGCCCGCAAACCTTAAAAAAGAAGGCCCCATTTTCGATTTGCCAATTGCCCTCGGCATGATTGCCTTAGAATTTAATCTAAATTTAAACGGGTTGTCCGATGCCCTTTTTATTGGCGAACTTTCACTGGACGGAACCCTGCGTCCGGTTAAAGGAGTCCTCCCGATCTGCCTTTCTGCCCGGGAACACGGAATTAAAAAAATTGTCTTGCCAAAACAAAATACAAATGAAGCGGCCCTGGTTTCTGAGCTAGAAATCTTCCCAATCGCACACTTAAATGAACTGGTTGATCACCTTAATAATATAAAAATAATAACTCCTTCCGGCAACAAGTGTGCCAAGAAAAAGTTGGCCCCAAAACATGATCTGGATTTTTCAGAAGTCAAAGGACAGCTCGTGGCTAAAAGAGCATTAGAAATTGCTGCTGCTGGTTTTCATAATATTTTATTGAT
>Ga0180007_10002229_pt1 | contig 23557 bp, 27 predicted proteins | sample MM_PC_MetaG_FD_121122 | JGI IMG/M metagenome (GOLD analysis project Ga0180007, IMG submission 121122) | Groundwater microbial communities from the Aspo Hard Rock Laboratory (HRL) deep subsurface site, Sweden - MM_PC_MetaG | ecosystem: Environmental > Aquatic > Deep subsurface > Groundwater... | reverse complement strand
GGCTGACAACTGGGCGACTGCTGCGCGCGTCACCGAGTCGATGGTCACCACCCGCCAGGGAACTGGTGAGAGTGGCAACGCGATCAACGCGGTTCAGCGCAAGTACGGGATCTCGGTGCATGCCAGCCCGTACCTGACTGACACCAACGCCTGGTTCTTCCTCGGGAAGAAGAGCCCCATCCGCCTGGTGTTCGAGGAGCGCCCCTCGCTCGTCGGATTCTGGGAGGAGATGAGCACGGGCAACTGGAAGAAGCACGTGTGGGTCTCCTGGGTCACCGGCGCCGACAACTGGCGCGGTGTCGTCGGGACCAGCGGGGCCTAGATGGCCGCGGGGCGCTGGTTCCCAGCCTTCTACCTGGACGGTGAGTGGTGCAAGCGGTATGGCTGCTCCATGAGCGGCTATGTCGTCACCGCCCACCCCCAGGGGAGGGTCAGAAAGAGCCACGTCTGGGCGGAGGCGGCCACGCCGCCTCCGCCTGTGGCGGTTCCCGGGCCGGCCCCCGAGCCCGCTCAAACCGAACAGGAGGAGTAAATGGCGACTGCCATTGCAACCACGAGTGCTGCTGACACCACCACGGCAGTTGCCAAGACGGCCGTGGCGCTGACCACGATTGACGACCACTGGCAGGATGGTGCGACCTCTGCCGGGCTCAACACCCAGATCAGTGCCGTGGTAACCGACGTCACTGCGTTTGACGCCCTCAGCGACCAGTTGGATGCCGACGTCACCGACCACGCCACCGTCCTAAACAACATCAACGGTTGGGGCCTCGGCGGGGGCGCCTCGGACGTCCACACCAACACTGTCACCGAGACTGTCCTTGCAGTCGGCGCCACGCTTCTGGTTGGCACCGTCGCTGCGAATGAGCTCTCCGTCGGGTCGCGCATCAACATCAAGGGACAGGTCCGCCAGATCGACATCAACGGTGCCGATACCCTGACGGTGAAGCTGTACCACAGCACCGACATCACCAACAGTGCAGACTTCCTGACTGCTGGCACCGAGATCCTGACCAGCGGCGCTGTGGCGGCGGCCGACAACGACATCTTCACCTGGGACTTCGAAGTCTGCTGCCGGGCTATCGGCAGTGGCACCACCGAATACTGGGTCAGCGGCTCCTATGGGACGCTTGCTGCCTCCGGTACTTCGGCGATGAAGGCGTTCTACAAGGCCCTGACCGCTCTCGACAGTACGGCGCTCCAGTATTTCGGCGTTGCCGCCACGTACTCTGCCGCCCATGCTGACAACGAGTGTCAGATGGAGGCGTTCAGCGGCTCCATCCTCGGGACCACCTAGTAGATGAACGTATTGCTCTACCAGCAGGGTGGCACACTCTACCTAGACAAGCCACTCGAGGCTCAGCCCTCGGCCTGCACGATCTCCATCAAGTCACTAGGGAACGATGACCTCTCCGAGGTCGGGTCAACCTTCGACGACATCGATGATGAGGATGCTACCGCCGAGGATCTGAGCCTCACGCTGGGGGCAACCACCAAGGGGGCCCGGGAGGTCGCGGTCTCCGCGACCTCCGGGGAACCCAACCCAGACCCGTTTGACGAGAACTACCGGCTACTCGTCACGACCGCTACCGGTCGTGTTGGGTGGTGGAAGGTAGACGGCCGCACTCTCGACGATGGCGACGTCACCCAACTGGAGTTCGACCAGCAGATCCCGTTTGCGCTGGCGGTTGGTGACCTCGCCAAATCGGTGAGGTGCAGCTACGCGGTTGACTGGTCAGGTGTCACCGACACATTCAGCGGCCGCCTCCAGGTGTTCTGGAAGCCAACGATCAACGGGGTTCAACGCACCTATCGCGAGGTCGTTGACATCGTCAAGCAACTCCAGTCTCAGCCCGCTACGTGGGCTGATGTGCTAGAGATGCACCCGTCAATCCAGCACAGTATCACCAATCGGGTGAAGGATTGTGAGAGCCTTGTCCGTAAGGCGTGGAATCAGGTCCAGCGCAAGTTGTGGAAGATGGATGTCCAGGCCCACGACCTGGTATTCCTGGGTGGGGATGACTCGCTGGCTGACGCAGTCATTGCGCAGACCATGCTCAACCTTACCCACCTGAACATCTACCCTGCGTCCAAGAAGGATGAGCCGAAGGAGTACCAGTCCGAGTTGAGACTTGACATCGAGTCGGCCCTCGGGCTGCTGACCCAGGCCTACCTGGACGCCAACGAGAACCTGTCACTGGAAGCCGCCGAGACCAGCGTTCCGCTGCGGCAGGCCTTCTTCAGGCGCTAGATGGGAATTACATCAGACGGGATCGAGAATGTGTTCACCCTACTGTGTCAGAACCCTGACACAGGGGTGGTTCCGTCCGCCATCAGCGCAAACATCTCCCACACCGACTATCACGAGCCGTGTTTCACGCGCTACCAGGGGACCTCGTCAGTGTGGGACGAGGCACAGGCCGACAGGCTAGTAGACCTCAGGTACCAGGGGCACGGACCAAGTTACCAGTTGCTCTCTCATACCGACGACTCTGGCCCGGTAATGCTTCAGCTGCGCATCCGCTACAGGGCGGGTGACGACCCGGTAGAAGCGTGCAAGACCATGGGCGACGACTTCCACCTCATCAGGTGGATCCTTGATAGCGAGGGGGCTCGCAACAAGGTCGTCGGGATTCACGGATACGTCGTCACGGGCTCAGATGCTGAGGAGCTAGTGGACGATAGGGCATTCATCCTTTCGATCGACGTCAGAATGGACGTCTCTGGAGTCCTGTAGATGGCGAACGCAGACAGAAAAGATTTCATCGGTGCCGAGGTCATGCTCGAGGCATCGTATGGCACCCTGACGGCGGAGTTCCCGGCGACCGCATGGGTGGCCACCGTCGCAGAGGTCACCGCCGCAGCGAAGGGGTTCCTCCCGATCCTCGACATCAGCGGCCTTCCCACCAGGGATCTGGTGGCAGTCGAGACCAAGAAGACTATCGACGACCACGCTGACCTGAAACTCCTGGGGCCCGAGGGCACCCAGGGGCAGATCACTATCACGACCCCGATCACTGGATGGGACACCACAGCCACCCCGGTGGCGGCCCCAGTCGCCCCGCTCTGGTTGCAACTGGCTGCCGGTGCCTGCGGTCACCTGTACGGCGAGGACGACGCAGTCAACCGAGCCGCTGACGAGGGTGGGGCCCCCACTACGGTAGACTCGGCCACTGACGCAGACACCTTCGTGATGACTGCCGGTGGTGTCATCGATGGGCACATCCTCGGGGTTGACTCGCCGGGCGCGACTGCCACCGGCGCTGGCGACTTCGAACTGTTCAGGCCCAGCAACGCCGGCACGCTGACGATTGCTTCCGGCAACATCAGGCTGTCGACTGCACCGATTGCCACCGACCCGGTCTACTACTCCTGTCAGGCTCACTTTGCATCGTTCGAGGAGGCCAACGCCCCGTCGTTTGCAATGATGATCCACCGGGCAGACCCTGCGGCGTCCCTGTTCATTAGCGGGATGCGCTGCGTGTCCTGGGAGATGACTGCCGTCATCGGCGAGATCCCCACCATCTCGATGGTGTTTGAGTACAACTATTTCGAGTACAAGAACGCCGCGACCACCGGTCACTGGACCAACTACAAGGGGTTCGACGACTTCGACGGTGGCGCCACGCAGTGGAGCCAGGCTGCCGCAGACACCTACAACGCGCTGTGGCCTGACCCCGAGGTCACCAAGAACGCCTATCTGATCTCTGACAGCGGATCGGCCCGCTTGTCCTACGACATCGCGTCCTTCAAGGCCAGCTGGACGGCAGGGTACGCCAGGTGGAACGCAAACACCGCCACCTACGGCTGTGCTGGCATCTACGCCACGATGCCTGCCAGCGCCTCCATCGAGTTCACGCTGCTCTATGACGAGGACTTCAGGTCTGCGGCCGCCATTGGCGGGCTCGGGTCCACTACTGACAAGCCGTGGATCTACTACCAGGGTAACGGCCCAGGCCAGACCTGGTTCGTGTGCATGCCGGCTGGCCAGCTGGCCTCTGACCCTGGTTCTGAGGGGGAGTCCGAGGGCAACATGGCCCAGACGCTCACCTACGAGGCACGGCCGTACAACGGAGACACCGATGTGGTGACGTCCGGCAAGCCGGCCAACACCAAGTTCTGCATTGGGGTGATCTAGCCTTGGCTCGCAAACCTCGCTACAACTCATCGCTCATCGCCCCAATGGTCCCGCCAGACGACGGGACCATTGGGCCCGGGGCTGACTATGAGCAGTACCTGGAGACCAGGAACGAGGCTCACCTCGACCTCCAGGGTGTGCCTGACCGCTGGTACATCAAGCGCCTTTCGGGGCGCGAGTACATGCGCCTCATGGAGGCCGTCCACCGGCTCCCCAGTGGCGAGCAGTCGCCGGATGGCGACATGACGCCTGAGCGGGCAGCAGAGTTGCGGGCTGCCGCCGATGATGTTGAGGCTTTCACTGCCGCTGTCATCAGCGAGTTCGTGCGCGGATTCGACAGTTTCGAGTACGTTATCGGGGTAGCCCCCGATGGGTCAGACGAGATCGAGAAGGTCAGCCTCGCCAAGGGTGAGACCCCTGACTGCGACATGATCGAGTTGATCGCGCAGGACTCGGACATGATCAACTACATCTTCTCGTTCGGAATGCGGCTCGCGTCGCTCTCGAGCGCCGAAAAAAAAGACTGAGGCTGGCCGCCAAGATCAGCGAGTTTGACGAGCGCTACCCGTTCAAGTGCGAGGCGTGCGGCGGCAAGCCAGAGACAGATGAATACGTCAGGGAAAAGCTGGGCTGCGACCGAGAACTGAAGAAGGGCCTGATCCTGCCTGATGGCACCACCACCCGTCGCTGCCCGAGGGCTCTCTCACGCACCGTTTCCCACTTCCTCCACGCATACTCGTTCTTCGAGAAGGGCAGTCTGGCCCACCTATTCGACCCGGAGGAGACCCCAGCGGTGTACATGGACGCCTTTGCCACCATCGGTTCTGCACATGCTGAACTGTTCGAACCGAAGAAGTGACAGCACCACAGGTTGTTGAGTTCTCTTTCAGACATGAATCGGTAGAGCCGCTCAGGCGGCTCATCGTTCAGTTTGAGGATCTGGTTGTGCGGGCCGAACGGGCCGTTGCCGAACTGAGGGACAATGCCACGAGCACCTGCACATGTGAAGATCAAGGTCGACATCGACGACAAGGCGCTTGCCGACTTCAACGCACGCCTGAAGGCGGTTGAGAAACAGCTCCAAGAGGTTACCGGCCAGGTTAAGGCCGGCACCAAAGAGTACGCTTTGCTTGGCGCTGCTATCGAGAAGGCCACTGCCAAACTGAATAGGCAGAACGACGCCCTTGACAAGTCCAAGAAGAAGTCCAAAGGCTGGCTCCAGCAGCTTGGTGGGGCGGCTATCCGCGTCAATGCTGTAGCGGGAGCAGCCCGTTCCGCAGGCGCAGCGGTGATGGGACTCATCGAGGGCTTCGCCTCGGCGGCGAAGACCGCCGATATGTTCACCGTATTGGAACGAAGTCTCGGCGGCATGGCCGATAGACTTGCGGCTGTACAGAAGGCGACCTCGGGCACCATCTCGAAAAGGGATATCCTGTCGTCCATGTCTCTGATGTCGTCCTTCGGTATCGACATGAACAAGGCCGGCACGATCATGGAGCAAGTCTCCAAGATCGCCATCGTCACCGGCCAGGATATGAATTTCATGGCCGATTCATTCGCGCGAGGTGTGTCTAGGCGTTCGCCACTCATTCTGGACAATCTCGGCCTCGTCGTCTCTGTGTCGGATGCAAACAAGAAGTACGCGGAGTCAACCGGCAAGCTTGTCACCCAGCTGACCAAAGAGGAAGAGATCGCCGCCCTCCTCAGCGAAACCCTCAAGATGCTGGAGGAGCGCACCAAGGGTGTCAATCTGGATGAGATGCAGTCAACCAGGTTTGCTAGTTTCAATGCGGCCCTGGACAACCTGAAGGAGGACATCTACTCCACTGTTGGTGACATTGGTGAATGGGGCTGGAACGCCAGCCTGGAGGCTGTAAAGGGCAGATTCTCACCGAACGCGCTGGCCGCCGAGAAGGAGGCCTACGGCCAGCACATTAGGGAGATGGCCGATATCGGCGGGCTGGTAGGGCTATCACTGGGCGTCACAACTGCGGCAACGGCTAAAGATATCGAGTCGATGGGAGAGGCCGGCAAGAGGGTTGCCCAGGACATGAAGGCGGCCTTTGACGCAGTGCCGTCGCAAGTGCTTGGTTCTGCCAGGGTCAAGGAACTTGACGCCATCATCCACAAGCTGGAAGTTCTTAACAGCGAGAAGATCAACAAGATGGACAACTACGGCGAGATTGCCGAAGCAGCCCATCGCGCCGAACGCGCAAACGTTATAAAGAGGGAGACTGCTAAGATCCTCGGCAAACTCCGTGTCGAGTGGAAGGCAACAGCTGAGGAAGAGGCCAACTTCTATAGGGCATACCAAAGAGAGAATCCGCTGCTGGTGGCCAGGAACGAAGAACTCATACGTGAGAAGACTTTGCTCCGCGGAAAGACTGCGCAACAGAAGTTGCTGGCGATCGCCCAGGACCACGCCACCAAGATGGTCGAGAACTACACCGCAGCCGCCAACGACAGCAAGAAGACGACATACGAGGTGTTCAGGGCTAGGCAGCTGATGAACGCCGCCCTCATTGCGGAGTCGTTTGCCTGGCACCAGGCCACTGTCAACATGGAGAACTACGCCAGTAGCATGGTTCGTCTCTTCTCGAAGGTTGGCGGGGCGCTCGGCGATCTTGCCGAGAGGGTCGGTAAGGGGATGACCGCCAAGAGGAAGAAGAAGGGCGGTAGAGGCGGGAAGCGGAACGACCCATACGGTCAGTGGCTGCTCATGATCAGTGGGATTGCCACGGACGGTAATCAGGCCGCCAACTCGATCCATGAGGTGTCGAAGGCAATCAACGACGCCTTCAAGAAGATCGAAGACGGGGTCAAGGAGGCCGCACTTACCGCCAGGGCCAACCTCAACGACTTCTACGCCAAGAACAAGATCGTCGACATCCGTCAGGTGCTAGGCCTCTCACTGGAAGGCAGGAAGGAGTTTGAGAGGCTAGCCTCCGAGGCCCTTGCCGCGGCCGACAAGGCAGGCACCAGGGGCGAGGACTACGGCCTGCTCACAGGTTGGGCGATCAACGCTGACAACAGCGCGAAGGCGACAGACCGACTGTCCAAGGCGATACGTGAACTCGGCACCAGCTTTACCGATGTCTCACCTATCATCGGTGACCTCGTCGACAAACAGGAGCACGCAGCCTCGGCAATGAAGGCCGCGGGCCATGCCTCTGAGTTCCTCGGCCTCATTGAGCCTGCAATCAAGGCCGAGGGCAACGCCCTCGGCAACCTTGCGAAGACCGGCATTCCTGTAATGCAGGAGTTCACCCGCTCACTACAGCTGTCCAAGAGGAAAGAGGCCACCGTACTCGGCCTGATGGAGGCTGCCGCGGCTGTTGCGGCCTTTGCCAGACAGGACTACGCGGGCGGAGCCATGCACTCCGCTGCCGCGGTTATGTATGGAGCCATTTCGGCTGGTGTGATCAAGCCCCCCAAGCCTACCCAGAAGGACAAGAAGACCAAGGATAACAAGCCCGGCGGGGCTGGCGGTGAGGGCAACTACAACGTCCACGTCTACTTCTCCGGCCTTCCCCTGGTGACCGATGACGGGATCAGCAAGGCCGTCGTTGGTGCTATCGCATACGCGAAGCGTAGGGGTTTCTAGTTGGGGATCATCCTTCCAGCGTTCTTCGGCGACTGCGTGTTCACGACCGCGTCCACCGAGACGATCACCATCACCGATGGGACCGGTGATGATACCGTCGAGATAGAGGTTGAGTCCGGCATGTGGTTTGCCAACGCACTGGTACTCGGGCGTTGGCTGGAGGGCCAGTATAACGACAATGCTGCCCGGAACACCATCGACATATCGGTGGTGATGGCCGACGGTGCCAACCAGGGAAAGACCAAGTTCAGCTTCGATGGCGGTGCGACCCTTACCACTTTGTTTTCGTCTAACATGCAAGCATACCTGGGGGTGGGGGCCGAGGCGGCAGCCGAGGGCGGCCCGGACTGGTACACCGATGACCAGGTGTCACACTGCTGGTTCTGCACCTGGCCGGTTTCGCAGTATGACCGAGAGGTTGTCTCCCTCGGTGGGTACTCCGCGGCATCCCAGGACGGTAAGGTCTACAGCATCCGTGGGCAGCACCAGGAGGCCAGGACCATGACGGTCAACATCGACCGTAGGACTGACTTCAGCGAGCACAGCCTGTGGCTAGCCCTGTGGAACAACCGCTGGCAACAGGGAAGGGCGGTGACGTTCTACCCCGACAGGGGTAAAGCTGACGACGGGACGACCGCCGACCAGGTGATAGAGGGCGACGTCCTCGAGGCCATGGATATCGACACGTTGCCAATCCTACGGTCGGTGCGAGAGTCGGACGCTGCGTCGGAGGGAGGGCCACACACCTTTAGGGTGAGGCAGCCAATCCCGCACAACACAACCTCCCCGGCAAGGTGGAGCGTCGGGGACTATGTGTTCTTCGTTGGGAAGATGGGCGCATGAGCGCAGTTATCATGGGGTGGTACACGGGCCTCCAGGCTGGTACTGTCTTTACCATCTCGTATCCCACTGGCGGGGCTGACTACCCCATAGCAATCGACGCTGGAACGCACGCCGGGGCATACGAGTTCGCCGCTCACGTCAACTCTGCTGTACAGGCTTACCTGCCAGCAATCACAGTCGATCTGACCGACTCCGGAGCCTACCGCATATCGTCGTCTGGCTTGAACTTCGACCTGACAGTTGACCCAGACGACTACTATGACATCCTCGGCTTCTCGACCGTGGCCAACCAGTCGTCCGTTACCGGCGCCACAGACGCTCGCACCTACATGCCTGGCACCGACGTCCACCATGAGGACGTGGGCTACTACCTGCCTGGCAGGCCGACCGTTGGAGACACCGGTAGGGTCTCCGGGGCCACCGTGCCGGCTGCTGGCTACTCGAGGATGTGGGAGTTCGAGGGTCTATCGTCGGCCGAGCCGGTATTCGAGGAGAGCATCTCCAACGACCCGGTGGTAAGCCAGGGGCGGCGTGTCCTTGGGATGGCGCACGCGGGCATGCCGGTGCGGATTTACCGCGACTACGAAACCGACAAGACGGCCTGGTCGACTACAAACGCTGACGGCTACACCGACCTGGTGGTGGACAACCTCGGCGGTGAGTACCGCTGGACGAACGACGTCATGAGCCGCTACACGTGGGGGCTCAGCGGCATAGAGGTGCCGAGCGGCAGGTCAGGGTACCTGACCACGGCAACGTATCCGCCACCAGCGTACAACGAATACTACACCGACCACGACGGATCGACCGACTACTGGAATGACGCTCCGGCTGGGATACCGTCACCGTCCACACTGCCAGTTGATATCATCATTCTGGCAGCGATCTCTGGCGTTGGTGCTGGGGACGAGTTGTTCTGCCTGTCTGACGGATCGTCGTCAGACTATCTAATAGCAGTGGCAGCATCTGGTACCGTCCAGCTGCTGGGACGGGCTGGGGGTGTCAACAAGCAGGTTGCGATCAGCACCGGTGTGGTAGTGAACGACGGAGTTCCGCGCCTATACCACTTCCACTTCGACACAAACTCTGACAGCAAGATCTATATCAATGGAGTCAACAGGACCGGTACATACCCCATCCATGCGTCATGGAGTGGGCCGTTAGGGCTAAACCAGGCCAGCGCCGGCGCACAGTACGACGGAGCGGTCCCGTTGCTTGGTGGCATCTACCGGGCAGCCGCACACTTCGGGACCGTTGACAAGGATGCAGTCTTCGCCGCCGCCGATGCGAGTTGGGCGTCGCTCAACATGGACCATGTCTGGTACATGGGCGATGGCCCATCAGACAGCAACAGCACGATCTACGATCTTGGGGCGGTCGGTGGGTGGCACCTCGGCAATGTCGGCACCCCGACAATCACCGCCGGGTCGTCTGGCCTATAGCCCGAGGTACTCCCGTACCTCGCGTTGCTCTGGACATTCGTAGTTCAAGCACCTGTCGCGGGGGCAGAGTTCGGTGACCCACGGGTCCATGGTGTGTAGGTACGACTCATTCACGCAGGTGAAGCAGAGGCTTTGCGAGAAGATGATGCCTGAGTAGCTCTCGCCGTATAGCGGCGGGGCACACAACCCAAGCGGTACGGCGTCGATCAGTGACTCTCCGCCACACAGCGTGTGTGGCGGGTTTGGGTCAGAGCAGACTCCACCATCATCGCCGCAGGCGATAAAGGCTAGCATTGCCAACCCTGCCATCAGAGTTCGAGCAGCGTATAGCGGATAATCCGGTCGGCTTGCGGTGGTCATATGCCCTCATGATCGATGGTCTTGAGTATTGCTGGACCACCGGTGAGGGTAACTGGGACTACATCAGCGGTATCGGTGGTTCGTCTGGATACAGTGCTAAGCACGGCGGGCTGGTAACCAAGAACTTCGAGTTGTCGTTTGTCTCAGACCCGCTTGACCCCACCAATGTCGGTGGCGGGGTCAACCTGGAACTCCTCGATGACGCATCCCACTACCTGCGCCAATACTTCGCCCCCAGGGGCGGGTACGAGACTCGGGCCACCGAGACCATCTCCGCAACAGACACCAGTATATCGGTACTAGACTCGTCTGTGTTCGCGGTTGATGAGTACATCTTCGGCGGACGCGAGTGCATGAAGGTCACTGCCGCCCCAGACGGCACGACCCTCACCGTGTCGCGGGCCAAGCGTGGCACAGAGGCATATGAACTCAGGATGACCAACGGTCAGGTTGGGTCTATCCTGTCGTCGGTCCCACGGGTGATGCGCGGCCGGTATGCCTACATCCTGGCAGCTCCGGTCAACTCCGACGGGGACATCGAAAGGGCCGCGCTACAGAAGATATGGGCCGGCAGAGTCGCAGCGGTGAAGAACCGCGGAGGTGGGCGCTTCGAGGTCCAGTGTGACTCGCTGAGCCAGGCATTCGACGACTACTTCCCACATACCTTTGCGTCTGGGTTGCTTGGCAGCCCAGGAAATGAGGAACCTGTAATAACGCTCTCGGATAACTCCGACCTGCTACTGCGGTGGTCAGAGGGCGTTGGTGGTTCAGGGGAGCCGATTGGAGGCACGTCCATTGAACCGGTCGGTATAACCGATAACGTTGGGACGTGGGCAGCCCTGTCGACTGGCTCATATACCCTTAGCCTACTGGTCAGGGCAATAGTCGACACAATCATAGAGCGTAGCGTCAATTTCTCTGACGGGGACTTGACCTGGGAGGTGTGGCCGGAGTCTACAAGCGGGGTCAACTTCTGGTCAGGCAGGATCTACAATGACAGCGCCACATATTGGATAAAGATCCAGTACACTGGCCTCCTGTCTGCAATGTCTACGTCAGTAACGTTAGGGGTTGACGAGGGGGAAGCCCTGCCGGCTGGTGGTACCATTTCACTGCTCACGGCGAGCAATGTAGTCATCGGTCAAAACGATAGCAACCTGCCAGTATACCTTGATGACCCGGCCAACTCATTCGTTGAGGCCGCATACGACCCTGGTGGGTCATATGTCCCGCGTGGGTTTGCCATGATCTCTGATGGCACCGACTATGAGGTTGTATCATTCACGTCGGTAAGTTCAAACGCCAACATGCAGCGCGTGATCTCGCTGGGAGGTGTGCGACGTGGACTGTTCGGCACATGGTCGCAGAAATGGGCCACATCTGACAGGCAGATCCGCATCACCCAGATCCTCGCCATCAACAGCCCAGCCACCGGGATCAAGACCAACCCCATCAGCGTGCTACTCCAACTGCTCACCTCGACCGGTGAGCAAGGTGCCAACGGGGCATACGATACCCTCGGGTATGGGATGGGCTTCGGGATCCCGTCGTCGTACATCGACTATGGGTCCTTCGTCGCCATTGCCGAGCAGTCCAACCTACCACAGTTTGAGGGTTGGTTCCTGCATGAGTCAGGCAAGGGCAAGGACGCCATCTCCGACCTCCTGAAGTGGATGGGCCTTACCCTCGTGGCCAAGCGCTATGGGGATGACGAGTTTGGCCTCTCTGTGTCGTCAATCGCGCCTGCGACCGCCACCCAGTACGAGGTGGCGGTGGGCGACGACTACCGGCTCAGGGGGAGCGATGTAGATGTCGATTGGAACGAGCGCCTGGTGATCAACACCTGTGCGTTTGAGCCGAAGCTGAACCCGGCCACAGGGCAGGGCGACAACTACAAGTTGTGGGTTCACAACTCCGCCAGCATCGCTGATTACGGTGCCGCCAAGGAGCTGAAACTCGGCCTGTCAGCATTCTTGGCCCACGCTACCTCCGGCATAGAACTATGGGCTGAGCAGTACCAACCAGTGGCTGAAGATGCAGCCCTGCGCTGGTTCGGGGCCTTCTCCCGGGGCAACTACACCATCTCCATGGAGGCTCCCCACGTGGGGTGGATCATCGAGCCCGGCGACAGGTGCTTGCTGACCCTAACTGGCGTGGACAGTATTGACGGGACCGGTGACGTTACCGGAGCCATCGCCAAGGCGTTTGAGGTGACTCATCGTCACGGTGAGCGCGCTGGCGCCACCATCATGCTCCGGGCCCCGATGGAGACTGTCTGTGAACTCTCACCTAGCGCCTCGGTGTCGGCCTACACCTCCGGCGACCCCAGCCTTACACTGAGTGCTAACGTGTTCTCTGCGTCCACAGACCCGCCGCCGTTTCCGCGGCGGGCTACGTGCAAGGACATCTGCTGGTTTGATCATGACCAGCACGAGGAGGACTTCAACGTCTGGATCTACCAGGAGGGCGACTGGGACGGCGGCGAAGCCGCCACAGTGACGGCTACCGACTACACCAATTCCAAGTTGACGCTTGATGGCGCCACGGCCACCGACTGGCAGGCGGTTATCACTGGCGGTGATGTTGTCCTAATCACGTGGGATGAGTGGGACAACTGCTCGGTGCTGTCACAACTCTACGCCTTTGTCGGCGACAACGGAAGTGCCGGCGTACCGCCGGCACTGGGGACCGGTAGTGACGATGCCAAGAGGTGGGCCTGATGTCCAATCTCCAGAAGCTGGCGGCTGAGACCTACGCCCTCATTCACCCATTCAGGGGTGCGTCGGTGTGGCCTGGGGTTGACATCGTAGAGGGCCGACTGCCTGCCACCGGCAAGATCGGGATGCTAGACATGGCGTTGAACAGCAACGCCCTCTATGGCCAGGTGGCCCCGGCTGGACAGATGATTTGCCCGCTATCGTCCAACTCGGCCATCGTGGTTTCATCCGCTACGCCCACCTATGGAGACCTCCTCACCTGGCGCTGGATGCCGATGCGCCTGACCCAGGATGGCCGAGATCAACTCCACATCCAGTTCTTGGTCAACAACACGGGCGGGGGTGGCGCCGGCACAACCAGCATCAGGGTCAAGACCACCGGCGATTCAACGGGCGTGGTCGGCACCAGCGGCTCGCTTGGTAACGGTGCGTCTGAGTGGATCTCAATCGACGTTGACATCAACACGTCCGTCATTGAGACCATCCACGTAGAGGGGCTGTACGCCACATCCCAGTTCACGATCACCTCCATTACATGGTGGCAGAACACCCTTGCAGCTGCCACCGCCCTCGACACCGTAGAGGCCGCTGGCTTTGTCCCACAGGACGTTCACACCATCGGCACCGACTCACAGTGGGGGGCTGACCGTCCCCTCTCAGTGGCGATGTGTAGAGACATCGCCAACTGCAACATGCACATCTATCAGGACGCGGTTAGGACGGTCGCCCACCATGCGTTCCCGATGAACATCAACCTGACGTCCAACCCGACGTACAACCGGTATCAGGCCACGAGCAACGACTACGTTCTACTGGACCAGTTCTGGTATGATCGCAGGGATGGGGCAGAGTCGCTGATCGTCTATGCCACCGGGTTTACCGAGAACTACGCCGCCCCTGGCGACGGGGCTACCTACCGGCTCAGTTTCACGCCCTATGCCAGCGACTACTGCTCACTTGAGTTCACACTTGATGAGGCACCGACGTCTGGCCAGCCGGGCTATGGTACCTGGCACGCTGCCGGCGAGTCACTACCAATCCCGGATGCCCCTGGACCGTTCAGGATCAGGCTCGAGGGCAAGGATGATGGCGGCAGTGACGACGGGCAACTGACGTCGCTGAGCATCTTCGAAGCGAGGCCCGACGTTGCCTGATTACACATCCAACCTGATTCCAAAGGTGTTCGAGGACTATTCCGCGGAATACCCGGACACCATCAAGAATGGTGCGCTGGCGTCCGCCCAGTTCATGCAGCGCCTGGTTAGGCAGCAGCAGTGGCTGACGGTGTCCAACCTGGACGCCACCAACTTCGTGTCGCCCGGTGGCCTGATCTATGACGATCCAGGCATGGTCCTGCGGCTCTGGGTGCCGCCCTATTGCAGCCACGTTGGTTTCAGGGCGCTCATCTCGAGCAATTTCGACATGGCTCGAGCCGGACGCTCGCTCACCTTCTCGGTGAGCGGCGGCGACTCGGTGCAGGTCATACACGGTGGAACAGGGTCATACGGTGATCCTGCCACATGGGTGTTCGATGACCGCGCCACATGGGTCTACTTCTCTGGCTTTGGCACCGACGCAGGGACAGACGAGCCCCGAGCGCTAGAGGTGAAGCCGGTAGGTGGCGGGGCAGACGACAGGTTCGAGTGCTGGAAGCAGGTCGACGTGGACGTGGAGTTTGGACGTGGACTCCAATTGTGGCAGGGATACTACTACTACATCCCCCGCCAGCGCCTGGACTACGACGAGTAACACTATTGGCGGCACTGCCGCACTGGAGAGTCTGAATGGGCTATCGCCGCGCCCGCCTTCTGGGGACCCCGCAGCGCCTCACCGCAACTAACACGAATCAACAGGTAGACTTTAGTTTTGTCACGGAGTACGTGACACTGAAATCTACGGACACCGCCGACACCGCTAGGTTCTCCAACACCTCGGCCAACCTCACCGCTGGCAACTACTTCACCCTGGGGCCGCTCCAGGTGATCACGCTACCGGTAGACGATGCCGGTGATGACAGCGCCAACGGCATCTGGTACAAGCGTGACGGCGCTGCTGACGCCACGTTCGAGGTGATCCCAATCGACCGGCACAGCGTGCCAGTCGGTGAGCTTAAGGAATGAGCCACCCTGATGCAGGCCTCATGGTTGGCTTTCACCAGGACGGCGACATGGGGAAGATCGGGGTGGTCGAAGACCACCCCATTGGGTGGTACGCCGCGCTCGGTGGGGTGGGCTTCTGGGCGAATGCCGCCGTCGCCGGCGCCCCGTCGCCAGCTGGAGTCGTAGACTTTCTGATCCTGGCCAGCATCGACCCAATTGCTGCCATCGACTACCTGTTCTACCTGGGCGACGGAACGGGCGACGAGTCGTACTACCTGAGCATCGATGCTGCCGGCACTGTTGGGCTTATATCCCGTACAGGTTTAGTCCAGAAGCAGACCGTCAGGTCGGCGACTGGCGGGTACGACGACGGCGTTGTCAGACTCTACCACTTTCACGTCGGCACCGGGGTAGGAACATCCGCCATCGTGGTCAATGGCGTGGACGATACCGGCGTCCCGACGGCTGACATCGCGTGGTCCGGCCCGACAGGGATAAGCAGCATCGCCGTCGGGGCAACGGGCGCTGGCACCGGTCCCCTACTCGGCAACATCCACCGAGCCGCCGTCCACTTCGGCGCCGTCGACCCCGCCCAAGCATGGGCCCTCGTCAACCGCAGCTGGGCCCCCCTCGGGCTCGACCACGTCTGGTACTTAGGCGACGGCCACCGCGACAGTGCCAGCACCATCTACGACGAGGGGGTGGCGGCTGCCAAGTGGGACCTCACGGCTGTTGGGACGCCGACGCTCACCTATGGACGGACGATCGTGTGGCGAGGCCAGGCTGCGTCGCTGGATGGGGTGAACGACAACGCTACCACCGCTTTCCCGTACACGCCGGGGACCGACTTCACGGTGGCGTGCCGGTTCAAACAGAATGTGGCTGGGAACGACATTATCTGGTCGTGGGACGACGGCACATCTGATAACAGGTTCAAGGTTGCCGTTATCGGCGGAGATCTTGTCGTTGGTGTCAACGTAGGTGGAGTGGTCGAGGTCATCAACCAGGGAACCGCGACAATAGGTGTCGGCTCTTGGCACTTGGCCACGTTTCGGTACGTAGCGGCAACGAAGACCGCTAGTCTGTGGCTCGACAACGCACTGTCATATAGCGGTGCCCACGCCACGCCTATGCCGGCCTTGCCGGCGTTTAGCCTAGGTGTAGCAGCAGCGCCTCTCGACGGCGTCATCGGCGACACCATCCTCTGCCTTGGCGACGAGACGGCCAACATCGCCGCCTGGGTCGCCAACCCTGGCTCCCCGTTGTCCGCCCTCGCCAGCAACGTCGTCGCCGAGTACAACCGCGGCGGCGAGGTCTACGACGCCGCTGGGGGGACTGTCCTTACCAACCGGGTGGGGACTCAGGTCGTTAGCCTGGATGGGGTGAACGACTACGCCAGGCTCGTTCCGTTCACGCCATTTGCTCCGGCTGGGCAGGACTTCACAATTGCTGCTCGGTTCCGGCAGGACGTGGCAGGCACACACGTAATCTGGTCGTGGAACGACGGCACGATCGCCAACAGGATCCAGGTCTATATCAGTGGTGGAAACCTTGTCACGGTCGTTCAAATCGGTGGAGTACAGGAAGCTATCGGAGGGGCTGCTGCGTTGACAGTCGGCACGTGGTGCCTGGCCACACTGCGGTACGTTGCGTCTACGCGACAAGTTTCGCTGTGGCTCGACACAACCCTATCGTTCCAGGCGGTGCACGCGAATCCGCTGCCTGCGCCTACCCTGTTCGACGTAGGCAATGTGTTAGTCGGCATGGGCGGTGGCGCGATGTTCGACGGCGCCATCGGCGACTTCGTCCTCTGCCTTGGCGACGAGTCCGGCAACATCGCCGCCTGGGTCGCCGACACGTCGTCTCCCCTTTCTGATCTGGCGAGCAACGTCATCGCCGAATACAACCGCGGCGGCGAGGTCTACGACGCCGTTGGCGGGACCACGCTGACCAATAGGGTGGGCACTCAGGTCGTTAGCCTGGATGGGGTGAACGACAACGCTACCACCGCTTTCCCGTACACGCCGGGGACCGACTTCACGGTGGCTTGTCGGTTCCGACAGGACGTGGCTGGGAATGACGTAGTCTGGTCGCTGAACGATGGTACAACCACCAACTACATGCACTTCTACTTTCTGGCTGGAAAACTCGCCACCGTCGTGACCATCGGCGGTAGCGTCAAACTGAACGCAGGCAATGCCGCAATCACCGTTGGCACCTGGCACCTGGCAACTTTTCGTTACATTGCGGCGACCAGGCAGGTAAGCCTGTGGCTGGACAACACCCTGTCTTACCAAGGCACTCACGCCACCACGTTGCCGGCCTTTTCTGTGATGGACATGGGTCATGTGGCTGGAGCGGCAGACTTCGACGGCGTCATCGGCGACACCATCCTCTGCCTTGGCGACGAGACGGCCAACATCGCCGCCTGGGTCGCCAACCCTGGCTCCCCGTTGTCCGCCCTCGCCTCCAACGTCGTCGTCGAATACAACCGCGGCGGCGAGGTCTACAACGCCGTTGGCGGTACCGCCGTTGTCAATCGGGCCAACCCCGGCACATATAACCTGACCATCGCCAACGGCGGAGTGGTCGACATCAACGGCAACATGGCCATCGCCAACGGCGGGGTCGTGGACATCAACGGCAACATGGCCATCGCCAACGGCGGCTACGTCATGCAGACTCACCCATGAGGATTCACCCATGAGTTTTGGTCCATACGTCGAAATTCCTGCCGCCAGCTGGACCAAGGACGTCCTGGCGCTCACCCGGCACAGCGACCTCGCAGCCGCCACCGACCTCGGCGACGGCAACGTGCTGGTCGAGCTTCGCCGGGGGCTCACCGTCAAGGACCTGCCGGCGGAGGCACAGGCCGCAGTGTTCGCCGACCGCACCCACCAGGACCAGCGGCGCCACCAGCGCCGCTGCGAGCTTGGCCAACTGACGGTCAAGGAGATCCAAGCCTACGCCGCCGACTGCGAGATCTCGCTCACCGGCGCCTCGCTGAAGGCCACCGCCATCGAGCGCATCGTGGACGCCCAGATACCTGGCCTGGCCGTCACCATTGACGATCCGGTCAAACCCGTAGACCCCAAGCCCGTGGTAGAGGTGGTCAAACTGCCATGAAAGCCGTCCTTACCCTCGTCCACCCCAGGGAGGTACTCGGCAACAAGCGCCTCGGGCTAGCGCCCGAGGCTGCGTGGTGGGCCGACTGCCTCGACGACTTCGATGCGGTTAGCGTCCGAATGAGGACATGGGTCGAGCGTCAGCGCGCCAAGAAGCTGCTTGACCTGGCCTCGGCCCATGGCTGCGAGCGGCACGGCTGGAACTATGCCTACCTCGACACGGTTGCTAGCGCGCGCCGGGAGGCGCGCAAGGCAGCTGGGTACTGCAAGCACTACCGGCTATCAGGCTGGTGGCTCAACTGCGAGAGGCACTGGCACGAGGCCAAGGACGTTCCTGAGCACACCGCTATCGCATTCGAGGAGGAGTTCCGGGCCTGCGCCCCTGGCGTGCAGCTATTCTTCAACGGGTTCTGGGCAGATCAAACCTCCAGGGAGCGGGGCTCCCGCCCCGCCGCAACGAAGAGGCTGGTCAGCCGGTTCGACGCCTGGGCCCCCATGATCTACGGCACGCGGAGGACTACCATCTCCAGGAGCTGGAGATCCCGCGTGCCGCGGTGGAGGCCTGACCTGCCTTCCCTTGATGTCGCTCCCATGGTTGGTGTCGGTCGCGTCGACCCCAACGGGGCTGTTTGGGGATACAGCCATGGATCCGGCGGACTGACGGAACTAGTCAAGTTGACCCGTCCCCAGTGGCTGGCGTTCTATTACGGGAACGGCGCCTGTGGCGCCATCACCCGGGGCAATATCCACCACGAGGCTCTTTGCTCCCTCGTGCCAAGGCTCAAGGCAATCGAATGAACTGGATCCGGGACAACGTGGCTGTGATAGCGCTGGTCGTTACGGTGCTGGGTTCGACCCTCTCAACGGTTGCCTACACTTCATGTGAGGTCAGCACTGTGAAGGCCGAGGTGAGGCGCAACTCGGATGAACACGCCAGGACCAGGGCCAAGTTCGAGGCCCTCGTGGCGGTAACCCAGCGGCTAGAAGTCCTGGTCGGCAAGCTCGAGGAGAGAACCAGTGCCCGCCCTTGATGTCATCGCCATCATCATTGCGGCCGCTATCGCGGCCTACGCCGTGACCTGGGTGGTCAGGCCACTGCTCACCAACGTATGGGCTGACCGATACCTCAACTGGCGTAGGTGGGCACTGCGTGTCATCTGCGTCACCGCCGGTGCGCTCATAGGGCTGGCCGCTGGTGGCTGGCCCTTCGGAGCGGTCTACGGGGCTGGGGGAGGTACGCTGTCAACAGCGGTCATGGCCGCCATCAAGGGCCACCTAACTGTTGGCCTGGACAAAGCGCTGCGCAAGTGATCGCCTGGCTGAAGGGAGCCCGCCTCTACTTGGAGATCGGGCTGGCCGGCCTACTCCTGGTGGTCGCCGGCATGGCTTGGCGTAACTGCTCGGCACTCACCGATGCGCGTGCCGAGGCCGAGGTTGCGAAACGGTTCGGCGTGGTGCAGTTAGAACGCGCCAGGATCGCCGAGGAATCGTCCCTCAAAGCCCTCGAGGCGTCGAAGGCAGCCTACGAGTCGTCCAAGGCCATCAGGGCCGAATACGAGCGCAGAGAGGCCGCTATCAGGGCATCCTACGAGGAGCTTGAGATCACCACCAGTGACCCAGAGGAGTGGAGGGACAAATGGGATCGCCTGCTCGAATCTTTGCCATAGTCACGTTGGCGGTTTCCCTCCCCTGGGGGATCCTTGCCAACGAGCGCCCCTGTGATGAGCCAACGGTCGTCCACGAGGGGCGCGAAGCGCCCTGCACCGGGGTCGCCCTTGGGCCTGAGGCGTATGGCAGGATCCACAACGGGCTAGAGAAGCTGCTGCTGGCCAACAGCGATCTCGGCATGAAGCTGGAGGTGCTGTCCGTCGAGTACCAGCGCATGGCCAACCTGCTTGAGATCGAGCGTGACGCACACGCTCGCACCCGTTCACTGCTTGACGAGCCAATCCAGATACCAGCGGCCGTCCCATGGTACGAGAGGCCGGCCTTCCTGGTTCCAGTTGGCATCGCTGTGGGTGCTGCCATCACCTACCTCACGGTGAGGCTGGTTGAATAGGGCCTGTGGCGTGCATTCCTGGGCCGACTGGGTTAGGTTGTATCAACCCTAAGGTCCACCGGGGGTCCTTTGAAAATTGCGTTGTGTTTGTCGTTTGCGTTAGCCCTGGGTTGTGACGTCGCTGTCAGCGAGGTCCCAATCATCGAGCACTCCGGCGAGGTAGAGATAGTATGGCCAGCCGAGACCGTGGTCTCCGTGTCGATGTGGGAGCCGCCATCCACTGAGATTCACTTTGACCACGACCTGGCCGATGAGATCGAGGGCGATAGCGATGGATGGGTCCTTCGGCGGTGCATCGAAGAGACGGCGCCGTCAGGCGCATTGTGGTTGAGGCCACCGGCGAACTGTGGTACCTACTTCTTCCATCGGGTGAGCGGTAGTTTCTGCGCTGGAACAGACTGGAGCGGTTGCCAATGAGTGTAGTATACATCTGCCATCCCTACTCGGATGACCCCGCTGGAAACAGAGAACGCGCCCTTGAGTGGGCGCGTTCGGCCGTTGATGACGGGCACACGCCAATCTGTGTTCACGCCATGATGCACCACTACATGGACGAGGACACCGAACGCTGTCGCATCATGGACCAGTGCCTAGACCTCGTCGCCTGTAGCGACGAGCTGTGGGTGTGTGCCGGGCATCTCTCCGCCGGGATGTGGGACGAGGTCAGCTACGCCCATGCCTGCGGTGTGCATGTCAAGGTGATGGTGGAGTTCTCGGACATGGAGAAGTGGCCTGAACTGGCAGAAGACTTCGACGCCCCTGAGGGGGTAGATGAAGTGTTCACCGTCGGTGACGATGACGACGTGGCCGATGCAGCGATGTGGCATGAACAGTCCTGGCTGTCATGACCGCGGCATCTACCCTAGCAGAGAACCTCCCAAATTGGCGGGAGGTTCTCGCAGCCGAGTGGGGTGAAAAGCTCTGGCCGTCGGTCAGGAATCGGAAGATCGGCCGTATCGTTGAGTGGACCGGGTTGTCCAGAGACCTCGCCAAGCAGCTCTCCGACTTCATCAGCGAGCAGCGGGAGCGACCTCCTGATCAGGCGATGCCTTCACCCGACTACTTCGACGACCCGGCGCCCGCCACATGGGTGCTGCCAGATGGCTGGCCGACCGGCGTTGGCCGTAAGCACCTCGTAATCCCTGACTGCCACGTTGGGCCCGACCAGGATCTGTCGCGCTTCGAGTGGCTTGGAAGCCTCATCGTTGATGAGGAGCCAGACGTCGTGGTGTGCCTTGGCGACTTCGCCGACATGCACTCATTTTCCTACTACGACCGCGGCAAGCACTCGTCCTGGGGGTCCCTGTACGCCAGGGACATCGATGCCGTCAGGGAGGCCCAATCACGTCTGTGGGATACGGTCTTCGCAACCAAGGCGCACGCATACGAACCCGATACCTACATGCTACTGGGTAACCATGAGTACCGCATCAACCGCTTTGCGGATGACTTCCCAGCACTCCATGGGATGATCTCGACCAGAGACCTCGGCTATGAGCAGTGGTGGGATCATGTCGTGGAGTACAAGGATCGCGTTCAGATCGATGGGGTATGGTACTCACACGCCCTGATGACAAAGACAAACCGCCCGGCGGGGGTAATCCACCAGGCGGCTGCCTGTGTCAGGAGGGTACATGGATCAATGACCGTCGGCCACAGCCACCGAAGGGACTTCTTCGAGGAGGTAGGTGCCGACGGTCGTAGGTTGATGGGGCTGGTTGCTGGCTGCTTCTTCACCCACTGGGAGGACTACGCCGGAGTCAACAACAGGGAGTGGTGGCCAGGCGTAGTCCTGAAGCACCGAGTAGATCGTGGCGAATATGACCACGAGTGGGTAAGCCTCGGGCGGCTAGAGGAGATGTACTCCTAGATGTAAGCGAACCTGACCCTGTCCTCCAGCGGGAGGATGGACTTCCACACGCCAGGACCAAAGATATGGCCGGTCTCCTTCGGGGGGTCGGCCTTTTTTTCGTCTTTGCACCCCTCGCACTTGTGGTCACCGTGGCCAAGGAACCGCAACGCCTGTGCCATGGTCAGCACATCCCCGCAGTGGGGACAGACGAAGGCCTTGAGGGCCTCGTCGTACCAGTCCATCTCATAGCGCTTGCCGCAACGCCAGCAGCCGTAACGGGTGATCCCGGAGACGTCTGGCGTCATGGTCTGTCATCAGCGAAGATGGCGATCTTGAACCCATGGTCGCTACTCTTGATGATCTTGACGAAGATGTCCTTTGGAAGGTAAAAGGTCGCCATGACCGTGTCGTATGGGTCCTTCATCTTCACGGAGAACGCCCCGTTGTCGTCGTACTTGATGTCCGTCAGCTCAACTGGGACTGTCACCAGCGGTGCAGCGTCCATCACACGCCCCTCGGCTGCATGATGTACAGGCCCTTGATGTGTGGCTGCAACGCCTTCACGAAGCACCCATGGCAGTAGTCGCCGGGGCCAAGCACAACCACGGGTTGGCCACCCTCTGGGCCAATCAGCCTCAGCCCGCCGGTGATGCTTATGTCATTGGGGCCGAGTTTGCGATCACACACGTCACACAGGTAGAGCGACCTTCTCATTCTCTTCCTCCAGCCTTGGGATAACGACCTCCTCAAGATATCGGATGGCCGTGTTGGCACTACGCCGGGCCTTGGGCGGCTTGGGCGTCTCATCTCTCGCCTGGGCCCTACGCCGTGACGGCGTAGGGCCCTCGAAGGCGGAGAGGATGTCGGCGATTGGCTCCACTACTTGCACAGGCCCTTGATGTGCGGCTGTAACGCCTTCACGAAGCACCCATGGCAGTAGTCGCCGGCATCAAGCAAAGCCACGAATTGGCTGTCCTCTTGGACAAACATCGACAACCCGCGGGTTGTGATGTAGTTATGGCCGAGATTGCATTCGCACACGTCACACAGCGCACACACGGCGGACACCCCACCCGAGCCGGGCACATAAGTCAATCTTATCATTCTCTTCCTCCAGCCTTGGGATAACGACCTCCTCGAGATATCGGATGTCGGCGATTGGCTCCACTACTTCTTCACCACGAACACCCTCCCATCACTCCGGTTGTACCACTTGACCGTGAAGGGCCCGCAGTGGGCCACCTCGCACGTCTTGATGGCATCCATCAGCACAACCCATGCACGGTTCTTGCGACGCTTGGCGGACGCACGGGCCTCG
>Ga0180007_10002228_pt1 | contig 23574 bp, 30 predicted proteins | sample MM_PC_MetaG_FD_121122 | JGI IMG/M metagenome (GOLD analysis project Ga0180007, IMG submission 121122) | Groundwater microbial communities from the Aspo Hard Rock Laboratory (HRL) deep subsurface site, Sweden - MM_PC_MetaG | ecosystem: Environmental > Aquatic > Deep subsurface > Groundwater... | reverse complement strand
TATTTTTTTAAAAAAAAAAATTATTAATATATTTTTTTTTTAAAAAAATTTTAAAAAAAAATTTTTTAAAAAAAAAAAAAAAAAAAAAAAAAAAAAAAAACGAATCGCAAAAAATATTTTTGTTTGCTTCTTTTTATTCTTTCCTTTAAGATTAATTTAGTCTGTTCATAAATAAAAAACAAAAGGAGAAATATATGAAAAATACAGATGCTAAAAAACAAGCTACTCAAGAAAATAAACTCCTCCAACTCAAAAGACAAAAAACAATTGTCTTAAACAAGAAACACCCACCTATACCAGATGAATTAAAAGAAGGCGATAGTATTTTACGATATCTTCCTTTTACCCTTAGAATTTATTAAAGACTTGACAGATTCAGTTAAAAGGTTTAGTATTTTTTTCAGTAGTATTATATTTGGATCTGCTAGGTCAAGAAAGAAAAGGTTCCTAGCAAAGTATCTTTTATTCCTCTTTTTGGAGGTTCCAATGAGACACCGCCGATACGCAGTATATCTATGACCTAAACATTTTTACATTGCCAAATCCCCTGGCCCTAGCCCAGTCTGTCACGAGCAGACTGGGTTATTTTTTATTTGATTTTTATAATATTTACCTGTAAATTATATTTAGAAGTAATTTTTCAAAAACAAGTTGAGGAGGGCAGATATGGAAATGACACCTGGAGAATTTTTTTCTGAATTAGTAAATTGTAAAGCAGATTATATTTTAGAAAATAGAAATATAATTGAATTAGATACAGTTTTTATTATAATGAAAAACGTTACCAATTTATGTGATATTATTTTAGAATCGAAAAGGCGGGGTTTTTTTGAAGAAAAAGATTATCAATATCTCTCTAAACAAATAACAAAAAAGTTAGAGGAGTTGGTAGATAATGCTCATCTTTTTTCTAACGACAGACAAAAAATTTATATAAATTTACAAAAAAATTTAGATACTTGGATAAGGCAAAGAGATATGCTATCCAAAGAAGCGCAATAAAAAACAGTCGGAAACTTTTTCAAAGTTTCCGACTGAGTTTTTTTATTTACTAGACTGCTTCGTCAATTTTTAAGAGATGCTATTTCCAAAGGAAATGCTATCTCTCAAAAATTTTCTCGCAGAGACAAAATTACAATTCCTCCTACATTTAGACTAAATTTATTTAGTTACAAAAAAGGTGTCGTGCTTTAGCACGACACCCTTCTTAAACCTTAATTCCTAAATCTTAAATCTTAAATCTTTTTTTACTTCTTCCAAACAAATTTTATAAATCTCCATCCGTATTTTCCAATCAATAATGCTAGGGTTAAGTAAATTGCAATCTGAACAAGAATCAACCCGAAGGATAATAACTTAATTGTTAACCCTTGTAATAAATTATTGAACTCTGTTACAAAATTCTTTAATTCCATTTCCCATGAATCTTTAATTCTTTGGAAATCAACAATTAGATTTTCTGAAACAGAAACAGAGAAGAATGTATAATCTAATCTTTCTAATTGGTCTGCTTTAGCTCTAGTAATTCTATCTAGATTATTTTTTGTATTTATTCTTTCTGTGGTTAATCTTTCAATTAAATTAATTTTATCATTGATTATTTTTGCTAAAGATTCTACGTCACTTGAATTGGTTGCAAGACGGGTAACTTCATCATAAGCATCTTGAGCTTCTTCTAAAGTTGTTTCAACTTGTTCCAATCTCTTGGTTAAGATTTCTTCTTCACTGGTGAAGTCAGCAATTTGTTTTTTGATTGTTTCAGTATTAACATTCAAATCTTCTGGTTTCATATCTTTGATAATTTCCAAGATCTCATCTTCCTTTTCTTTTTCTACTTTGAATGTGTAATTACAATATCTATCCCCTTTATTCGCATTTTCAAAAATTACGTCTTCTCGTGATTTTAATGATTCAATTTCTCCACAAGTTTTTTCTAATCTGGCAGTTTGAATATAGGCATTGTATTCTGTAATTTCAAAATCTTCTAAATCAGAACCGGCTACATATCCACCATCAACAGGTATTGGGTAAGCCACATTTCGTGTAGACAATTTATAATCCATATCCATCATTTCGTCCTTCATCATATATCCCCCACCATAACCGTTATAAGAAACAGAATCCATAGCATAACGAGGTGTGTTGAATGCAGTTCTAAAAGCGAAAGAACCTAGAGAAACTAGAAGTCCTAAAATTAATAAGGTGAACACTCCGATTCCAGCAAACTTTAGAAAAGTTTTGAAATCAAATTTTTTAAACATATTTTGAAAATCCATAAAAAGTTAGTCGAAAGTCTATAAAGCCTGCCTGCCGGCAGGCAGGTCTATAAAGTCGAAAGTCAAAAAATTGCTTTGCAATTTTTTCCATCTTCCATCATAAACCCGTTACTTTCTATATTAATATTAATAAATGAATTATAACATAGCAAAATATAGAAGGTACAAGATTAAAAGTGGAAAAATAAAAAGAGTGCAGAATAGGATTCAGCACTCTTTAGTTGTAGTAGATTTAATTTTATCTTAAAACTAAACCAATGGAATTGACTTGGTTGGAATAAAAGCTTTTTAAATGTTCTGAGTAAAAACCCTCAAGCCTTTTTATGAATTTTCTCCGAACTCCACTCTTATTATATGTCCATAATGAAGTTAATTCTTGTTTTTCAACAGTTAAATCTCGACAGGCTATACGGTTGATGAGATTGTTAACATATTGAAGAATTAATATATTGCTTAGATTTTTAATATGTAATTCTCTTATCGCATTACAAAGAATTATTGAACAGGGATCTTCATCAAAATACTCATCGTCAATAACAAAACCTTTATTCAATTGAATTAATTCAAAACTTGAATAAGGAGTCTGAGAGAAATTTGAATCAATTTTTGTTTTTGAAACAAGAGTAGAGAGATCATTATAAAAAGAAATCTTTCCACTTTTTACAAATGAAAGATTTTTATTAAAACCAATCTCAAGAGAAATTCTTGCAAAAAAACCCTTAAGCCCATTATCGGGTTCCAAATAAGTAATAAACTGAATCAGTCCACTATGTTTCCAACCCAATATTGGATTGGAATCATTTTGATTTTCCAAAACGCCTCTGATAATAATTTGCCTCTTTGTTAAATCAAAAAACCTTTGCAATCTTTCTTCATCTCTTTTGTCCATTTTTCCTCCAGTCCCCTAGACCTTGTTTTGGTCGTCAGGTATGAATTAAATGTTTGTGATAAAATCACATTGAACTTTTAAAGAACTCACAATAAGTTCTCTTCCTGAATATATTGATACATCTAAAGGAAAAAAAATGCAAGAAATTTTAACTTATCAAGCAAGTACAAAAAATAGACGGAACTCTGGATTGCTTCGTCGTTCCGCTACGCTCCACTTCTCGCAAGGACGAATTTCACATAGTAAAATCCGTAACGAATAAAACTTCGTTTTATTCGTCTTCGCGAGGAACCTGAGACGAAGCGATCCAGAAAATAAAAAATAAAATATAAATTCCCAACATCAACCAAAGTGGAAAGTACGGAACTTTGATTGAAGCAAAAGGAATCTGAGCAAATATTTCGACTACCTTTAATTCGTAACTCAACAAAAAATGTGTAACATAAGCAAAAGGAAGAGAAAGCCCAATCCAAATATATGAAAATAATCCTGTGAAAAATCCAAACAACATTGCAAAAGGTACTGACATTAAAACCAAGAGATTAACAAACACAGCTATCAAAGATAACTCCCCCATCATAAACAACAAGAGAGGCAAAACAAATATCTGAGTAGAAATTGTTGCTACCACTGATTCTCTTAAATGATATTTTTCTGGAATAAATTTAAAAGACTCATTTATCCGAGGGGATAAAACTATCAAACCTAATGTTGCCATGAATGATAATTGAAAAGAAGGATCAAAGACAACTATCTGCGGGTTGTGTAACACCATTACAAAGCCAGCTAGAAATAATGCTCTGGTAACTTCGGATGTTCTTCCTGTCGCTCGGGCCAACACTACCAACAAAGCCATAATAGATGCCCTAACGATAGTTGCAGAACCTCCAACCATAACAGCAAAAGCTATGATAGACAGAGCTCCGAAAGATAAAGCTATCATTCTCGGAAGAAATGAAAATATAGCTAGCATAAAATCAGCAATGATTGAAACATTATAGCCAGACAAAACTACGATATGAATTAAACCAACTTTTCTGAAATCCTCTTGTAGCTTTGCACCTAAAGACTGTTTCGCACCTAACAATAGTCCTCCTAAAAGAGACACTTGGGGTTCAGGAATGGTTTTTTGCACCTTAGATAGAAATGAATTCTTTAGCTGAAATAATTTTTCTTTGATTATATTTCCATTCTTTTTTGAGAGTAGTTTTGTTTGAGGAGAGTACATCACATAAAAAATTTTATCTTTAGCTAGGTAATTAACATAATCAAAAGTTCTCCCATTTTCAGTTTTGAAATTTTTGGGTATGCCCAACAACCCTGTAACCTCGATTTCGTCCCCATAAACATACTCTGGGTAATGCGGGACAGTTAAGAGAATGCGAGTCTTTAATGAAATTTTTTCAGGACCATCGCGTCGCTCCGTTGCACTCTTCTCCTTGCGAACTTGCCTGCCCGACAAAGCTTCGCTTTCCGTAACGGGAAACTCCGCTCTCTGTCTTTGCGAGCTTGTGAAGCAATCCAGAGAATTACAATCTTGCTCATCCTCTTCAGACGAATTTTGCTCCACAAAATCTGTCACTTCAAAAACTAATTTTGTATTATTTTCTCTTTGATCTGGCTCATCTACAATAACTCCTATTAGCGAAACATCTTTCTCTACATAATCCTGCAAAACATTTTTGTTCAATATCTTTTCTGAAACAGCACAGCGTAAAAAACCTAAACCAAAAAATAATAGAAAAAAAATAAGATACAGACCTAAACCTCTGGTCGAACAAGAAAGATAGCGAGATTTTCCTCCAGAAAAATCTCGCTTATTTATTAAAAACAAAACAGAACCTAATAAAATTAAGAAAATAGAAAATGAAAATCCTAAGTTCCAAAGAGAACAAAAAGCCACTCCAAGAATAAATGAAAAAACAGAAAATGAGAAATAAGGAAAATTCATACTGAGTATATTTTAGCAGAAATTTTTTTCAAAATCTTTTTTGTTTCGATAAAATTCATATTAATTTTATTTGAACCCTCTTCCCTTGTCATTAATCGAAAAAATAAAGTTTCTCCATTTATTTTTTTTGTTTTTAAAACCTTACCGTCTTCACCAAAGCCAAATCTTTTACAGACATCTTCGCTAGAACTCCCCACACAATATCCGACAATAGACAAAGTTGAAAAATTTACAATAGAGTAATAATTCATTTTTTTATTTCCTATTTTTAAATTAATTCAAAAAAACACTAAGTTCAAATTACCACGAACAAAAATTAAAAACAACTTTAAAACCACTTAAATAGTTTTAAGTGGTTTTAATAATCTTTAATTAGCTAATTTCCTAACATCTAAAAACTAAGCTTCATCCATCGCGATGTTCGCCAACTCGTCTGCTCTCTTGTTTTCTGCTCGAGGAATATGAGTGAATTTTATATTAGGAAAATATTTTACTATCAAATTATGAACTCTTAGAAATTGTTCTTTTAAAGTTTCTTCCTTTACTCGGTATTCACCTTTTAATTGTCTTTGTACTAATTGGCTATCCATTTTAATTTCAAACTTTATATCAACAGTCTTATCCTCAAAAATTCTATGAGCTAATTGTAGTCCTAAAATTACAGCTTCGTATTCAGCCCAATTATTTGTTTTTTTACCGAGATGTTTTGAAACAGTTTTTAACTCATTTCCGTCTTCATCATATATAACTGCTCCTGCTCCAGCGATACCTGGATTACCTCTTGAACCTCCATCTGTAAATATTTTGTATTTTTTCATAGGGAAATTATATCACGAATTAAATATTTTCTTTTATGAATGAAGTTTATTATATTTTAATAAACATGAACTAAATTTTTTCTCATTAAATTTTAAGACACAAAAAGACTTTAAAGACCCTTCATCTTCTTCTAAATTCAACACGGCCAAAGTATCAAAAACAAACAAAGGAAAATCTTTTTTATTCCCAGTAATAATACAGGAATTTTTCAAAAGCATAGATCTGGCAGCCAAAAATAAGTCAACAAAACTACTACCAGTTTTTTTATTATTATTATTTTGATGAGCATAAATACGAGAAAGCAATATAGCATTTTCTTGTAGTTTTAAAAATACTTCTTGATGATTTTCAACTGAAGTAAAAAAATCCTCAGATAAAAAGTTTTCCTTTAATTTTTGCTGTTTTGGAAGAAAAACTTCTCTTAAAAATTCAAATTCAACAAAAGGATCTATTAATAGGCTAATTTCACTATTATTAAATATAGAAATAAAGTCTTTAAGAAAATCGTTTTTATAGAACAACATAGACAAAAAATCATTATCTAAAAATAGATAATGATTTTTTAAAAAACTTATATCAGATTTATTCAAAAATATATTTCTCTTTTTTTCTATATTCATCTATTAAATGCTTATTTTCTTTTATTAATTTCACAGCCCTTTCTACAGCATTTTTATCAATTTTAAACAAACCTACAGGAAGCGTATCTTCCCCAATATGAGGTTTTGGATTTTTAGGTAAACTCTTCATGATAATTTAATTATATTAACTTTTTTTAATAAAAGATATTAAAACTGTGGAAATCTTATTTTATGATTTCGACAATTCGTAGTCTCAACTCATTAACTCCGCCGAAGGTATTTTTTTCTATATGAGCCAAAAAATTTATTTTCTGTCCTATCTCCAACAAAGTATTTTTATCTTCCACATAATCACTAAAAAAACCAATGGCTTTTATTTTTTGATTTTTAGAGTTTTTAAAAACCAATTCTAGATGATTCATAGTTTTTCCAAAAGCCTTTTCTCCAAAAATTTCTACACCCTCAAATAAAAATAAAGGTTTTTTATTTCCCATACCAAAAGGAGCCATCTTTTCTATCAAATTATAATTATCCCAATTAATATCATCTAAACTTAATTTTTTATCAACAAACAATTCTACCTGCTCAATTTTACTTTCTATATTTTTATAAGCGGTTAAAATTTTCTCTTCTAAAAAGTGAATCTGTTCTGAATTAACCCCAAAGCCCCCTGCCATTTTATGTCCACCTAAATGTTCGAAAACATCTTTTTCCACTAAATTCATTAATTCCAACAAATCAATATTTTCTGCTCGACAAGAACCACAATATTTTCCATTTTCATCAGTTCCCCAAACAAAACAAGGTCGGTTATATTCACCTTGTAAAGAAGAGGCTATTAATCCAGACAAGCCAACATTCCATTCAGGGTCGCCGATTACCACCACATCTTTCACTCCCCTTTCTTTAATCTTTTTGTTGGCTTTTCTAACAGCAGTAGCCACCAAGGTTTTTCTCTTATTGTTTAATATATCTAATTCTTCAGCCAATTGTCCTGCTTCAATTTCATTTGTGGCAGAAAGTAAATCATAAGCAATCCGAGGGTCTGATACTCTTGAAGCAGCATTGATTCGCGGAGCAATCATAAAAGAAATATCCTCCTCAACTATTTGATGTTGTTTTATCCAAGCTTTTTGTAGTAATTTTTGTAACCCAGGGCGAGGAGATTTTCTCAAAACCATTAGGCCATAATGAGCCAATAATCTATTTTCATTCTTGAGAGGAACCATATCAGAAATCGTAGCTAAACCAACCATATCTAATAACCATTTTTCCCAACCTTTATTGACCTGCCTGCCGGTAGGCAAGGTACTAAAGTCCCCTTTTTTAATAAGGGCTAAAACTAATTTAAAAGTCAGACCTGCCCCACACAACATATCATCAGGGTAATTATCGTCCTCTTGTTTTGAATTCAAAATCACATCAGCTGGAGGCAATTCTCCATTCACCATATGGTGATCGGTAATAATCACGTCAATTCCTAACTCTTTAGCTTTTTTGACTGGCTCCACATCAGTAATTCCACCATCAATAGTAATAATTAAATCAATATCTCTTGTCTTTAATTTTTCAATAGTTTCTGTTTTCAACCCATAACCCTCTCTTAAACGATTAGGAATATGAACTTCATAATTTTTAAATTCTATTTTCTTAAAAAAATCACTCAAAATTACTGCTCCTGGAATTCCGTCTGCATCATAATCACTATAAATTAATATCTTTTCATTTTCTTTAAAAGCTTTTAAGATTCTCTCCACGGCTAAATCCATTCCTTTTATTAAAAAAGGATCATAAGAGTGTTTTTCATAATCAGGGTTTAAAAACTTTTCAGCTTCAGCTTGTGTTTTTATATCTCTATAAAAAAGTAATTGCCCTAATAGTTCAGGATATGCTCTAAATTCTTCTTTTATATTTTCTGGTAAATCATCACCTAGAATTATTTTCTTTTCCATTTAGTTATTTTAACATATAATATAATTATGAATGATTGCTTGTTTTGTAAAATCGTGGCGGGAGAAATCCCCTGCGATAAAATATATGAAGACGAGAAATTTTTAGTCTTTCTAGATATTAACCCTGTTAACAGAGGACATTCTTTAGTCGTTCCAAAAAAGCACTCTAGAAACCTTTTAGAAATGGAAGATAACGAATTAAAGGAAATGAGTGTTTTAATAAAAAAAATATCTAACCATTTAAAAACTCAACTAAAAGCTGATGGAATCAATATAGTTAGTAACAACGAACCAGCAGCAGGACAATTAATTTTCCATACTCACATACATATTATTCCTCGTTTTGAAGGAGATGGTTTCAAACACTGGAAAGGAGAGGGTTATAAAGAGGGAGAAATTGAAAAAATCCAAGAGATTCTTGAATTAGACTAAAAGTTTTTCAAAAGAGAGGTTCAAACTTTATACACTAGATGAATTAGGCTTTAAATATGACTTTGTTAAGCTATATTTTTTAATACCCCAAGAGGACGTTTTGCTATGCTCGAACTTCTACTTTAAAAAGTCTTTGATTATTTTTACTTTGTCTTCTCTATCTAATGCTTTGTAAACTTTCAAATCATCTTCTAAACTAATACAAGATAATTTAACACTTTCAAAACCTATCTGAATTTTTTTATCTAAATCTTTTTCATAAACTACTAAATCTATATCACGAGGTTTTATGGATTTAATTCCTTGTAAATATAAACTAATTGAACCAACAAAAGCAAAATCAATTCCTTCCAGCCTATGATTTAATAAAATTAAAGTTTTTATATAATTATTTTCCATAAACTTATTTTACCTCATTTAACATACAACAGGTTAGAACGTCTTCTATTAGACGCCTGCCTGTCGGCAGACAGGGAGCATATCTTTATTTTTGAGCTTCTATCCCTGCAAGAGTTCCTTCATTTATAAAATCCAACATTGACCCACCTCCAGTAGAAAGAAAATCAAATTGGTCCTGTAAACCTAACTTTTCTATACAGAAAATTGTATCTCCTCCTCCGGCGATTGATTCTGCTTTTGATTGTGCGATGGCTTGCACCAAACCAGAAGTCCCGTCCATAAATCCTTTTTTATAATCCCCTATCGGTCCATTCCATAAAATAAATTTTGCTTGCCTTGTTTTTTCTTCTAATAATTCAATTGTTTCAGGCCCTGCATCTAAAATAGTATCTTCGGGTAAAACTTCTTTAACTTTTCTTACAAAAACTCCTTCATGATTTTGAACAATCACATCCACAGGTAAAATTATTTTTTTATGATTTAATAAATCTCCTAAACCAAGCTCCTCATTAGACACTAACGACTTCCCTACTTCATAACCTTTTAGTTTAAAAAAATCATTAGCTAAAGAACCTCCCACAAAAACAAAATCTGCTAATTCAGTAAATCTTTTAACATAAGGTAATTTGGTTTTTAATTTATTACCACCTAAGATAAATAATCTAGGCCTTTCAGTTTCATCTATACAACAAAGTCTATCTACTTCCCTAACAAATTGTGGTCCAAAATAAGATTCCATCAATCTAGGTAAGCCATAAATTGTAGCGGATTTTCTGTGAGAGTCTGGAAAAGCTTCATTCACATAGATGTCTCCTAACGAAGCTATTTTTCTGGTAAATTCTTCATCGTTTTCTTTATCCTCATCATATTTTCTAATATTTTCAAAAATAATAGCCCCACCATTTTCCATTTTTGATATAATTTTTGGATTTTCCTCGTCTAAAATATCATCAATAAATTCAAAATTAAAAAATTGTTTTAAATACTCAGCCACAGGTTTAAGGGTGTCTGTTTTTTGGGACCCTGGATAACCAATTATTAAAATTTTAGCTTCTTCATTTCTCAAGAATTCGACAGTAGATAATATTTTTTTTAATTTAAAATCATTAACTACCTTTTCTCCATCAACAGGGACATTTAAAGAAAGCCTTAACAAGACTTTTTTCCCTTTCAATTTTCCTTTTTGCGTTAAAATATTTTTCATAAAAAATATTAAGATTTAAGATTTAAGATTTAAGAGTTACGATTTAAGAAAAGACTTTGTCTTTGTTATGAATCCTTGTAATAATTTATGTGATAAATCCGCTTGTTCTATTAATTTTTTATAATCATTGTCTTTAATATAATCTATATCCTTACAAATCTCTAATTGATTTTTTAATTCAATAAGTGAACCTTGAGCCATATAATAAAATTGTATTTTTTCTTTGTAACCCTGTCGACCAAAACCTTCTGTTATATTTGAGGTAATTGAAACTGATGACCTTCTCATTTGAGAAGTTAGTCCGAAAATCTCTTCTGTAGGAAAACTTTTGGTTACTTTATAAATATCTAAAACTAATTTATGAGATTCTTTCCATACTATTAAATCTTTAAAGTCTTTAATTTTTTTGTCCATAAATCTTAATTCTTAAATCATAAATCTATAAAATTGTTTCTTCAACAATTTTACATATTTTGTTGAAATGTTCTGGAATCAAGGAGTCTCTTCCTACTAAAAAACCATCAATGCTAGTGTTTTTAATTAAATCCTCTGCGTTTAGTGAATTAACAGAACCTCCGTATAAAATCCTTATCTTTCCTAGGCTTTTTGCTCCATATTTATCAGCCAAAATCTTTTTAATAAAAATTATTGTTTGCAATAATTCTTCTGAACTAATCATCTTTTTTGCTGCTTCTCCAATAGCCCAAATCGGCTCATATGCAATTATGACTTTACTTGAAAAACTAGGACCAACACCATTTAATGCTTCTAATAATTGCTCCTCTAAAACAGAAAAATATTCCCCTTCTTCATCACGTTTATCCTCTCCAACACAAAGAATTGGTGTTAATTTGTTTTTTAAAGTCAATTTAACTTTTGTATTTATTTTTTTATTAGTTTCCCCCAACTTTTTAGTCTCGGAATGCCCTAAAATAACAAAACCGACCCCAATATTTTTTATCATTTTAATTGAGATCTCTCCAGTCCAAGAACCTTTCTCTTCATGAAAAAAATTTTGAGCTCCTAGTTTTATTGAATTTTTCTTGATTGAATCTTTAATTTTAGACAAGTAAACAAAAGGAGGACAAAGGACAACATCTATTTTCTTTAGTTTTAAAACCCCTTTTTTTATTCCTTTAAAAATATCTTCGGCTTCACGAAGACTTTGGGGGTTCATTTTCCAATTAGCAATTATTAGTTTTTTCATAATTTCGAGTGAGGATTTATAAAAATAAATTATGCTAATATTTTTATTTTTATATAATCCAAACGATGGAATTATATGCTCGCTTCATATTATGTTATAAAATTTCTTCTATTGAAATTAATCCTTGAACGGCCTTAAAAATGGTATCCTCAGCAAGAGTCATCATTCCTTCTTTTAAAGCTTGATTTTCTAATTCATTTTTAGTTGAGTTATTTAAAATCATTTCTTTTATGGTTGGACTGACTTTAAATACTTCAGAGACCATTATTTTGCTATCATTTTCTTGGTCTTTTTTATTTTTTGATTTGAAGAAAGGAACTTCTGACCAAGATTTTTTATTTACCAAAACTCCTTCTTCAACTAACGAATCCATCACCTTCTCCATATCAACATCTTTTCTTTTAGAAAGTTTCTGAATTTCAGCCACACTTAAATAATATTCCTCTTTATTCCCTGAAACTAATTCAGTAATTAATTTTTGAGAAATTACTATATTTAGATTTGCTGCTATTATGGCTGGATTTATTTCCAAATTCTTTAATTTAAAAATTATTTCCGCACCTGATTTTTCTTCAAATTCTAAAACAGCAAAATTAAACCTATCAACCCACAACGGCTTGAATAATGATTTCAAATCGTGAGAATCTTCTATTCTATCAACTCCCAAAATATCTAAATTTTGCTTTTCATATTTATTAATAGCTTGAGAAACTCCAAACCCGATGTTGTAATTTACCATTGTTTGGTTAACTCCATTCATATAAAAACCAATAGAATTTTCAACTGTTCCTATGGCTAAATTAAAATCATTCAATGAATCTAATAAGGTATAAAAAGTAGTGCTTTTACCTGAATTCTTGCCCCCTGTAATTAAAATTGTTTTTTCTTTTTTGTTAATCTCTGAGTACAAAATATCTAAAGCTCTCCCATGAAAACCAAGAGACTCTAGAGAGAAACCGGATTCCCCTTGGAACAAAATATTTAGGACAATTCTTTCTCCCCAAATAGAATCTATTTTATTAACTTGAAAAACTATCTCCTTACCATCAAAACCAACTCTCAAATTATTTAACTTTTTGTTATTACTTATCCCAGCTAAGGCTCTGATTTTCAAATCCAAAATAAGTGAAGCATTTTTAGGCAAAACCATAGCTGAATATATCTTTCCACCTATTCTGTATTTAATTAATGTTTTATTTTCTTGTGGTTCTATATGAATATTTGACGCCTTTTGTAATAAAGCATGCTTTAAAAACAATTCAAAAACAAAATTAATTCTCTTATCACGTGCTATTTCTAAAAATTCTTCTCTAGATAATTCATTTAATGAATCACGAGAAATTGTCTGGAAACCTAAAAATTCTTTTTGAATAATAGAACCATATTCTTTTTTAAGCAGTTCTTGATATTTTAAGATATTCTGATTTATAGATATTTGATCTGTTAAATAAGGGATGACTTTCAAAGCTACATTTTTCTTTAAAAAATCAACTTCTTCCAGAATATCTAAATCTAAAACCGCTATTTTTAAAGTATCTCTGTCTCTGTCAAAAGCGATAATGTTATATTTTCGAGCTACTGGTTCGGGAATAGACAAAAGAACATCTTCATCTACATCTTTTTCCTTCAAATCAATAAAAGATACTCCGGAAACCTTTCCTTGAATTTCTCTAAGCTCATCCTCTGATATAAATCCTTTTCTTATTAAAATATTATTAATAGTTAAGCCTCTTTCTTGAGATTCTTCTTTGGCAATATCAAAATCCTCTTGGGTAATTAAACCCAATTTTAAAATTAAGGAATTTACTTGTTCTTTATCTAAAAACATAATAATTAGTTGAAGGTTTAATTTCAAAAGTCAAAAGTCTTAAAAAAATTTACTTCGTAAATTTTTTTGACTTTATAAACTTTATGGACTTTATAGACTTTCGACTATATTATTATACTACAATTATTTTTTTGTTTCCAAAAAATATGTGTAAAAGAAAAAACCAATTATGTAAATAATTGGTTTTTAAAAATATTATTAACAGTTGAATTTCTTTATTTATTTAAGGGGTACAGACAGCTTCCTCTGTAGAAAGCTCTGAGCATATTCCTGTACCACAATCTTGAACTAAATGATAATCTGAATAATTAGTATATGAACATAATCCATTAGAGCAAGAATAATTCAATGTTAACTCCCATACATCCCCCATTGAACAATAAGAGATAATTTTATTTGAACAACTTACTCCTAAACAAAGATCTACAGGAATATCACAAATAGCTTCTTTAGTAGAAAGTTCTAAACATGTTGCTGACCCACAATCCTGAACAAGATGAGCATTTGAATAGCCAGGATAATAAATACATGAACCAAGATAACAATATCGATCCATAGTAAGCTCCCAAACATCCCCTATTGAACAATAAGAGACGATCTCGTCTGGGCAATCCACTCCAGCACAAAGATCAACTGGAACTACTGGAGCAGAATTACAAACTCCACTAGTACAACCATAGGCACAAACTTGGCTAGTGTAACTACAAGAACCTCCTGAACATGAACCGTTGTAATATCTTGTGCTACCAGAACAATATGGGTTACAAGATACTCCAGCACAAAGATCAACTGGAACTACTGGAGCAGAATTACAAACTCCACTAGTACAACCATAGGCACAAACTTGGCTAGCATAACTACAAGAACCTCCTGAACATGAACCGTTGTAATATCTTGTGCTACCAGAACAATATGGGTTACAAGATACTCCAGCACAAAGATCAACTGGAACTACTGGAGCAGAAGGAGTGTTTAAACTTATATCTACCCATTCTGTACCATTATAAACTTGCAGAGTTTTTGTAATTGAATTCCATCGGACTGAGCCTTCTTTATTTATATCGCTTCCCCCAAATATTAAATAACCTAATACTTCTACATTATTAAATTTTGAAACAGAAGCAGGATCAACGTAATAATCAATATTATCTCTATCATAAAAAATACTTGATCGAATATCATAAGAATATAATCTGTATAACCAAGAATTAGCATCAGGATCTACATAGTATCCATCATTATTTCCATCAAACCATTTTGGGAAATATAGATTCCCGTATTTTTTTTGTGTTTGGTTAGATACATTTAATGGTTCATCTGTATTTCCATTTGGAGGAGCCTGTGTTGGACCAGTCCAAGCATTAAGTGTCCCAGCTACAAAAAATATTAATGAGATTATAAAAATTATTTTTATTTTTTTGTTCATAATGATATTTTAAATTAATAATAATTTTACTTAAAAAGAGTCAACATTAGAAGGTTCAGGGGTAAATTCAGATATATCTTTTCCTTCCTTTTCAACTATTTCTTCAAGAGTTGGTGTATATGTGTCTTGTGGGTATAAATCATTATCTGTTTTAATAGTTTTACTAATTATCTCCTCTAAGGAACGGGCATCTGTAGGTTCAGGAGTAAATTCAGAAATATCCTTTCCTTCTAATTTAGCTTGATCTTCAAGTGACAAATCTTTATTCTTATTTACAGTTGAAATCTCTTTTTTATTATTATTTAAATAATAAGATGACAATACAGTTATTAAGAAAATACCGATTATTATTATTTTTATATTTTTATTCATAGTTAGTTAATAAATTAGATTTCTTGATATTTTGGAGCTATTCCATGAGCATTAATAGTTATGTCCAAATTGCCAAAAATTGACCCACTTCCTTCTATAGGAACTATATGAGGACCTACAATTGCTTTTTTAATAAAAATAGAAAATTCAGAACCAATGTCGTATTCAGACGGACTAAGTATCTTATCAGAATATATAGGGTAAGAACCAATAGGTAAAGCTTCTGGGGTAGCTTCATTCAACAAAGCATTAAGTGTCACTGATTCATTAAAACCATTCCAAGGAGTTACTCCTATTTTTGTTTTAGTAGTAGTTGCCCCTCTTACAACAAAACCAAAATCAACATTATTAGGATAACCATTTATAAAATTCAAAGTATAGTATGCAGGAATTGTTTTTGTTTCAAAAACACTTCCTCCATTACCATAACAGGTTAATGTATATGTCATTTCTGATAAAACAACATTTGCAACATCTGAACCAGAAGCACATGCAGCTTGATTTGAACATAAGGAACCTGGTTTCCAACTACCTTCACAACTGCTCGCATTTTCAGTTGTCCAATTTATATTTGGACGAGCACCGCTTACAACGGATTGAATATTAAATTGAACGATAACAGGAAACTTAAAAGCATTAAATAAAACTCCATCATAACCTATAGGAGAAAAATCAATCCAACCTACAACATCCGAACCCCAAGCATAACCCTCAAACTTATTTTCACTTAAAAAAGCACCGTAATTAATAGTTTCAGTTGGTTGAGTTCCTAGGCTAATCCAACCGTCCCAACCGTTTCCGTTTTTCAAAACTCGAGCCCAGCCAGTCAATTCATTCCCTACTAATTTTGCCTTACAGGTTCCTTTAGGACAATCTGATAAATCAGATTCTTTAAAGGATATCCAACCGATATTGTCACTCCAAGCATAACCAGATAATTCATTATCAGAATTAACATTCACTCCATAATTAACAACTCCACAAGTATCTAAATCCAAACAATTAAAAGAAATCCAACCGATATTGTCACTCCAAGCATAACCAGAAAGATTATGTTCGTTACCAGCCATAACATGTGGCTGTTCAAAAACTTTATCTTGTTGATTAAAATAAAAAGTAAATAACAAAATTAATCCTAAAGCAGTAAATAAAATTATTTTCTTCATAAATATTTTTATATTATTCATTTGTTAAATATTATACAATATATTAATTAATTTAATTAATATATTTGTGGATAAAAGTTATTTATATTTAACTTGTATTTTTTTAAAAATAATGTTACTTTTAAGTAAATTGATTGGAAGAAGAGAGGAGAAAGAAAGTTCGCTTAGAAAAGCGGATTTTTTTAATAAAAAATTATAAATATGAGTTTATAAAGTCTATAAAGTTCATAAAGTGAAAAGTGAAAAATTTGCTTCGCAAATTTTTCTAAACTAAACTTTATAAACTTTCACCTTTACAAACTTTTAACTAAATAAAATTATGTTTGATTTAAAAGTAATACATTCTGTTCTAGACCAACTAGAAGAAGAAAAAGGTATTCCAAGAGAAAAAGTAATTGAAGCAATTGCTATGTCTTTAGCAAGTGCCTATAAAAAAGAATACGGTAAAAGAGGTCAAATTATTAGAGCTACATTCGATATAGAAACTGGAGAAACTGAATTTTCTCAGGTTAAAATCGTAGTGGACGAAACTAAAGTTAAATTACCTAAAATTAATGAAGAAGGCGAAGAGGAAGTTCTTGAGGAAGAGGATTCAGAAAATGATGGTGATGAAAGAGTAAACTTTAACCCAGAACATCATATTTTAATTGAAGATGCCGTTAAAATTAAAACAGATGCTCAGTTAGATGATGAAATTGTCTTTCCTTTAGAGGTAAAGAGTGATTTCGGAAGAATTGCTGCTCAAACAGCTAAACAAACTATTATTCAAAAGATAAGAGAAGCTGAAAAGTCTTCTATTTCAAAAGAATTTGATAGTAAGCAAAACGAAATTATATCAGGAACTGTTCAAAGAGTGGAACGCGGTAATATCTTTGTTGATTTACAAAGAGCTACCGGAATTTTACCTTACTCAGAACAAATTCCATCAGAGAAATTTAAACAAGGAGAAAGAATTAGGGCTTATCTTTATTCAGTAGAAGAAACCTCTCGTGGAGTTTTCTTAAGATTATCCCGTGCTCATCCTCAATTTCTTAAAAAGCTATTTGAAATTGAAGTTCCTGAAATTGCTAATGGAGTAGTTGAAATCAAAGCCATTGCCCGAGAAGCAGGTTCACGATCAAAAATAGCAGTTGTTTCTCATGATGAATCTATTGACCCAATTGGTTCTCTAGTAGGACAAAGAGGAGTTAGGGTATCAACAGTAATGAGCGAATTAGGAGGAGAAAAAATCGATATTATAGAATGGTCAGGAAATAATAATCAATTTATTAGTGAAGCCCTTTCCCCTGCTAAGATTTTAGACATAAAAATTGACGAAGAAGAAAGAACTGCTGTAGTTCATGTATCAGAAGACCAATTATCTCTAGCAATCGGAAAAGGAGGACAAAATGTTAGACTAGCAGCGAGATTAACTGGCTTCAAAATAGATATCCAAAGTATAGGTGGAGAAAATAAAGGTGAAGAAAATACAGAAGATAAAAAAATAGAAGTTGAAGCTACTCCAGAAAAAGAAAAAAATACAGAAATACCTGCAGAAGAAGAACTGAACGTAGAGGAAAACAAATCAAATGAATAATTCCTAACCTAAAAATAAAGTGAGGTGAGCCCTTGGTTCATCTCTCTTTATTTTCCACCTTCCACTTTCCACATTTTACCCTCCAAACATTTGACAATAGTCAAAAAATAGGCTTTATACACAGTTGCCATTTATTTTTTTCAATTTATTATATATACTTATCTTTACAGTTTAATTAACAAATAACTTGAGGCAGGTCACCGCAAGTTTTAATAAACTAAATAATTAATTATTATGGACGAATATAACAACAATGCAGAAGAAGTTGTTGAAGAAACAACTGAAATGCAAGAAGAAAAGAAAGGTGGATCAGGATCAATGATTGGTTCTATTATAGTAATAATAGTAATCATTATTGGAGGATTATATTTCTGGGGATCAAAAAATACTACAGAAAATATAGTTACTCCCGAAGGAGAAGTTCCTGCTATAACTGGAATTGAAGAACAAGAAACAAATGATGCTGCTGAAGCAGCTGCTGAAGCTGCTGCTGTAGTTCCAGCAGAAGTAGAAATGACAGAATAGCTTTAAGACAAAATAAATGGTATAAAGAAAGAACCTTCTTAATAAGAGGGTTTTTCTTTTATAAAAATCTTTTTAGAGGTCCAACCTCTTAATCATAATAATTATAATTATAATCTTTAGGCATTTAATTTTGCTTATAGAAGCTGAGGTTGTACCTCTAAACAAATCAATACTATGGATATAAATAAAAAAGAAGCAAAAATCAAAAAATTAGAAAACTCAATGGTGGAAATTGAATCTACTATTACAATTGATGAATTAGAAAAAAGAAGAGCAAAAGCCGTTAAGAACCTTGGGTCAGAAATAAAGATAGATGGATTTAGAACAGGAAATATTCCTGAAGATATCTTAATCAAAAAGATAGGTGAAATGCCATTATTAAATGAAATGGCTGAATTAGCTTTATCTGACATTTACCCCACTATAATTATTCAAAACGATATCAAGGCTATTGGACAACCAAGAATTGATATTCTAAAAATGGCCCCCGGCAATCCTGTTGAATTTAAAATTACAGTAGCTATTATGCCAGAATTCAAATTACCTGACTACAAAAAGATTGCCAAAAAAATCAATAATGAAAAGCAAGAAAAAATAGAAGTATCAGAAAAAGAAATTACTGACACTATTACTCACATTCAAAAAATGAATACTCCTCAACCTACTCCAACAAAAGACGAAGAAGGAAAGGAAAAAGTAGTGGTTCCTGAACTACCAGAAGTGAATGATGAATTTGTAAAAAAATTAGGAGACTTTAATGATGTAGCTGATTTTAGAGCTAAATTAGTAGAAAACATTAAGAAAGAAAAAGAAAATAAAGTTTCTGAAGCCAAAAAAGTAAAAATTATTGATACTATTCTTGAAGAAACAAAAATAGAGTTACCTGAGATTATTAGTATTTCAGAAGTAGATAGAATGCTAGCCCAAACTAAAGCCGACATCACACGAATGGGTTTACAGTTTGATAAATATCTAGAACACATCAAAAAAACAGAAGAAGAATTCAGAAATGAATTAAAACCAGAAGCTGAAAAAAGGGCTAAGATTCAATTGATTCTAGATACTATTATCAAAGAAGAAAATATTACACCAAGTGAAGAAGATGTTAAAAAATCAGTAGAGGAATTATTGAAACAACATCCAGAAGCCAAAGAAGAGCAAGTAACCCCTTATGTTCAAATGGTGCTTTCCAACCAAGAGGTATTCAAGATGTTCGATGAACAAAAATAAATTAAATTAAAAAAAGATGGGTGGTCGTTTCGCGACCACCCATTTTGTATTTTATTGCTATAGTTTTAATTCTTTTAATGAAACCAAATGGGAAACAATACATCCCCAAACGAAAGCAATAAAACATCCAGAGATAAAGTACTTAGGATTTAGAGTTGAAGGAACAAGGTGAACTTGATAAAAAACACCCTTTAACCAAAAAGATAAAACAAAGATTACAACAAAAAATGCTCCAAGCATAAGAACTCTTTTTTTATTTTTCATCTTTTACTCCTTTTTAAAATGTTTTAGATTTATAAAAAATTATATTGATTAAAATAATAAATAAATTCCCTAAAACAACCCCCATTAAACAAGAAAAAAATACTGCAAGAGCATTAAGGTCAGGGAGTACTGGGCTAAACTTATAATGTACTTTGAACCATACAATTGATATAACAGAGACAATAAACAGCCAAAACAAAATTAAAAAAATATTCCTAATCTTTTTATTTTTCATTATTTATCCTTTGTCTAAAGATTTTAAAAATTAAAAAATTAAAGTACACAATCTAAATAAACAATAGCAAAATATATTTAATTATCAAGTATTTTAGGAAAACTAATTGACAACCAAATACCCCTTATGATAATATGTAAGAAATATATTACATTTATATATTTAACAATTTATTAAAATTTAAAAAAATAATTATGATAGGAAAATCTAAATGGTTTAAAAGAAGAAAATATAGTGGTTGGGGTTTAACTCCAGCAACTTGGCAAGGTTGGGTTTATATAATAGCTTTTATAATCCCTATTGTTATAATTCAGAATTCACCTCTTCTAGAAGAAGGAACTAAAACCGTTATAACTTCATTTTGGGCATTAATTTTGATATTTGATGTAATCAGTATGATGATTAATCTTAAAAAAGACGAAAGGGATATATTACACGAGGCTTTGTCAGAAAGAAACGCTTTATGGGGTGTAATAACAGTAATGGTAATTGGTTTAGCTTATCAAGTAATTACAACAGGTTTATTAAACTGGTGGATTATTGGTGCTTTGCTTACAGGAACAGTAATAAAAGCAATATCAAATATTTATTTGGATAAAAAAAATTAATGCTATGGAAACAAAAAGATACAATATGAAAAAGCGCTCAAAATGGACATTTATAACAGGAGGAATAATCCTCCTAACCGCAATAGTTTTATTATTTTTAGATATAGAATTTACATTAGGGCAGTTAATAATTCCAAATACTTTAATAACTATCGGTCTAGTTTCAATAGCGATTAGTCTAAAAAATTACTTTATAACAAAAGAGATAAAATATGACGAGAGAGACCAATTAATTATTTTAAAATCATCTAAAAATACATTGGCTATTCTGATATATATAGCATCAATATCAATGTTAATCGGAACAGTGCAAAAAATATCAGTTGATTTAATGCTTGTATCATCAGTTTTATTATTTGGAACAATTATAATTTATAAAATTAGTTATAATTATTTCAACAAGAAAAATTAATGTTATGCAAACAAGAATAAACCAATTAAGAAAAGAATTAAAGATAACCCAAGAAGAATTGGCTGATAAAGTTGATGTAACCAGACAAACCATAATATCTTTAGAGCAAGGGAAATATAACCCTTCCCTATTATTGGCTCATAAAATCTCTAAAGCACTACAGGCTAAAAAAATAGAGGATGTTTTTTTAATAGATGATAATTAATTTATTCTTGTTGAAAACCTAAAAATCTGTTATATTTCAGACAAGTTTAAAAATTAAAAATTTAAAATTATATGTTAATACCCACAGTTATAGAAAAATCACAATTCGGAGAAAGAGCTTTTGATATATACTCTCGTCTACTAAAAGAGCGAATCATCTTTATTGGTGGTGCTATTGATGACCATGTTGCCAATATTGTTATAGCTCAATTACTTTTTCTTGAATCCGAAGATCCTAAAAAAGACATTACCCTTTATGTGAATTCCCCAGGAGGACAAATTCAATCCGGTTTGGCTATTATTGATACTATGAACCACATTAAACCAGATGTTTCTACTGTATGTATTGGAATGGCAGCCTCAATGGGAGCAGTAATTCTTTCTCAAGGTAAAAAAGGTAAAAGATTTATACTACCTAATTCAGAAGTAATGATTCACCAACCTTTAACAGGAGTTGAGGGACAAGCTTCAGATATAGAAATTACAGCTAAACATATCGTGATGTTGAAAGATAAACTTTATGGGATACTTTCCAAAGCAACAGGAAAAACAAAAACTCAAATAGAAAAAGATGGGGACAGAGATTATTGGATGTCAGCTGATGAATCCAAAAAATACGGAATTGTTGATAAAATTTTGGAACATAAATAATTTAGCTTGTTAGGAATTATTTGATTAGTTAGTCAGAGAAAATTGGAAGAAGAGCGAGGCTAAAGCCTCGCTCTTTTATCTTTGACAAACCGTCTTCGCGAAAAATTATTTCTTGTTAAGAAATAATTTTGTGGCGATCTAGAAATTTAAAATATAAAAAAGGTGCTGAAAAATCCAGCACCTTTGATTCGTTTCTCCTAAACGACTTATTTTTTCTTTTCTTCTTCCTTTTTAACAGGAAAATTTTCAGCGATTTCCTTAAAAAGTTTATTTTTTCTTAATAGAGCTATTCCCTCTTTACTAATCTTAAAAAAGTTTTCAGCAAAATTTTCTTTTGTCCGTTTATTATCAAGGGAAATACAACCAGATAAAATTAAATCGAAAATTTCTTCCTTTATCTCACCACGGGTTAGAGTTAGCCCATGATTTTTAAATGGAGAATTTTCTACCCTTTCTATAAGATTTCCGATATGAACAATCTCTTCTACTCCTGCCAAAGCAAGAAGAATTAAATCTTCCACAAGATCTCCTTTCTTAAATTCACCCATAATACTTCTCCTTTTTATTTAATCAAGACTTTAAAAATTCTCTATTACAAGAACCAAAACTAAAATCACAATACCATAAACTAAACAAAAATCAAGAATTCTTATATAAAAACAAAGGCGTTGGTGTGATACCAACGCCTTTTTGATTTCTGGTTTTTTCCCTAAAGATAAGGATACCAGATTTTCATCTTTTTACTGAAGGAAAAAATTTTTTTCTCAGAATGTATCCGATTGTTCCTCCGTAGGTCATACCGCAGAAAATAGATACAGCTATAGTAAATGCAATTCTGTCGGGATTATCTGTTTCAATACCAATTGAGAAAAACCAGTAGAAGAATATCCCAAAAAGTAATATGCTCATTACTTGAAGGGTTCGACAAACAAAAACACTCTCTCGAATCTTCTCTATAATTCTTTCTAAAGAAAGGACCGGAAAAAATTCCCAAATACAGAACAAAAACAGATAGCCCACAATTGTTCCGATGAGCGCTCCAAAAATTACTTCAGAGTATCCCATTGGGGTATTGGGAGTTAGAAAATCAAAAAAATACATACACCCACAAATAATACTTGCCCAAGTCAAAGGTCTAACAAAATCTCTAATAAATGTGTTCACCTTTTTTCTCCTTATTTTAGATTAAGATAAAAATAACTTCTTCCTGCATATTACAGTAAAATAGACTGTTTTGTCAATAGATGTAGCATTGCAGCGTCAAGTTTACAGTTGTCAGTTCTTGTAGTCTTTCGACAGGAGTTTTTCCATCCATTCCTAAACCTCGATGTTTCTTTCTGTGATTATAGTAATAAAGAAACAAATTA
>Ga0180007_10002225_pt1 | contig 23589 bp, 27 predicted proteins | sample MM_PC_MetaG_FD_121122 | JGI IMG/M metagenome (GOLD analysis project Ga0180007, IMG submission 121122) | Groundwater microbial communities from the Aspo Hard Rock Laboratory (HRL) deep subsurface site, Sweden - MM_PC_MetaG | ecosystem: Environmental > Aquatic > Deep subsurface > Groundwater... | reverse complement strand
CGTGGCGAGGCGCGGCGTGGCCGGGCCAGGCGCGGCGGGGCAAGGCGTGGCAAGGCAGGCGAGGCGTGGCCAGGCGAGGCGAGGCAGGGCTAGGCCAGGCGTGGCAGGCGTGGCAAGGCAGGCGCAGTTTCTAAAGGCGGTTGACATTTCCGCCGATTCGCGGTAGTATCCCCGGCATGATAGGAGATTTACTGCGATGATCCTTTCTCGCCTCACGCAACCCTTCGCGCGGATGCTCGGTACGCAGGGCATCGTCAAGACCACGGAGTACACGCCGCGCGAACGATACGAACTCCTGGACCGCTACTACCAATCCAACGGGATGTACGATGACATCCGGCAGGCTGTGAAATCGATCCCCGCGTGGGCTGCAAAGTGCGTGGAACTTCGCAACCCTACCACCGCCGCCGTGGAATTCTATCCCTCGAAACTCTGGCCGGGCGTGCTCCCTGGGTGCATGCCGCTTCATATTGACGGGTCGAACGCGGAGGCATTGCAAGCGGCGATTGAGCAGATCTGGAAATGGAGCAACTGGTCTGCGAAGAAACAGGTGGCCGCTCGAAACATCGCGAAGTACGGGGACCTGTTTATACGGGTGACTACGTCGCGGGCAGACCCTGTTGAACAACTCGATCCAGAATCCGGCGCGAAGAAGAAGATTCAAGGCAAAGCAAAATCCGTTTATCTCGAACTTATACACCCGAAGTATGTCACAGATTTCAAGCTCGATGAGCGGGGGATCGTCCGGGCGCTCCGTTATGACACCCCGCAAGGGAAAGACGCGGGTGGCGCTTCACATACCTACACGGAATACTGGAATGATGTGGGCGTTCAGAAGTGGAATGACCACGCTTTCGATTACCGGACGCCGCTTGACCGGCTCGGGCCCGCTGATGAAGCGTTGACGTGGAAGGATCTCAAATTCGACTTCATCCCATGGGTACACGCGCCGTTTCGCGATCTGTGGGAGTCGGCTGCTGAAGAGCAGAGGGGCTTGCCGCTAATATGGCCGGTGCTCACAAAAATCGACGCCGCGAACCTGACGGCCACCACGTTACACTCGCTCATGTACCGGTACGGCCGCCCGACGATTGCCGTGTCTGCGAACTGGGTTGACGCGAAGGGGAAGCCGATGCCCGCGCCGACGGTGCAAGGCGAGGCAGTGAACCCCCGTGAATTCTCGGCAACATCGACTATTGATTACGTCGGCGACGAGGAGGTCTGGCGGTTGCCGGGACTCTCGAAAGTCGAGCACATGGTCCCGAACATTAACTGGCAGGCGCAACTCGACCTGCTTCTCGCTGACCTGAATGAAATCAAGCGGGATCTGCCGGAGCTTTACTACTATGACGTAGCCGCCGCTGGCGTCGAGAGCGGGCGCGCGCTCCTGTATCGCATGGCCCCGGCGATTGACCGCGTGATTGAGGTACGTGGCAATGCGGAGTCGGCGCTGATACGCGCACAGGAAATGGCGCTTAGCGTCGGGATCGCCTACGGCGTGCTGGACAAGTCGCTCGGCTCATATGACAAAGGGGACTTCAATCACAGCTTCGTTGAACGCGAAGTGGTCATGAGCGATCCTCAGAGCCTTGGCGAGACGGCGAAAGTGTACGTTGAGGCCGGTGTCCCTGTCGGGATGGCAATGAAAAAGTTCGCTCATTTCAGCGATGATGACATAGCGGAAATCGACGCGGCTCAGGCTAAAGAGCGGGAGGCCGCTACCGGCGGCGGGGTACAGGACCTCACAGACAACCCTATGCGTGTTGCGCGGGCGCTCGCGGCGAAGGAGAAACTTGCCGCGGCCACACAGCCGGACATCGCCGCGACGTTACAGGCGACCGTTGACAAGGGCGTCACGGCAATGACGCAGAGCGGGGCATTGGCGAAAGTCATGCAGAAGAACACGGGCAAATGACTGAAGACTTCTTAGACGACGTGTTTACGATGTTCGCGGAATACGTCTCCCTCGAGGAACTCCGGGTGCTAATGGAGGAAACCATGTATGAGGCCGTCCGCGCGGCCCTCTCAGGCGCGACACGCGAAGAGGTCATGCAGGCGGCACGTGATAAGGCCGCCCTGCTCGTGACGCGCGTGTCCGAGGAAATGCGGCAGCAGTTGGCCGAGAAGATCGCGTATGGGATCGAGAATCAGCTTGGCGTCGACGGGACCGGGCGCCTGCTCCGTGAGGGGCTTGGCCTCGACTCGAATCGCGAGAAGAGTCTGGCGAAGTTTCGGCTTAAACAAGAGGCGGCGGGCAAGACGGGAGACGCCCTCGAGAAGGCCGTCGCGCGCGAACAGGCGCGGCTCATCAACGACCGGGCGCGCGTTATAGCGATCAATGAGATCGGCGAGGCCCTGGAATCCGGCGCACTTGAAACCGGGATCAAGCAGGGGAACACGCACAAGGTAAGCATTTCGGTCGGCGATGCACGTGTCTCGGAAATCTGTCGGCAGAGCGAGGGGCAAGGGCCGATCCCGATAAATGACGCCTTCGCCTCTGGCAGTCAGCACCCCCCTCACCACATCCGTTGCCGGTGTGCCGTCGCCTTCGTGCGTGACACTGGCAAAGGGCAATTAGAGCAAGCGCAAGAGCGGGCGGCGGCGCGCGCGGCCCGGACAAAGCAGGCGGTAGACGAAGCCAACGCGGCAGCAGCCGCAGAATCGGAGACGGCAGCATGACACCCACAGAAGCTCTGGACAGGCTCTACATGGGCGCCCACCTGGCCACGATGGTCAGAGAAGGCGCTGGGAAGCGCGTAGTGACAGATGGAGACCGCGCGGAGTATTCCGAGGCGGCAACCGTATTGCGGACCGTAATCGACAACCAAGGAGAGAAACAGGATGGACCCACTGCAGGCGCTGGACATGATCATGAATGTCCTCAAATCCGGGACGATGTTCGCGAAGGAGAAGGGCAAGGAGAGCGGCCTGGTTTTTCAGGACTGGGCGAATCTGCAAGCAGCGGAGAATATGATCAGGACGGCGTTGACCCCGTCAACGCCTGATTCCGCGCCGCCAGCCGCGCAATGAAGACCGAACCTAAGACCATCCGTATTGGCCCATTCGACTACGAGATCCGTTGGATGGACGAGACGGAAGAGGAAGACGCGCGTGCCTTCGGGTTGCACAACTCCAATACGCAGGTGATCCGACTCGCACGCGGGCGCAAGCGGCAACGGATCGCGGTGACGTTTCTGCATGAGATCCTTCACGCCTTCGGCTATCTATATGGCCCGGAAGTGAAAGACGGAATGGTTAAAGAAGAAGAGCAGGTCGGCGCTTGCGGGTTTGGGCTAACCGCCTTTATACGTGACAACCCTGAAGCCTGGGCATGGTTCGTCGACCTCGCAGTCCGTGAACCCGCTGCGCCATATGAGCGGTCAGCCAAATCGACTGCGTGAAATTCCGCGCTTGACATTCGATGACAATTCTGATAGCCTTCCCCTGTGGCTCGTAGTCACTCCTCCTTTTGTTGGGTGAGGCCGCTGACATCACATGTTGGCGGCCTTCGCCATTTCCGCTAGGCAAAATGTTCCACGTGGAACATCCCAACTAGGCAAATTCTTCCTACCCGGCAAAAATTTCCCTTGACATTCGTTCAGTGGTGGGTTATATTCCCCATCGAACCGGGGAAAATTCCCCACTGAGAAACCGCAAATGGGAGAACGAATCATGTTGTTACAGCCTAAAGCCCCCGCATGGCGAGTCCTGTGCGAGGCGGCGAAAGACGCTGGCAATGTCAGCGGCGGCGAACCCAAGACCGGCGAGGCCGGAAAGACCACGGACGCGGGCGCGGAGGACAAAGACCCGGAGGATCTCACGGGCCTAAAATCGGCGCTTGCCAAGACGAAGGTCGAACGGAACACACTGCGCGAACAGGCGAAGGCGGCGAATGCCGAACTGGAAACGGTTCGCAAGGCGAAAGCTGACCAAGACCTTGCCGAGAAGCAGGCCGAAGAGGCTCGGCTACTGGAGGCCGGGAAGTTCGAGGAACTGTCCAAGGCTCAGAAAACCGAACTCGAAAAACTGACCGGCCAGATCGCCGAACTCAAGGACGCGAAGACGGCCCGCGACAAAGCGGAGGCCGTCATCAACGCCCACCTCGAAGCGCGCAAGAAAAGTATGGCCCTCCCCGATGCGATCAATGCACTACTGGCAAAGCTCGACCCCTATGAGCAACTCGCATGGCTTGACAAAAATGGCGAGTCGGTCTCCGGCGGTAACGGCAAACATGATGCCGCGCCCGGAGGCAAAGTGGGGTCGAGTGAATTGACACCGGAAGAAAAACGCGCACGCTCCGTGAGTATGGCCAGCCTTGGCTAATACAGAGCGGCGCAATAAGGAGAGCACCACATGGCCGCTAATTTGACCATCACGGTATGCCGCCCTGTTCGAGTTCTTGAACAGATCACGGGACCGGCAGGCGAAGTCATGGCTATCGGCGTCGCCGTCAAAATCAATACGACAACGGGTCTGCTTGAAAAGGCGAACGGTTCAAGCGCTGCGGAGGCCCGCCTGTGCGGGATTCTGATTACGCCGTGTCGCGTCGTAAATGAAACCGTGACCGCCGTCCGCAAAGGAATCGTGGATATCGGCGCGGCCCTCGATGCGCTGACCTATGACGACGATGTCTTTCTGAGTGATACAGACGGATTGCTCGCTGACACCGTGGGTAGTAACGCGCTGCCTCATGGAAACATGACCGTCATTCCTGGCAATGCCACCACAACCCCGGACAAGCTGCTCCGGGTTGACCTGTAAGGAGAACTGACATGGCTAACGCTCTTGCATATGGCTTCGTAAGCCTCGACTCGGTTCTCGCTGACCGCGTATCTAACATCGGTGAGCGGATCGTGCTCGACGCCGTCCGTGAAAGCGCCACGGAACATACGCGCGCGCTCAATTCGATGCTCAGCACCTTTATTGAACGCACGACTTTGGCAAAGGATCTCGTGCAGCAAGTCGGCGGCGGAGAAATGCAGCCTCTTGACGCATTCGGGAATCCGTTGCCGATTCCGATGACGGCCCCGATCTCCGTTGGATATCCGATTTCCGGCGGGGGCACGGCATGGGCCAGCAACCGCGTGTCGCGCGCCTACATGACCGGCGCGGACGCTAACAAGCTGACTATCGAAGCGATGGGTCGGGACTTGCGTACGTTGCGCCGGAAACTGCTCGCGGCAATCTTCGACAACGTGTCGTACAACTACTACGATGAAGTGTTCAAGCTCGGCAACGTCGCGATCCTGCCGCTCGCAAATTCGGACACCCAGACGTATGTCCGGGTCGGCGGCGGCGCGGCGGCCGTGGATGAACACTACCTCGCCCAGGCCGCCGCGATTGCGGACGCGACGAATCCGTTCCCGACGATTTACACGGAATTGGCAGAGCACCCCGGCAACGGGACCGAAGTTGCCTGCTACGTGCCGTCGAATCTCGTGGCCTCGATTGAGGCTCTCGGAGACTTCGTTCCTGTCCGCGATGCGTTCATTCAGCCCGCCATGACCTCGGCCACGTTACCGCCCGCGAGTCAGTTGTCCCGGATTCTCGGACCCGGCGACATCGTGATCGGGCGCGTGTCGAAGTGCTGGATCGTGGAATGGAAGGCACTTCCTGACAGCTACATCGTCGCCCAAGCTCTCGCAGCCGGCGCAGTTCTCGCAATGCGCGAACACGTGCCCGCCCAGTTGCAGGGCCTCTTCATCGAGAACAACAGCCCTGACGGCAACATCATGGAGACACGAATGATTCGCTATTGCGGATTCGGCGTCATGAAGCGCGTGGCAGCGCTCGTCATGCGGATTGGGGACGCTGCCTATGCGATCCCGACCGGGTATGACGCGCCGCTCGCGATCTAACCATATCACACCCAGCGATAGGGCTGCGGAGGCCCCCACTCCCTCCGCAGCCCGCCTCAAGTTGAATGAAAGGATACGACGATGAAAAACAAACTTACGGCGCTGTGCGTGACTTTCGTGATCTGCGCCGGTGTATTTGTCGGCTCCATCATGCCGATCTATCCGTTCTCACAGGCCCCCGTGTCGGCTCAGAATTATGCGCGACAGGCAATGAAGTGGTTGCGCGTGACGAATGAATTCCGCGTCAGCGGGATCGCCGCTTTCACGCCGACAACGGAAATTCTCGCCAACACTTTTACGATTCCCGCAACTACGGCGTCAGCCTTGTGGCTATCCAGCGCTACGACTATTACATCCGATACGACTGACGCGATTGCAGACGGGCGGCTTGATGGCCAGATCCTTCTGTTGAAAAACATCAATGCCTCAGACAGTATCGTGATCAAGAATTCCGCGAACACGGACCTGGGTTCCGGCGATGTGACGCTCGGCGCAACGGACCAGATCATGCTTGTGTGGGATGGGACGTTGTGGAGCAAACTATTCGTCGCGGACAACTAAGGGAGACGCACTATGCACCCAGGAGCTTTTGCGCGTGAAAGCGCGATTACGCAGAACCGGATCGTTGCCGCCGCCGAACAGATCGGCAAGGCGCTTAACATCCCTTGTGAGATCCCGGCATTGCGGACCCAGGGCGATCTGAATGCGATCCAGGTATCCGGGCTGAACCAGCGGCGGGCCGTCGCCGATTTCCTCGATGGAATCGTGGCGGCGCTCGTAAAGCCGCCGAGTCAACCCGAAGGCGACAGCGAACCGAAGCACGCGGGTAAACGCGGGAAATAGGAGGGCGCGCCTTGTCTTTGCCAGCCTCCTATACCGAAAAGACCATCGCAGAGTTCATGGCTTCGGACATCGGCGACATCGCCGCCGCTCTCGTGTGGACCGTGGGGGCCTCCGATGCTGGCTCCTACGCTGAGGCCGTCAACGATCTGCTCGTGCTGGCCGGTGAAACGGCTATCGGGGATGTCGATGTCGAGAGCGCCCGCGCGTATGCCCGGCTCGCTGTCTGGCAGCGGGTCGTGAAGTATCTCGGCGGGGACCTCAAATACTCGGCGGACGGCATGTCATTTGAGGACAAGAACCGGCTCGTCCACGCGCAGGCATGTCTAGAACTGGCCCAGATTGACGTCAGCGCCCTGACTCTGCTTGATGACTATGAGATTAGCCGGTCGGCGGTTGAAAACCTTGAGGACCCCTACGAGACCGCCTACGTCGATCCTTTAGGGAGAACCTAATGCTTACGATCCCGGCGGCCACACTGGCGCGCATGAAATCGGTCATTCTCACGACCATGCGCGACGCCTGTCTGCTCGGTATTGTGGCAGAGACCACGAGCGGGACATACGTCACCGAGGCCGTTACGTGGGCGACGGCGGAAACGGCTTGTGGGTTTACCCCGGCTACGCAAGCACTGACGGCAGAGGCAGGCGCGGCTCAGGCGAACTTTTCGGAGGGCATTCTGCGCCTTCCTCTCACGGCGTCGATCACCGGGCTTGACCGGATACGTCTGACAAAACGGTATGGCCGAGCGGTATCCCCGGTCCAGGAGTTTCGGATCGACGGGGCACCGCAAGCGGGTATCGGTTGCCATATCTTGAAGCTTGTGGCGGTAACGCCGGGAGGGCGCGGCTAATGGATGCGTCCTTTGCAATAAGATGGGACCCGGCGGAATTCTGGCGCAAGATGGCAAAAGTCAATCAAGATGTTGCTGATGTACTACAGGAAATGGCAAACATAACGGTTAAATACGCGGTAGAAAACAGCCCCTGTGACACGGGCACAAATCGCAAGAGTATCGGGGCTGAGTTCACCGCTAAGAGTGGCGTTAAAAGATTTGGAGAAAGCCCGCCGACCGGCGATAGTGAAAGAACGCCGACGGGCAATGATGTCGGTTTTCGCGTCTTTGCGACATCCGGTTACGGCGGCTATCTCGAAATTGGGACATCGAAAATGGCCGCGCGCCCGTATATTAAGCCAGCATTTGATCGCGCAATGGCGGAAGCCCACAGCCGTCTTGAGGGAATGCTCAAATGATCGACTGCAACGCAGTGCTCGTGGAATGGCTGAAGACAACGGCGACGAGCCTCTACACGCTCGTGGCCACGCGGGTCTATTGTCCCGCGCTGCCTCCGGGATTCACGAACACACAGGCGGCGCTCGAAGTCATGCGGCGTGGCGGGCGGTCGGCATTGGGCCCAACGGAGCACGCGCCAAGTTTTCAGATCAAATGCTTTGGCGGCACAGATAGCCACGCCCAGGCTGAGGCCGTCTATCAGGCGCTCTATGATCGCCTGCACGGACAAGAAGGGCATGATGTAACCAGCGGAAATGTCATGTCTGCCGAAGAGGAAACAATCGGCCAGTCGCTTTTTGATCCCGTTACGAAGTGGCCGTTTGTGTTGACGTTTTGGAACGTTACGATGAGGCCCAAGACATAGTGTCTTGGGCTATTGCGCGGGAGGTCCCCGCGAGAAGGAGCACTAACCATGAGCGATACAAGAGCAAATCGGAGAAGCGGCGGGCCGAAAGCTTACCTCGCCGCGTTCGGCACGAGCTTGCCGAGTCTGGCCGCGTCCAGTATTACGTGGTCAAACTGGGAGGAACTCCCGGACGTGGTCGGCGGCGCGAAGGTGAAGCCGCTCCATAAGACGGAAGACCACCGGCCCGCGTGGTCCGAGTGCAAGACGGATTCCAACACCGTTGAGATCGGGTTCGACGAGCTCGCCTTGATCATCAAAGAAACCGACCTCGACGCATTCAACCTCGGCTTGTCCGCCGCGCTGAATGTGTTGACCCCAGCGGGCGCCGGTCAGGTCTCCTTGCAGACGCTGACGCAGCCGAGCATCGCCGATGCCGACGCCTCGCTGTACGCCATTGCCCTGGTCTACCAGGGGCCAATGGGTGACGAGGGCTGGGGCCAGGTGCATCACTACTTCCGGTGCAAGCGCCTCATGACTGGCGACTTCACGGCAGAGGCCGGGAAGGTCCGGACGCTCGGCCTCACGTGGGAAGTCATGGGCGATGCCACGAACAACAGCGGCAAGTGTCGCAAATTGTTCGAGTACATCTCGGCGGCCACGAGCTAAGAGAAACCGGAAATGGGCGGGAGGCTTCGCGGCTTCCCGCCCTAACCGCAATGAAGGAGCGACATGCCCGAGAAGACCGATACAAATATCCTGATCGAGGACGGCAAGATCATGCTGCCGTTTGGTGGAAAAGCCGTCGAGGTCCGCGCGCTGACAATCGAGAAGTCAGTTGCATGGGTCAAGGAAGTCAAGAATGCTTGGTTCACACAAGCAAAGATCAACGCCGACGCGCGGGGCATCGATATCAAAGGCAAGAAAGATGCGGACCTGATCAAGGAGTTCCAGGGCGCTATCGAGGCGGGCGCGGGCGGCGACATGATCATGATCCGCGATCTGCTTGTCAAGTATGGAATCCCCGCGAAGACCGTCAACGCCGGAACGGTTGATGAGATCCTTTCGGCCTTTGACAAATGCTATGCAACCGAAAACCCTACGCGGCGGTTCTGGCAAGCGGTGATGACGCCGCCGGCCTGAGCCAAGCGTTCGAGGTAATGGCGTCTGAGTACGGATGGGATCACGTCCATATCCGAGAACGGTTTACGCGCGCGCAACTGGACCTATACATCGAGCGGCTGAATGACCGCATACAGGCGCGCAACGATGCGCAGAGCGGTAGAACGGGTTTTCAGGATTGCCGGGTTGACTTTGCGCAGGCCGGACGGAGTGGCGAGATAGAGCGCGTGTACGGCGGAGTGAATTGAAATGGCTGCTGAAATGGTGCGGATTTGTAAGCGTTGTGCGGTAGAAAAGCACATCGCTGATTTTCGTCCTCATAGACATTCATGCAAGGCATGTGAACGTCAAGAGCATCGCGCATGGTTGATCAAAAATGCAGGGCACGTTATCTCTTATAAGCGCGCCTACCATGACAAGCACAAAAATGAGGAACGCACCTATAGAATAAAACGTTATTGGGAAAACAGGGAGGAATGCCTACTCAAAACCAGGGCCTATTCTCGTTCTGAAAAGGGGCGCGCGGCTTTCGCAAAATTCCGACAGACAGAGAAAGGCCACGCAAATATGAAGCGCGGACGGGCAAAGAGGAGATCGTTGTTTGCCGATATGCTTTGTACGTTAACAGCGGAAGACTGGGCCAATATTCTCCAAGAACATGACTTTCGATGTGCCTATTGTGGGCGTTCGTTTTCCGATGTATTAAGGCCAACGCAAGACCATGTTGTCCCTATTTCTTTGGGCGGAAATCACGCGGCAGAGAACATCGTACCCGCATGCGCATCTTGCAATAGTAGCAAGGGGAATCGTCCTCTAAAGAGGAGCGTTGCATGAGTATTTCAATCGGTGATGCGGTCCTCTATTTCAAAGGCGACCTGTCCAACCTGAATCAGGCCGCCGACGCTGCGCAAACCAAAATCCAGTCATCGATGCAGGCGATGACCGCTTCTACCCAAACGCTCGGTATAGGGTTTGCGGCTTTGGGCGCCGCGATAGTCGCGCCGATGGCGTTAGGCGTAAAGGCGGCCATCGAGTTCGAGTCCGCATTCGCTGGGGTCCGCAAGACCGTCGATGCGTCCGAAGCAGAGTTCGCGGTCATGCGCGAACAGTTTACCGCGCTATCGCTCGAAATCCCTGTTACCACGACTGAGTTGATGAAAATCGGCGAAGCCGCCGGTCAGCTTGGAATCCGAAAGGAAAACATACTAGGGTTTACCCGCACAATTGCGGACTTGGGGATAGCTACCAATCTTGCCGGTGAAGAGGGCGCAACGATGTTGGCGCAATTTGCCAACATCACTCAGATGGACCAATCCCAGTTTTCTAACCTAGGCTCAACTATTGTTGCGCTTGGTAATGCTGGCGCATCTACGGAAAAAGACATTGCCATGATGGGCCTTCGCCTTGCCGCTGCGGGCGGCTTGGCTAAAATGTCTACCGGTGATATTCTCGGTATAGCTAATGCCTTAGCGTCAGTAGGTATCGAGGCCGAAGCTGGCGGCACAGCGTTCTCTAAGCTCATTATCGAAATGAAGACCAGTACTGAAATAGGCGGTGCGCAACTGGAGCGGTTTGCCACCGTTGCCGGAATGACGGCGGACCAGTTCAAGGTGAAATTCCAGACGGATGCATCGGGCGCTATTGTTGCATTTGTTCAGGGACTTAAGAAAATAGATGATGGCGGTGGTAGCGTCATCCAGACCCTTGACGCGATGGGCATAACCGAAGTACGGATGCGCGACGCCATCCTGCGTTCGGCTGCTGCGTCTGACATGCTTACCGGGTCGATTGAGCTTGGCAACAAGTCGTTCAAAGAGAACACGGCCCTTGCCGAAGAGGCGTCGAAACGGTATACAACTACAGCTTCTCAAATTGATATAATGAAGAACAATTTCAACGCCCTTGCCGTTACGGTTGGCGAGGCGTTGATCCCGCCGATAAAGGGCTTTCTCGACATACTCATACCTACGATAAAAAGTATGAGTGAGTGGGCGAAGCAACATCCCGAATTGACGAAGGACATCGTTCTTATAGGAGCGGCGGTCGGGGGTATGTCGCTGGCGCTTGGTAGTCTTTTGCTTGTCGTCAAACCGTTCATTACTACATGGGGCGCGCTGCACACGCTGTGGGTTGCTGGTCCTAAAATCATGGCGGCGGTGTCTTCCGGGTTTACCGTCATCACGACGGCGGCAAGCACGGTAGTTTCCGGCATCGGTAGCATCATGACATCCGGGGCTTTGCTCGCGGCGGCTCCATGGATCATCGGCATCGGCGCGATTGCTATCGCTCTCGGGGCCATCGTTATTTCAGCCTATAAAACAAAACAGGCGTTTGATGAGCTTGCGGTAACGCAGACCAACCTTGATGCGAAAGAGAAAGAGTATGTCGAATCGCTCAAGGCGCACGGCGTAGAGATTGACGCGAACTCACTTAAGAACAAGGACTATAACGAACGATTGCTGGTATACCACGAGGCGGAAAAGACCAGTCAGGATGTCGTGTTCCGCGCGGCATTCGAGCATTACGCCAAGCGGGCCGAGACGGAGCAGGAGTTTGCACAGGGCCGCAACCTTCGTCTTAACGAGAACATCAACGCCGAGCAGGCGGCATTCATCGTCAAGCAGGGATACTCAGCGGAATACCTTCGCCAGATCCTTATGTATGACAAAGAAAAAGTCGATAAGCTACTCGAATCGTTGGGCTATGAAAAAGAGAGCATGATCGATACGACGAAAATCGCCGGTGCATTGGCGGAGGCATATGGAATGGTGGCAACGTCTGCCGAGGCCGCTGCTGCGGTCTTGGAACGGTTCGCCAAGTTGCCGCCTGAAATACACGAGAAGATCACTGATCTTACGGAAGACTACGCCGAGAAGCTATCTGATGCCGCCGATAAAACGTCCGCAGCATTTGCGGAGTCTGCGCAAGATGTCCAGGACATCGAGGAAGACTGGGCTTATGCGCAACAGGAAATGTTCCAGGCGCATTCTCAAAACATCGATGATATCGCGGGAGACTTAGGCCGCACGCTTGACGATCTGTACCAGAGCTTTTTCGAGAAACAGATCGAGACCTATAACTCGATGTATCAATTAGAACAGGATTTCCGCGACAAGTCGATTGACCGGGCCCAGGAATATCGCGATGATTCCGTAGACCTCGCATCCGATACGGCGAAGAAGAAAAAAGCGTTGCAGGAGAAGATCGACGCCGAGGAAGATGAAGAGAAAAAGAAGAAGCTCGAAAAGGAACTCAAAGATCTCGAAACGGAAACCGCATACAAACAGTCGATAATCACGCGGGAGTACAAGGAAGAGCAGGCGCGGGCGGCCCGTGACCTCGCGCGCGCCGAGGAGCGGTTGCAGGCAAAACTCGCCGCACAGGAGCAGGCGTTTCAGCAAGAGCTTGCGAAGGAGTACGAACGCAATCAGCGGAGGGCAGAGGAAGAGCAGCGAAGGTACGATGATTCCCTGGAAAAGGCTCAATATGCCATCGATGAGCGGCTCGAAAAGGAGCAGCGGAAAGAAGACGAAATATCCCGGCGCGAACAAAAGATGTTGGATGACATCTATGACTGGTACGTAAAGTCATATGATAAGATCCTGGAAAAGACCGGGCTAACGCATGAGGGGATTACTGAAGCACAGAATGAATCCAATATAGCAATGACCGAGTCCTTTGAAGACTACATCAACCATAGCCTTGACTGGCTGACTTACCAAACCGATACGACTGTAGATGAAAGCGGCAAGCAGAAAAAGGCGGGCGTTGATGCGGCGAAGAAACGGCAAGCGGCGTGGATAGCCTCAGGTGAAGCAATCGTCGAAGGCGAAAAAGTAAGCACTAATGCACTCGTGATGCTCTGGAACCAATTTACAATTGACTTGCGTAGGAGTGTAAATTGGTTTATGTTGAATGTCGTTGATGACGTCATCGGCTGGTTTCGGCGGTTATACAACGAGATTGCTGATTGGTTCGGATGGGAAAAATGGGGATCGGGGTTCAGCGGTGATTCACATGCAACAGGCGGCGTTGTCCAAGCAAAGGCAATGGGCGGCATTGTCGGCGGCGTGCAAGCAATGGCGGGCGGCGGCAGAGCGAAAGTCGCGACCGTGCTTGCCGGTGAAGAGGGCCCGGAGCTTGCGGTCACCCCGGATTCGCGCGCGATGTTACTCGGCTCTGGCGGCCCAGGACTCTACACGCTCCCGGTAGGCACCGAGATCAGCACTGCGGCGGAAACGTCAAACTTGCGTTTGAGCAACGTTCTGAAAATGGCTCTAGGCGGAACGGTCGATAAATCTACAGATGACAAACTTGCCGAGACAGAAGACCACTGGAGACGAGCGAACAATGAAGTTGCTCGGATCAGAGAGGTAATTCAGGAGAAAAAAGCAGGTCTCCCTCTATTGGAAAAAGGCGGTCCAGAGTACGTCAATGAGCAGACTATCATTCGCAATTTGCAAAACCAATTGAAGAGGCTGACTATTACAGTGAACTACTTAGAGCAACAGATATTGAGGTATCGAGAACAGTTGCTCGTAAAACAGCCCGCAACGGAACCCACAACGGAACCCGCAACGGAACCCACAACGGAACCCGCAACGGAACCCACTGTACAGGAAATGCTCAACGTTTCTGTTCCTGGCGCAAACATGGGGGTCATGAGTTCTAGGGGTATAGGCGGCGAAATGGGGTTGCGTGGCGGAGGCGGTGCCGATCTCCAGTTGCGGAATTCCCCAAGCACGACAAGCGCCGGTTCACTCGGCGGGGGCATGCCTCAATCAAAAGCCGGGGGCGGTAGCGGGCAAACTATCAACATCAATACGTCATTCCCAAACTTGACGATTCGCGAAGAGGCGGATATTGACAAAATCTCGCAACGGATTTCCCAACAGATTCCAATGGCCCTCAGCATGGTGCTCTCATGAGTTTCACTTTCAACAGTATCGACTTTACGAATCTCGGCGTGATCGTTCTATCCGGGTGGGAACCGCGCACGGCAACTAACCGGCCCGTGAAAGGATACGGACTCCCGGCCTCGGACAAAATCTGGTATCAACAAGAACTTGCCGAGCCAATAGAAGTCGTGTTTCCTGTCCGCATACAGGGATCAAATTTGAAGACTACGCTCGATGCAGTGAATGCAGCGTTGGCAACTGATGATGACGTGGCTCTTTCGTTCTGGTACACGGATCGCCACTGGCTCGCGAGGTGGGACGGCGTTGCGCTGAAATGCAAGCCACTCAATTCGACAACAGTCTTGACAGAGATCCGATTCCTTGCGCAGCCGAACATGATCGCCACGTCGGCAAGCCCCAGTTCCGTGGCTATCACGACGAACCCGCAGACGGTCTACATTCCCGGCCCCCTTGTCGGTGACGGGGTTGTCGCGGGTAACGCGCCTGTAGGCCCGGTAATCACTCTACAGAACACGGGAACGGTCATTGCGGCCAGCGTGTTCCAGCTTTGGAACTACACGACCGGGGACTATCTCGATTACACGGACGCGATAGAGAATGGAGTCTACGTCAAATTCGATTGTGACGCGCGCCGTCTCTACGTTTCGACGGACGGAACAAACTGGACTGAGCAGACCGGCAAGGTGACTACGAATTGGCTCACGATCCTAGGCGGGGCCGCGGCGCGCATGACGGTCATCGGCGTAACGACCACGGCAACCCTTAGCTGGACATACTCCGGGAGGTACATGTAATGGCCTGGAAGGCGATCATCGATTGGCCGGACGGTAGCAGCACGCTGGACGCCAACATCAACGATGCGACTGAAACGATTGTACTCGCCTCGGACCCCGGCACTGCAATGAGCGCGGCGGACTTCTGGGTTCGTGTCGGATACGAACAAATCTACGTGGCCACACGCGCGGGTGATACGCTCACATGCACGGGCGGGCGCGGAGCAAATGGCACTGTGGCTGCGGCGCATTTCGCGGGCGATGCTGTTGTCCAGGATTTTTTTGCGGCGCACATCACGGAGATCCGGGACGTGATTGATGCGATGAATCCGCTTGAACAGGCTACGCTTGCTGTCGGCGGCGGCTATGGCGATACGGGATGTACGATTGCTGGCGACGGCAATATCAGCACCAACGGCACATTGACGGTTGACGGCAATATTAGCACCAACGGCATATTGACGGTTGACGATGTATCGACATTGACCGGCGCGGTTACGGCGCCACACGCCTCAAATGCAATCCGCATAGGCACGTCGTGCGATCTCACGACGCCACCTGCAATCGGCGGTACCACGCAGAACACGATCAAAGGCACGACGTTTGAAGCGACGGGTGCGACGTTTGCGACGCCCGCGACATTCACGTTCGCAGCGGCGGCAACGGCGTTGACTATCGGCATGACAACCGGCACATGCACTATACGAAACGCAACGCTTGCGTTGAGCGGGTACCAGTGGAATAGCGGCGCGGCGCTTCTGAAACACTATGACCGCGCCATGGCTTTTGCCGCTTCTGCGTGGTACGAGATTTGCACCATCACGGTTACGGGTGGCGATTATTACGCGGCAGGGCTTCATATTGAGTTTAACGCTAGCTCCTTTTCGACCGCTTATGGTAGTTGGCAAGCGGACGCTTATGTGGCTCATACCACGAGCACGAGTTATTATCCGTATATCTCATGGCGTGGAGTGAAGAACACTTACAACGTGAAGATGCGTGACATGGGCAGCAACGTATATGCGATTTGGGCCTATGGGCCCGCGAGTTGTGCAGGGGCAATTAGGGTTACCTACCGCGAGAACAGCGCAGGTCTCGTGTCCTTCGCAAACTTCGGCGTTGCTCCCGCAGCGGGTAGCGCGGATATCGCCGAGGTGGGCACGTTTACGTTCAGCAATCCTACGGTTGCGCTTGCTGGTTATGGAACCACAATTGGCGGCTTTCACGTCGGCGGCACGAGCGATCCGGGTACGGATAACCTGATCGTGGATGGCACGAGCACGCTGACGGGCATAGTAACGCTTGCCGCATCAAGCATGATTACTCCCGCTACATTTACATTTGGCGCAGCAGCAACGACGTTGAACATTGGCGCGGCTACGGGTACGATGACGGTAAACAACACGACGCTGGCGGCCAAGGCCGTGACGTGCTCGACAACGCTCGGCGTGACGGGCGTGGTTACGGCCACAGCAGTGGCCAACGTGATCAATATTGGATCGTCTTGCACTATGACGATCCCGCCGATAATCGGCGGTGGGACGCCGAACATAGGATACTTCAGCATACTTACCGCCAGTACCGGACTGTATAGTTATAATGGCGTATTGATCAGCGGGATAAGCGGAACAACGCGCGGGACATTACTATTGTTTCACGGTGCAGACGGAAACACGGCTGGGTATATCAAGATGTACAGCCGGAATGGAACGGCGAACTACCTGTGGTTTGAAGACGATGGTACGCTCAAGCAATCAACGGCCATTCCGGTATTGAATGCAGACGGTAACGTTGTGGGGGCCCAAACGTGAGGCTAGGCCGACGAAAACTGGGCGGCTCACGGTTCGGCGAACCCGAAACCAGCACTATCATTGCGCCCGACGATTTCCAGGACGATCCAACAGCCTACGCGGATGCCCGGTTGCCATACGCGGGCGGCGAAGAGATGGCTACTGTCAACCTGTATCCCGGCCTTGGCGGTCACGGCATTGTCGAAACCATTGTCCGCAGAGAGTCATCCGGCCACTACGATATCCGCCTTGACAATTTCGGCGTGCTCCCTTACTGGCGATCCGCGTCATGGACACAGACCCTGAACGAGGCCGACTCCTTGACGTTCGAGTATCCGGCCAACGCGATCCATGCCGCAAGCCTGCTCCGCCCGAATACCGTGTCCCTCTATAATGAATTCGGCGAACTGGTTCAGCGGTTTCGCCTGACTGACATCATCCCGACCGTGAGGCGCGACGGCAACGGTGTGTTCGTCAATGTCACAGCACGGGGCCTGCTCTCTCAATTTGAGGAAGAGTGGGTGACGTACTACGGCCCAGTTCGCTCTGTGATCACGAACGCCGTTGACGAATTCATGGCGTACTACTATACCGTTCCTGGTGTTTCCGAAGAGTGGGATATGTTAAGTAAGTTTCCGTGCATGTATGGCCCGAAAACGCTGGCAATTGCCATTCAGATGCAGATCATGTTTGATAAGTTATGGGCGTGGTCAGAGTCCTATACTGTTGGGGATGCCACTCATGCGGAAATTCAGCGCCTTGTAGGTTTGCAGCACGATTTCTACTGGCCGTGCTATATCACGGACCCGATCCTCGTGATTTATCCGACGTACCTCTGGCAGATCATCGCATGGATAACAGAGCACAATATAGGATTTACAATTCCTGAGCATGTCGCTAACCTGCTTGGAGAGTTTCAGGAATCATCACAGGCCGTGGCTTGCGGCGAGGTTTATGATCCGCTTGACGGTACGGATGTTGCGGTCTTGTTCGAGGGTAAGCCCCTCATGGATTGCATCCGGGAATTGTTCAACCTATCCGGGCAGAAGGGGCAGTTTACCGTTACGCCGGGTCGTGAATTCATCTGGGTTGAACGGCTGGGGGCAAGCGGCGCGGTCCCTATCGCGCTCGGCTACAATTTGCAAACGCTTGAACGGCGTCACGATCCATCCGAATACGCAACGAAACTGTACGTCTACGGCGCGGGCATGTCGGAGGCTACCCGGATTGTCGCTGTCCGAACAGTAGGCAGCGCGCCCTACATCGTGCGCCGTGTCACCGTCGATTCGATCACAGACCAGGCCACGCTTGACGCATACGCCGATGAACTGATAACCGTCGTGAGTACGCCCGCGCTGGAATACTCGATCAACGCCCTGGACCTCGAATCGATAGGCGTTGGGGCGCCACTGACGATAGGCGCCCGTGCATTGGTTACGGACACGGACCTGGGCATTTCGGCATCCGTCGACGTGTTCAGTATCCGCAAATGGCTTGATGCGCCGCTGCCTGCGTCCTATACCCTGGCGCGGCGTAAGAAGACGCTGTCTAACCTGTTCAAATCAATCGCAGACCGGATCGCGCGCATCGAACAGCGGGATGACACGGGGCGCATTGAAGAGGCCATGGCGTCTGGCGAGATCACCGGCGTTGCGCGCGTTGACGGCGCTGTTACGGCCGGCACGGAACGGCATGGAGATTTTCAGATAGACCCGGAGACGGGCCGACTGCAATATGTTGATCTCACCACGGGCGAAGTGTTGTGGCAGGAACTCCTGCGCATAACGCCGCCGACCGGGGGCGAACAGCCGGGCGATCTGATGGTAAGCGTGAGCGGCGGCACAGACCCCGATACAGGCCTTCCCGCGGCCAACACGCCGGATAGCGCTGGTCTGTATTACATGGACATACCGCCGGGTGGGCCGTCAACGGTTCGAGTGCGGGCATGGCGAAAACTGGGTACGGTTTACGACGTGGATACAGTAGCGGCGTTGCCTGACGTTACAACTGTTGACGACAATGCAATGGGAATGGTCGCTTCGAATCCCGGTAGCGGCCCCTATGATGTTACATCTTGGGCCACAGTGAGGGAATGGCGAAAACTGGCCTGGTATCCGGTCCTAACTTATGTAGTCGATACTGTGTCGGACTTACCAGATCCGAATACCGTCCCGGCAAATTCGCTTGGGGTAGTAGGCACCCCGCCTGCTGATGCCGGGAATTACGATATTGTCGAGGCTAATGTCTGGACAAAACTCGCAAATGACGCAGAAGTTGTGCATCGCGATCCTGAATCGTTTAACAAAACACCACGCGATGGGGATATCAAGTTAGATACCAGCACGGGCGGGCAGATCGCGTTTTACGACGCGGACGGGCCAACTGATGACGGCTGGGCGAAAGTGCTGCCCGTTTACGAGGCCGCTACGTCCGCCGGTTTACCCGCTGCCGGGATGGGTCTAGGCATCGTAACGCAAGACCCGAACAACGGCCTTTACTACACCTATGGGGCCGTCAATAGGTGCCGAGTGCGATATCTGATCATGACCGGCGGCGTCGAAGAGGGGCGGATAGTTGTCTTTTCACCGCTCAAGATCAAGGTTCCCGATATCGACAATGAGACGTGCACCATAACGTTCACGGAATCGTACCCGACAATTCCAGTTGATGTTCCGGCCCTTGTCACGGTGCAGACCGGCCACGCAGGGGATTATAAGGAGTACGTTCCCGGCAGCGGTACGGTAGCGTACTCCGACATAGCATTGCCCGCTCCTATATCAGGGGGCGGCTACCGCGCGTTCTCAGTCATTCTCGATACCCTCGGCGAAGAGCAGGAAATGAATGCGTCCGAGCTTATCCGTGACGGCGAGACGATAGCGTTTGAGGGTTGGATCGACATCACGATTACGCAGACGCCGGTGTGGACGAAGGCGGGCGCTGGCAGCTTTTTTATCACGGCGGCAACGAAGGCCACGCTTGACGCAAAGATCGCGGATGAAGGGCTTGTCCCGCCGTTGCTCGGCTACGTGACTGACACGGGCCGGTACTATAATTTGTCAGGATGGGGCGCATGGCAATGCATCAACTTCTTGGAGTGAGCCATCATGGCGTGGGATAATTACGGGAACGGCGAGGGTGTCTACCGGAGCACAGACGAAAGCAGTACAGTCTGGTTGACCGCTGTGCCCGACATTCTGGAAGAGTTGCGCATCGGGGTCAATGAGCGGATCGCGATCACGGACCTCGCTTACGTTGCGGCATTCGAGACCGGCGAGGGACTGACGTTTGCGCAGGCCGTCGCGGCTGTGACGGCGTTGCGGGCGAAGATCGCGGCACTGCTCGTGGCTTCTGATTGTTATGTCGGGGACGCGTGGCCACCGACGGTTCGCTATGAAACACTCGCGTCCCTCTTGTCTATCGGTTCCTATGGATCGTCTTGGCTCACATTCTCACGGATTCAGGACGGGCGGATCTATGAGCAGATCCGTGAAGCAATTGATGTAATATGTATAGTAGGTCATGGCGTTTCCCGTCCATATAACACGAAAGTATATATTGGTTTTGCGGGTGGATCTTTATGGGCGACAGTATTTGCAAATGCCGCTCCGGATACTTGGAGCGACCAAGAGGCGGAATGGTTAGTTTATGCTAGTGCTTCTGGGTCGTCCGTCCCCTATTCCGCGAAGCGAGTTGAGGGAGACCCTGGGTTTCGCATTGCTGCGTCTACCCTTCGAATAATACCTATGAAGGCTTCTGTTTACCTGACGGGACACGTTTCCGACACTCCGCTAGATCTATCAATAACAATTGGCGAGGCAATCTTTAACGTGCATAGCGATCCGCAAAGGGTTTACTTCACTGTAGTCCAGGATGGAATATACGTACAAGCTGCTGTGTCGAGCAATCTATCAGCAAGTAATGCCCCGACGAATCCATCGAGCAGCGGTATTACTATGGGCGACGCCTGTCCTGTTTTATACGACATCGGTTCCACCTGGACGAAGAAACCATAAGGAGAATATCATGCCATTCGTCAAGCGCGAACTTGTGCGCGTCAAGTTCATGAATAACAGCGACGCCGTTGTTCGCATGCTGGAATCGCTGCTGCCCCAAAAGGATCTTATGATCATCGAGGAAACGCTTATGCCGCCGCCAAATGAAGCGCAGGTGAAAGAGGCCAAGATCCGCGCGCTCGCTATACTGGTTCAGGAGTGCGTGCCCGAAACCGACCTGATTGTGACGGCGCTCCGCGAGGCGCTTAAACCCGCCCCCGTGGCGGAAATGAAGGTGAGCATGATGGAGGTGAGCAAGTGAGCTTGACGTGTGTGGCAATCATCGTCTCGCTGTCGCCGTGGTTCCCTGCGGGCGGCGCGCCTGATACATTCTGCCAGCCTGAGCGCGGGCTGTGCGTGCGGCTCCAGGCGCCGCTGTACATCGTACTTCCGCGCGGGGCTCCAAGGCCGGAGTTTCGCGCCACGGATAATGCCTCGCCCGCGGGTGAGGTTCCGTGCTTCGTGTTCGGCTACCTTGACATGGATCGGCCTGGACGCTACATCCTGAATGTTATGGCATCCGACTTGTGCGCAAACACGAGCATACGGCGCGCGGTCGTGAATGTGAGCAGGCCATGATTCGCCGTCGTCTTGAGTTGATACGCCAAACGATTAAGCACCGATCGTTTCGAGGGTCTCCCTGGGTGTGGGCGGCGAATGTTTTTTGCCCGCCCTGGCGATGGCTTGCAGAACAGAAGATCATTTCGATTCGCGAATGCAGTGCTCTCGGAATCGTACGCGTCATGATACGTGGTGCGTCACACGCGCTTTATGTCCCGTCGAGTCACGACATCGAGATGCTCCGGCAGATCATCGTGGAGCAGTGCTATTGGTGGCACTGGCACGGTTATGAACTTCCGGAGACCCGGATCGGATTTGGCGATGTAGTCTTCGACTGTGGTGCAGCAGAGGGCTTGTTTACGCTCCTACATCATACGCGTGCGACGCACACCTACGCGATTGAACCACTGCCCGCTTATCAGTCCGCGCTTGAGAAAACGTTTCAAGGCCGCTCTGATGTAACCGTGCTGCCCTGCGCGCTTTCTGATTTTGTAGGAACCGGGCGATTGTTCAACCGTGGAATTTCATCGGCGCTATCGGACGGCCAAGAAGGCGCCGAGGTTTGTGTTGACACTATCGATCACGTCTGCGAGACGTTGCATGTTCATCCAACATTTATCAAGGCCGATGTTGAGGGAAGCGAACAGGCATTGCTCCGAGGAGCAGCGACAACGATCCGACGATATGGCCCACGACTCGCCGTAACGTGTTACCATGAAACGAATGACTGTTCAGAGATGGTCTCGTTTCTAACCAGTCTCGTGCCTGACTATAAGTTCAGTTTGGTGGGCTATGAATTGCCGGACGGAAAGCCTATAATGCTGCACGCATGGAAAACCGAGTCATGATCGCACACGAAGAAGACCGGCTCATAGACCGACTGGAAAAGATAATTGACAACAGACTTGCCGCCCGTCCAATAAACTTTTGCCCCGAACATAACGTACTTGCCTACAAGGTGGATCAAGTGCTGGACATTTTACGTAGCTGGGGAACTCTGATTCGCCGCGTATTGGCGGGCGTTATCATTGCCGCGATTATCGCGGGATTAGGATTTGCGATTCGTACTGAAATTAACGCAAACACAAGCCATGTGGAGATCACAAAATGACCCGCCGAGTCAGGCGCAATATTTTGCTTGCTTTTTGAAAACGTTGTGGTATAATCGGATCATGACTGAGAAACAGATCCAGACCTTCTGTGAGGAACTAGGCCGCGAGTTGCGATCATGCTGGCGGGCGGCACGGCACGAGAAAACCCGCGAGCCGTTGCGGTTATCAGAACTCGCGGGGCGGGCGGACACGACAGAGAACACATTGCGGACCTTGTTCCGGGGCGGTGTCAAACAGATGGATTTGCGGACCATGCTCCGCGTATGTGCGGCGTTGAAAATTAACCATCTGAGCGACCTCATAGTGAGGATCGAAAACCGGATGGAGAGTGCGAGGGATGAATCCGTTAGAGTATGAAAGCGTCTCGCAGAGGGCAGACCGTCTATGGCGTATCTGTCAGGCCTGCGCGCGCAGCATCTACGGATCCCGCGAACCCACAGAGCGGTACGCAAACCTGACCGCACGGCTCCTGCTCGGCACGGCGGCACAGGAGAGCGGATTCGAGTGGGAGCGGCAGCGGACCCCAGCTTTCTTTGGCGATATAGGCGGCTTCACGAAATGGCAGATCGAAGCCGGTTCGTTTAATGACTCATTGAATATGCTTCGCGGGCGCCCAGAACTTGCGTCGCGTGCAACACAGTGGCTATTCGCAGATCTGCATGCGTCAACCGCGTGGCTGTTTGGCTCAACGCCGGAGTCGCTATTTTGGGGCTTGCGCCTCGATGACAATGACAAGGTCGGCGCGCTCTTTTGCCGTCTGCATTATGCCCGCGATCCACACCCGATAGCGGATTCGCTTGGGGATCAGGCGCGTTACTGGAAGCGCATTTACAACACGTTAGCTGGCAAGGGCACATCGGCACAATACGTCTTGAGTTGGAATCGGCTCTGTAAACAGATCGCCGGGGAGTGGCCTATATGAGCG
>Ga0180007_10002224_pt1 | contig 23591 bp, 17 predicted proteins | sample MM_PC_MetaG_FD_121122 | JGI IMG/M metagenome (GOLD analysis project Ga0180007, IMG submission 121122) | Groundwater microbial communities from the Aspo Hard Rock Laboratory (HRL) deep subsurface site, Sweden - MM_PC_MetaG | ecosystem: Environmental > Aquatic > Deep subsurface > Groundwater... | reverse complement strand
GAGCTTGCTAAATCCTGTTTTGAATACGGCAACTTTCTGCATTCATTCGGCAGGGAGTCGGAGGCCAGGGTAAATTGGCAGAAGGCTATTGACCTTTTCACTGAGATCGAAGCTAAACAGTATATGAAAAGAACAGCCAAGGTGCTCGGCATCACAGATAAGCTCTCAGGAGATATTGAGGAGAGTATGCAGGAGAGGCTGAAGGTTGAAAGGAGAATGACCACTGTTCTTGATACAAGCCGGTATTTAAGTTCCATTCTTGATCTTGATGAACTGTTGGAACGAATAATGGATAAGACCATTGAAATGGTAGGAGCCGAACGCGGAATACTCTTTCTTTATCCTGAAGGGACAAGAGGAGAGAAAGGGAACCTGGCTGTAAAAGTTGTACGAAATGTAGATAAAAATGAGATAGAAAGTGCTGCCTTTGGGACCAGTTTAAGTATTATCTCCCGGATCGAAGAGGAAAAGAAGTCCCTGATTATAGAGGATGCCGGAACAGATATCAGTCTGAAAGAACAGGCTTCCGTTGTAAAATTCGGATTAAAGTCCATTCTCTGTACTCCCATCATGGCGCGGGGTGAGATGCTGGGTGTGATCTATCTGGATAATCATCTGGTAACAGGGCTTTTCAAGGAACGGGACTTGTGGGTGCTGGATTTGATATCCAATCAGGCCGGCGTCTCCATTGAGAATGCACTGCTTTATAAGAGGGCAGTTACAGATGGATTGACCGGCCTCTATAACAGGATTTTTTTTGATAATTACCTGATCAATAGTGTCAATGAGGCATTGAGGTATAAGAAGAATTTAAGCCTGATAATAATTGATATAGATCATTTTAAAGAATTTAATGATAATTACGGTCACCAGACCGGTGATGAGGTGATCAAACGGGTATCGAGCTCCCTGTTAAAGAATGTACGTACATCTGATATAGCAGCCCGGTATGGAGGTGATGAATTTGTGGTCATACTTCCTGAAACAGATACAAAAGGCGGAAAGATAGCGGCTGAAAAGATAAGAGAGGCAGTCCTTAAAAATAAAATTATGTTTAAAAAAAAGGGTAAAGAAAAAGAATTAACAATAACATTGAGCATGGGAGTGGCTTCATTAGCCAGGGATGATGATCGTTTGGGGTTGATCTCAAAAGCAGATAAAGCTCTGTACATATCCAAAGAGAAGGGGAGGAACAGGGTTGAGGTTTTTAAAGGATAGATGTGGGCGGTGCAGGGCTTGAACCTGCGACCCCTTGCTTGTAAGGCAAATGCTCTCCCAGCTGAGCTAACCGCCCGAAATCAATAAATCGGCTTCTATTATAATATTTTTATATGCAATGGCAACTTTTTTTTATTCATTGCTGATAACAGCCAGATCGCTTATCTGGTCATCCTTCTCCACATTGACGATCCTGACCCCTGCTGTGGCCCTCCCGATAGTGGATATCTCTTTTACAAGGACTCGGAGGACCATACCCCTGGAAGTGGAAAGGATGATCTCATCCCTCTGTTCCACGGCCCGTATACCAACAGCTGATCCGTTTTTGTTGGTTACCTTTAGATAAGCCATTCCTTTTCCGCCTCTTCCTTTTATGGGGAAGAGGGAGAATTGCATGCATTTACCATATCCTTTTTCCGTTATCACGCAGATCTTTTTATCACCTTCAGCTTTGGCAATCCCTACGATCTCATCGCTCGGTTCGACTCTCAGTCCGCGTATCCCTCGGGATGCCCTTCCCATCTTCCGCAGCAGTTTGCCGTTTATATTCAGTGCCCTTCCATTTTTGGTGCCTAAAAAGACATCTTTATCTTTTTCTTCATTAAATATAAGAGCGTCAACCAATTCATCGTTTTTATCCAGATTAACCGCTATGATACCCCTCCGCTTTGCATTCTCTACATTGGTACTGGCGGTCTTTTTGATCACACCGTTCTTTGTGACCAGAATAATGGAATTATTCTCTGAGAATTCACTTAAATGATTCATAGTGCTGATCTTTTCATCCTGGCTCAGATTCAACAGGATCTTCAGCGATTTTCCTTTGGATTGTTTACTTCCTGCAGGGATCTCATAGACTTTCATCCAGAAGACCTTTCCTTTATTGGTAAAAAAGAACATTATATCATGCATGGCAGCAACAACAAGATTCTGGACAAACTTATCCTCACCTTTAAGATTCGCTCCGGTAACTCCCCGGCCTCCGCGTTTCTGTTTTTTATACTGTTTTGTGGGCAGGCTTTTAATAAACCCGTCATTGGAAAGGGTTATGACCATGTCTTCATCGGCGATGATGTCTTCTACCTTAAACTCGGTGATCTCCTTAATGATCTCGGTTCTTCTCTCATTTGCATATTTTTCCCTGATGAGGAGGAGTTCCTTTTTAATAACATCATAGACCTTTTTTTCACTGGCCAGAAGGGCTTTTAATTCCGCGATCAGTTTTTTCAATCCTTCCAGCTCTTCGACCAGTTTGGCTTTTTCAAGACCGGTCAGTTTCTGCAGTTTCATATCCAGGATCGCATTGGCCTGGACTTCAGTAAATTTGAATTTTTGCATCAGGTTGGTTCGCGCGTTCTCAACGGTTTTAGACCCCCGGATCACTTTAATGACCGCTTCGATCATGTCCAGCGCCTTTACAAGCCCTTCCAGTATATGGGCTCTCTCCTGTGCTTTTTTCAAGTCAAATTTAGTTCTTCTGATAACGACTTCTTTTCTATGTTTAGTATATTGCTCGATGATCTGTTTCAGATTCAAAACCTTAGGCTGATTGTCCACCAGTGCAAGCATGATGATACCAAAGGTAACCTGCATCTGAGTATGCTTGAACATCTGGTTCAGTATGATCTGGGCTTGTGCATCTTTTTTCAGTTCTATGCTGATCCGTAATCCTTTTCTGTCTGACTCATCTCTGATGGATGATATTCCTTCTATTTTTTTTGTCTGTACAAGTTCAGCCATTGAGGCGATCAAAGATGATTTGTTTACCTGATAGGGGATCTCATCGATCACGATGACTTCCTTTCCTTTCCTCTCTTCAATATCAGCCTTGGCTCTTATGATCACTTTTCCTTTTCCGGTGAGATACGCATCCTTTATTCCGCTGTATCCGTATGCCTGTGCCCCGGTTGGAAAATCAGGGCCCTTTATGTATTTAAGCAGGTCCAGAATGGAACATTGCTGGTTATCAATATAATGTACTGTTGCGTCAATGACTTCTCCGAGATTATGAGGAGGGATATTAGTCGCCATTCCTACTGCAATACCATTTGCGCCGTTTACCAGGATATTGGGTAGGGCAGAGGGAAGAACAGTGGGTTCGTTACGTGAATTATCAAAATTGGGTGTAAAATCAACGGTTTCCTTCTTGATATCATTTAAAAGTTCACTGGCCAGCCTGGTTAACCGGGCTTCTGTATAACGGTATGCTGCTGCGTTGTCACCATCAATACTTCCGAAGTTTCCCTGTCCATCTATAAGCGGTGCCCTTAAAGCAAAATCCTGGCTCATTCTGACCAGGGAATCATAGACCGCCATATCACCATGGGGGTGAAAATTACCGATCACTTCTCCGACAATTTTAGCACATTTTACAAAGGGATTTTCATGTGTCCAGTGTCTTTCATTCATAGCGTAGAGTATTCTCCTGTGTACCGGTTTTAGTCCGTCCCGGACATCAGGCAGAGCTCTTCCGATGATGACACTCATGGCATAATCGATATAAGAGTTCTTCATTTCATCTTCTATATAGACAGGAATGATGCGTGATGCAACTACATTTATATCCTTTTTAGTTTTTTCTTTATCATCTTTCATAATGACTCCTTAATATGAAGGGTATAAAGGGGTATATTTATACCTTTTACCCCGAGAAATTTCTTTAGCAAGAAATTTCCGGCCCTGAGAAATGCAGAGCATTTCCAGGATTTTAGTCCCTGGAATTGTTCTTTAGACAATTCCTAGGGAGAATAGCCCTTAAGATTTCCCTCTGGAATTTTTTCAAAAAAAATTCCAAGGACTTTGGTCCTGGGAATTTCTTATAAAGAAATTCCTCAGGGTTCATCGAAAATCTTAAGGGAACCTTTCCTAAATGTCCAGATTTTTTACTTGCTTGGCATACTTTTCAATAAAATTTCTTCTCGGTTCAACCTGATCACCCATCAGGATGGAGAAAGTCTCATCCGCTTCCACAGCATCTTCCAGTGTGACTTTCAGTAGAGTCCGTTTTTCAGGATTCATGGTCGTCTCCCAAAGCTGTATCGGATTCATCTCACCAAGACCTTTGTATCTCTGAAGCTTTACCTGGCTTTTTGCAGGATCTTTGACCTTTTTAATTATATTATCTTTCTCCTCATCAGAATACGCATACTGCACTTCTTTACCGTTTGCTACCCTGAATAAGGGGGGTTGTGCTATATAGACAAACCCGTTTTCTACAAGGGCGGTCATGTAACGGAATAAGAAAGTCAGGATCAGGGTGCGTATATGAGACCCGTCAACATCCGCATCCGTCATGATGATGATCTTATGATAACGCAGTTTTGAAAGATCAAAATCTTTTTCGCCTACACCTGCCCCAAGAGCAGTAATGATCGTCCTGATCTCCTCGTTGGAAAGTATTTTATCAAGACGGGCTTTCTCTACATTTAATATCTTACCTTTAAGGGGCAATATAGCCTGAAAATTCCTGTCCCTTCCCTGTTTAGCAGAACCTCCGGCAGAATCTCCCTCTACCAGATAAAGCTCACATTTTTCAGCTTTTCTTTCTATGCAGTCAGCCAGTTTACCCGGTAAGCCCGAATCACTGTCCAGGGCATCCTTTCTTCTTATCAGTTCCCTTGCTTTTTTTGCCGCTTCCCTGGCCCTGTAGGATTGGATCGCTTTTTCGATCAGGTTTTTAACGATCTTGGGATAGTGATCAAAATATTCGGAAAGTTTCTCATAGACCATGCTGTATACGATACCATCCACTTCACTGTTGCCTAGTTTCATCTTTGTCTGGCCTTCGAATTGCGGATCTTTTATCTTTGCGCTTATAACGGCTGTTAATCCTTCTCTGGCATCATCACCGCTGATACTTCCGGAGAATTTTTTGTCATATCCCAGTTTTTTTATGAAATCATTTATCACCCTGGTCAACCCGGATTTAAATCCGCTTAAATGGGTTCCCCCTTCATGTGTATTGATATTATTAACATAAGTGAAGATGGTTTCAACATATCCGCTGTTATACTCCATGGCAACTTCGATCTGGATGTCATCCTTTGAATCGGAAAAATAGATAGGGGGTTTGTGCAGGGGTGTTTTATTCTTATTCAGGTAGCTGATGAAGCTGACAATACCGCCTTTAAAATTAAAGATATGTTCCTTTTTTTCCTTTGTACGCTCATCATATATTTCAATGGTAATTCCTTTGTTTAAAAAGGCCAGCTCTCGAAGTCTTTTGGAGAGGGTGTCATAATGGTACTCCAGGGTACTGAATATTTCCGGATCCGGTTTGAATTTGACGGTCGTTCCCCTGTTTTTTGTCTTTCCCAGTACTTTTGTTTTTTCTATTGCCTTGCCTCTCTCGTATTTTTGATAATGGATCTTTTCATCTTTGTGTACCCATACTTCAAGCCATTCGCTCAGGGCGTTAACGACCGAAACACCCACACCGTGAAGGCCGCCTGATACTTTATATGCTTTGTGGTCAAACTTTCCGCCTGCATGCAGTTTGGTCATGACGAGCTCTAAGGCTGATTTTTTGAATTTGGTATGCATATCTACCGGTATACCGCGTCCGTTATCCGTAACCTCGATGATATTGTTTTTCAGGACCCTGATGGTTATTTTATCACAATGGCCGGCCAGAGCTTCATCAATACTATTGTCCACTACTTCATATACAAGATGATGTAATCCCACGTCTCCGGTACTGCCGATATACATACTGGGCCTTTTTCTGACACCATCGAGCCCGTCCAGTACCTGAATATCTTTAGCATCATAGTCTAATGGGGATTTTTTTAACTCAGTGCTCATCGAAGAGTTCCTCCCAATTTATGCCTTTTAATTTACAAGATAATGGTTAATTCCCATGATATTATGTAATTATATTAATAAATTGGAATCCAAAATCAAGATATTTTTTCGTTTTAAGGCTGTTTTTCGGGGATTTTTTAGTTTTTTTTACCAGTGCGAAGCCTCCCCGTAGGGGACAAAGACTCAAAGGACTCAAAGGGCACAAAGAGGAGAAATACCACAGAGGCACAGAGTCACAGAGAGAAAAAAAAATATAAAAATTCTTGATTATCCAAAGTGAAATATTAAGATGATTTTAATTTAAGTATAAAAAAGTTTGCTTTAATAAATTAGTAATATTATATTTATATTGGTGGAGGTGTGGCATGCATTTTGTGAAAAATGTAAAATACTTATCTGAATATAAACTATTAGTAATTTTTAAAAATGGAGTTATAAAGCAGGTAGATTTCAAAGAACATTTAAATGGTGAAATCTTTACTTCATTAAAAGAGATAAATTATTTTAAAACTGTAAGAGTTAACCAGGATATTGATACTATTGTATGGGAGAATGGTGCTGATTTTTCCCCGGATTTTTTATATGATATCGGAATTGATATTGATCATTCTGCATTGGTTAAGTGATTAAATAGCCCTCTACAAGTTTTTTTACCACCCTTGAGATTTCTTCGAAAATCTCAAGGGCTATTCCCGGGAATTTCTTGCAAAAGAAATTCCTCGGGGCAAAGACACAAAGAACACAAAGGGCACAAAGGAAAGGAATACCACAGAGGCACAGAGAAAAAAAAGAGTAAAAATCTTTTGAGATTCATTATAATTTCCAGAATATTAGCAATACATATAGCATCCCATACACTCGATGGACAATCTATCAGGGGTGATATTATTTGAAGTGCATGTAATGGTATTTGATATTAAAATTGGCAATAATTATGGAATAAAGTGAGGAAAAATAGGGGATAATATTATGAATAAAATGATTATATTTGTTTTAATTATTATTTTGCCATTCTGGTTTTGTAAAAGTAAAACAAGTAAAAATATTTCACGTTATCAGATTAAATTTTATACTTCAGATTTATTTTATTATCAGCAAATTACCACTAAATATTTAGCAACTGATAATGATATCAAGTCATTTTCATTACAAATTAATGCTATTAAGCAATTATCAAATATCGGAAGATATGATGAACAATATTTAATGAAATATAATAATAATATTTATGATATTGATTTAAGATTTTTTTATAAATTTACAAATACAAATTATATTTATATATGTATTACAGGAGAAAGTGAGTTTATTGATTTATATATACAAGAAATTAAAAAAAAATGTAAAAATATTAAATTAATTGCTGTTACTAACTTTTCAATGAAATAGGAATATGTATAATAATAAATAATATTTTATTATATAATAGGAAGATTTAACTTTTTCCTCTGTGTCTCTGTGCCTCTGTGGTGAAAAAAGGGAAGGAATGGATCCCCCGGTCAAGCCGGGGGATGACAAGTTTTAATGACGTATTTTTTCCTTTGTGCCCTTTGAGTTCTTTGAGTCTTTGTGGTGAGGTTTTTAATTATGTTAAAAGAGATCGAAAATGTAAAACAGGATACTAAGAATCTGTTCCGGAGATGGTTCACTGATGATTATTTAGACCTGATCATCTGGATCGAACACAGCAATAAGATATTTGGCTTTCAACTATGTTATAATAAAGGCAACAATGAACATTCCCTCACCTGGGATAAGAAAAACGGATATAGACATAATAGAGTGGATGACGGTGAGGTTTCCTATCGCATTAAAAGGACACCGATCCTGGTATCGGACGGTTATGTCCCTCTTAAGAAGATCAAGAGGGAATTCCTAAAAAGGGGCAAAAAGATCGATAAAGAGATCCTTTCTTTTATATTATGTAAACTTGAAAATTGTTTGTTGTAATATTATGAAGTATTAATTCCGCAATTCCCCTCTGTAAACTTTATACCTTTTGGGGGTTCTTCTTTTAATTGACCTCGATGTTGACTTCTGTGGCAAGTACTTTCAGGATCTCTCCATATTGCTCCAGCTTGGGTCCCAGCTCATAGTTCAAAAGATCGGAGATCAGCACGGTATCCTTTATCTCAATTGCCTGGACGATCTCTTTTAATAACTCGGTAATGTTCTTGTTAAAACTTTCAATGGAATCTTTATTGTATTTGATCTGGTTATAATCCAACGAAAAAGTCGATTTGATCAGCTGCAGAAGGGCAAAGATAGATTCCAGTGTACCCATGATGATCTGAATGTTGGTCATGGCCTCTTTTTCATGCCCGGTCTGCATATCCATCACGGTCATCTCGATGAGTTTCTGCATATCGGGAATTTTATTTATTATCTTGAATACCTGGTCTGAGACTTTTTCTCTGACAGAGTCAAGGCTGTTTACTGAGTTCTTATTGTTCTCCAGCAGTATGTTTATATTTTCTACCCATTTGCTCAGCTGGGTGACCAGATCGTTTTTTAAAATTTCCGTTATCTTGTCTGTCTTTTTTGCAGATTGGAGCTGTTCTATCTTCTCTTTTGATCTTTCCAGTTCTTTTATTTCTGTATTAAAATTGAACTGTTTTGATGTAAAGACTTTTTCATAATTGTATATTTTATTGACCCTCATCAATATGTTGATAGTCCAGCTGACGCCCGATATCAGTCGTTCGATATCTTCTGATGTAAAGTCCTCTTTTGAATTCAGATACTTGCTGATCTCAGTTAAATAACTTTTTGTTTCAGAAAGAGAGTTGTTGACCAGCTGATTGATATCAACTACGGTCAGATCCAGTTTTTTTACATTTTTTATGGTATATTCCATAAGATTTTGAATCTCACCCGTAAATACCTTTCCGTCAATAACGATATCATCTACAACTTTCATATTTTTGAAAAGCCAGTCATTCACATTTTCAATGATCTCTTTCAGATTTTTTTCATTTTCCAGCTGAAAATTCAATTTATCTTCGTTTATAAATATTTCCATTCAGTCATTACTCCTCTTTTTTCTTTCCGGAAGGGCTGTTGCCGGGTAAAGTATTTATCTGGTTATCCAGGGTCTTTTGTGATGCTTTCAACTGCTGGAGGCCCTGTTCCATCTTTCCAAATTTATGTTCCAGATTTCTTCTATAGGTTTCCAGCATTTTCTCTTTTCGTTCAATATTTTTATCGGTAGACCTTATTAAAGCATCTGCCAAGTCCATTTTTCCGGAAATAATTCCTCTGGAGTTAATAAACGGCTGGATGATATTATCCAGAGTAAAGGCGACACCCGTATCGAGCTTTTTATCATTGTTCGCATCATAACCGAATATTTCACTGATCTGATCGCCCATTGAATTTATGGCAAGATCAAATTTTTCATTATCCAGGATTAAAAGGCCCTTTTGAATATTCTCCCAGGCGCTTCCCCATTTCCCGGTTGAAATACCGATCTGTGCCAGGATTGAGAGTTTATTGCCAAGTGAAGTTGTATAGGAATTCAGCACCGTTCCCCTCATTTTGCTATGCAGGTTCATTAGAGAGAAATCATTCGAGAGTATTCCTTTTTCCAGATTTTTTTCTCCGGGCTTTTTTGCCTGCGGATTTTTACCGTTCTTTTTAATAAAATCTATTACATCATTGTACTCTTTAATAAAATCCATCAGAGATTTCTCTATTTCCTCTTTATCTTCACTTATCGCGACTTTGACCTCTTCGGGAGTCTTTTTATGAAGATTCAGATTGGCTCCGTCAATGACATCTTCCAAATTGTTGTTCCTGTCACGTGTCAATTCAACTCCATCCATTTTCAGTTTTGCATCCTGGGGCTCTGTGACCACATTCTTATATGCGGTCTTATCTGTCTCTTTTTCAAAGATCCTGATATCATCAACAAGATAGTGATCTTCAGAATTATTAATGAATGTAAGGTTTTTTATCCCGGAGTCCCGGTCCAGTTCTTTTTTGATCTGAGCCCAGTTGCCTGATGCGGGAAGATCGATCGTTATCATGTCATTATTCTCCAGTTCGATCTGAAGCTGTGCTTCTCCTTTATCGACGGTTTCAACCTCTTTTATTTTATTTAAGATAAGATCAGCTCCCAGGATGGTAACATCCTTTATGGTTACTTCATCGATACTTCTTTTCTTGATCAGATTGCCTGAAATATCAACAGCCGGAGGGGAAACACTCTTATACATGAAGTCGAGTGAACCTTCACTGATCTTTTTATTAATAGAAAGAGCAGATGGGCTCTTTTTTTGAATAAGCAATGCCGGTGTATTATTAAATCCATTATCATCAAATTTCAGCTGTTGGGGTGTTTTGTTGTTGAAATCAAAATGAAGGGCTATTGGCTCCTCTGTTCTAAAAAGGCCTAATTCATCAAATAGTTTATTGTCAGAAGCTGTCTCCGGACTCAATTTAATATCATTCAACCTTCCTGTTTTCTTCGATTCAATACTCAGAATGATATTATTTTCATCACTCTTTACTTTCTGGATTTTAACGATCGTATCAGCATCATTCTGCAGGACCTCTATGAGTTTTTCGATCGTTCCGCCATTTTTAAAATTATCTATTTTAACAGTATCTTTTCCTATCTGAATAGAGAAAGTGGATCCGCTTAACTGTTTATCTGCCGGGATCTGATCTGTTGTGATCTTATGAGCCGCGGCCAGCTGGTCTACCTGTATTTTATGCTCACCCTTGTCGGCATTATCTTTGGCCAGGGCCGTGAAGTATTCTTCACTGTCAGAGATAAATTTCCTCTTTCTGAATATTCTGTTATGGCCGTAGAGTTTTTGAAGAGTAGTATCAAATTTTTTAAGTTTTTCCTTTAGCTGATTCCACGTCTTTTTTTGATACTCTTTCTCCTGCTTTTCATACTGGAGTCTCTCAATAGGTCTTCTTTCGACCTCTACCAGCTTATTGACAATTCCCTGGGTGTCAATATCTGAACTTAATCCCGAAATTGAAACAGGCATAATTTGTACTCCTCCTTATTATATTCGTCGGCCTTTTAAAAAAAACCATAATTAAATTTATTAAAAGGGATTTGTCTTATGCCTGGATTTTATGAATATGGACTTCCCTTTCCTTTGAAATTTTCAAGTTCAATACAAGTCTCTTCCATGATCCTTGAGTTTTTATCTTTTTTTATCAATTAATACACCCAGTGACTGGTGTAATCTGGAAATAAAGCTTAATACTTCTTTTGCCGGTATTTCCCGAACCACCTTGTCAGTCTGAGTATCAATGATCTTGACGACGATCCTTTTTGCTTCTTCATGAAACGTGAACTGTAATCTTTTATTGAATATCTGTAGGGTCTTGTTCATTTTATACACTGCATCATGGATCTCCTGGTTATCCAGGTTGTCTTTCAGGATTTCATTTACATTTTTCATACTGTCTTTAACATTCTCATCGATCGCTTTAGGGGTCTCTTTGGGAGTTTCAGAAGCATTGACAGGTAACGTGTCAGTTCGCGCCTTGATCAAGTCATCACTCACTATGTTTTGAATATTTGAGATAGGCATTTTCATCACCTCGCCTTTGTTGAAATTTACTCCCCTCCATTATTATTATCGGTAATTGTAAAGGAGAGTATAAGCAATTTTTCCTCATAAGGATCCCCCGAACCATCGGAGTAATTTCGATGATCCTAAAAGGCTTTAAGATCAGCTTTAAAAAGATGACCTAAAGAATATACTTATACTCCCCTTTAGGTTTGTCAGCGCAGTAAATATAGAACCGAAGCCGGTTTCATATTCGCCTGTGCCAACATTGCTGTGCTTGTCTGTACCAGGATCTGGTTCTTCACATACTGAACCATCTCCTCTGCCATATCAACATCACGTATACGGCTTTCCGCTGCCTGCATGTTCTCATAACCCGACAGAATCCCTTTTACAGCTTCTTCGAAGCGGACCTGATATGCTCCAAGGTCAGCTCTCTGTTTGCTGATCTTGTTCATAGCATTATCGATCACCGCGATAGATGCATTAGAATTCTCCGGAGTGGACAAAGAGATTCCCTTGACATTCAGACCGGTTCCGGTCATTGTGCCAATGTAAACTCTGGCTCTCTGGTCTGCATTTGCTCCGATGTGAAACCACATGGAAGCAGCAGGAGTGCCCCCACCCTGGGGGTTTGCAAAACTACCGGTCAGCATAGCCATACCGTTGTACTGAGCGGATGTGGCGACCCTGTCGATCTCATCCAGTAAGGATGAAACTTCGACCTGGATCTGCATCCTGTCTTCTGGTGTATAGATCCCGTTGGACGATTGAATAGACAGCTCTCTCAACCTGTGAAGAATATCCTGAGATTCCTGCAGGTACCCTTCAGTGGTCTGAATGAAAGAGGTGGCATCTTCAATGTTTCTGGCAGCCTGGCGTAAACCGCGAACTTGCGAACGCAGTTTTTCACTGACAGCCAGTCCAGCCGGATCATCTCCAGCTCTGTTGATACGGAGCCCGGATGATAGTTTCTCAATGTTCTTGTCCACGTTGACCCCGTTGAACTTTAACATCCGATTGGCAAAGATCGCACTGATGTTGTGATTAATGATCATAGGTTATCCCTCCCTAGATCTTAAATTTCAGCATCCATGCTGATACCTATTTTTACTTTTTATGAGGTCCGGGGGACCCTCAAAATAAAAAAAGGTTTATATTTAATCCCGTTTTTTTACGGTCTCTTATCCACCGAGCAAAGACAGGATATGCTGAGTCTTGACATTAGCCTGAGCCAGCATAGCCACTGAGGACTGAGACAGTATCTGGTTCTTGACAAAATCAACCATCTCTTCTGCCATGTCAGCGTCCCTGATCCTGGATTCTGATGCCTGCATATTTTCAAAAGCATTCAGTAAACCCTTAGTAGCATACTCCATCCTGTTCTGATAAGCACCCAGATCAGCCCGCTGTTTACTGATCTTGTTCAGTGCCTGATCAATACTGGCTATAGCTGCATTTGCTTTTTCAGGTGTTGACATGGAAAGGATCTGTCCGTTCGCCTGTTTAACACCGAGTCCCTGTGCGGTCATTGTCCCGATAAAGACCTTTTCACGCTGGTCTTGATTAGGGCCGATATGGAACCACATACTGGCAGTAGGTGTTCCGCCTGCGGCGGCATTAGCAAATTTTCCTGTCAGCATGTTCATTGTGTTAAACTGTGCAGAAGAAGCTACACGGTCGATCTCGTCGATGAGAGAAGATACTTCAACTTGGATCTGCATTCTGTCTTCAGGAGTATAAATGCCGTTCGATGACTGAATGGCAAGTTCTCTTAGACGCTGAAGAAGATCCTGTGATTCTTGAAGATAACCTTCTGTAGTTTGGACAAATGAAACGCCGTCTTCGGCATTTCGGGCAGCCTGGCGTAAGCCTCTTATCTGGCTTCGCATTTTTTCACTGACTGCCAATCCGGACGCGTCATCACCGGCTCTGTTGATTCTCATGCCAGAAGACAGTTTTTCCATGTTCTTGCTGAGATCAGCGCCGACGAATTTCACGTGTCTGGATGCGTTAATAGCACTTAGATTGTGGTTAATAATCATTTGAGCAACCTCCATGTAAAATTTTTTTAAGCATCCTTGCTTAAATTGTTGAGCGGTTTGTGGTTATTTAACCTAATTTTATATGTTATCACCTCCTTTTTTAAAAATTGGTACTTTACCTTATTGTCAGTATCGTCAAGGGGCTTAAGAAACTTTAATTATTTTTTAAGAAAGGGATGACCGAAAAGATAATAAAATGTATTTTATACATTTTATTATCTTAACTTTACTTTCTTAACTCCCAATGCATGTAACAATGCATTGGGAGTTAAGAGTAGCTTACTTTTTTATCAAACTTTCTGTTTAATATAAGACAGTTATATTCTTTACTTTCTTAACTCCCAATGCATAAAAAAGGTAAGGAGAAACTTTAAAATGTATTTTTCAATTCATTTTAAAATTTCTTGACCAATACTTTTTTAAAAATGCATTGGGAGTTATTAATAATTTTTTTTATAGTTATATATTTTGTAATTTTAAATAAAGGAGCTGTTTTACTCTGAGACTCTGTGTCTCTGTGGTATTTTTCTTATTTGCGGTCGAAGAAGATGTTCTTATGATTGTAGCTTAAAGGAATGCCCATTATAATGTCATACTCCTTTTCAAAGAAACCCATGTTTTTTGCAGTGAATCCGATCGTGTACATGATCCTGTTGTCGATCTTCATTTGAGAAGCGGATGAGACAAGAGATCCCAGAGCGATCCCGAGGTCTGTAAGGTTAAAGATGCATAATCCATTTTTTTCTTTACTTTCATTGCAGTCTTTATGCCGGCACATGCCGCAATCCAGCCCGATATGCAGGGTTTTGACACCAATAAGGATAACGGCTTGAGCCTTTTTAAGATTTATTGAATCCCTCTGAAAGGCTGTTTTTTCATTCTTCTGCATTTCATCTGCGATCCTGTCTTTATCTTTATCTGTAAGTACGATCGTTTGGAGGGTATTGATCCCCTTGGATTTAGGTGCCGTTTTAATGGCGCCTGCTAAAAGGGATAGCGCATATTTTATTCCCTCATTTTCCAATTCCTCTTCATGATAGAGCATGACCTTCTCTCTCCCCTTTCGGGTTATTTCAATTTTGTTTTATTCAATTTTAAACCTTTGAATTGCAGCTGCAGTTTCTCTTTCTTTTCATCTCTTTGTTTGTTCAGGAGCTCATCTATCTTTGTTGGATCCATGTCATATTGCTTGTATCCATCCTTACATTCAATACAGGTTTCCGTTGGTCCGGTCCCTTTCAGGAAATATTCTTCCCCTACATCCTTACAGTAATTTGAGGGAAACTTCCCGGAATCCCTGCAGATCGTTATGGTCTCTATCCCCTCAGGCATGTTGAATTTTGGAGCATAGCGGTTCTTAAATGCATTTTTCATGAAGTTCATCCATATAGGTGCGGCAACATGGCCTCCATCCTGGCTTAATCCCAGTGAGATAGAGGGATCATCAAAGCCTACCCAGACAGCTGTGGCCAGTTTCCTGTTGTAGCCTACGAACCATGTATCTTTCCAGTTATCCGTTGTTCCGGTTTTTCCGGCGGACTCAAGGAAGTAGTTTTGCTGAATAGCAGCATTCCAGGCCGTACCTCCGGATTTCAGAACACTGGTGAGCATTTGAGTGATCAGAAAAGTGATCTGGGGAGTGATGATCTGAGATTTATATTTTCTTTGTACTTTTACTTCATAATTTTTAACCATGTTGTTGTTTCTGTCCTTTATGTATCTGATGGAGTAGGGTATGACATCTCTTCCATTATTAGCCAGGATAGCAAATGCATTTGCCATCTGCAGCGGGGTAACGCTGGCAGTCCCTAAAGCAAGGGAGAGGTCATTTGGCAGGTACTTGACCTGTTCCTTATAATCATAAATATGAAGCATACGTGAAGCTAATGTATGAACTTCTTCAACACTGATATCATCAGCCAGTTTTACAGAGATAATATTAATCGATCTCATTAATGCTTTTCGTAATGTAACAAGGCCGTAATACTTCCCGCTGTAATTGTTGGGTATCCATTCATTTCCTTCCTTATCTATATATAAAATAGGTTCATCAATAAAGGTTGTGGCGGGTGTATATTTTCCCGTGTCCAGAGCAGCGATATAAACAAAAGGTTTAAAAGCAGATCCGATCTGTCTTCTCGACTGAACAGCCCTGTTCATCTGGTTTTCTGAAGAAAAACCGCTTCCTCCTACCATAGCCGCGATCTGGCCGGTCTGGGGTTCAATAGAGATCAGGGCTCCTTCAACTTTTTTCCCTTTTAATTTTTTGGTCGTTTTAACCCTGTAATTGTTTATGAATTTTTGTACATCATCCAGACCGAATAAAAGAGAAACCATATCCATATTATCAACAATATTCTTTTTAAAAACATTATTGAATCGGTTGATCTCTTTTAGATTACTTAACTGGTTTATTTTAGAATAATCCAGCATTAACCCGAACAGGGATATAAGATCCGTAAAATTTTTATCAAAGTGTTTTTTAATAATGTTAATGGAGTTATAATAAAGTTCATTCTGCTCTTTCAGTTTGGAAAACATAGCTTCCTGGGCAGCGGTCTGATAATCGAGATCCAGGGTAGTGTATATCTTTAAGCCCTCTTCATAAATAGTGGATGTTCCGAATTCTTCTTCCACTTTTTGTCTTATATATTCAGTAAAATAAGGGGCTTTATCTAGCCTTGTTTTCCAGAGGGAAATATTGGGTGATATTATTTTTGATTGGTAGGACCTCCAGAAATCGTAATAGGATTCTTTAGCTTCCTTCTTCTCAATAATACCGCTGGAGGCCATGTTCTTGAATACTTTCCAGTGTCTTTTCATGGAGAGGACAGGATTTCTTAACGGTGAGTACTTATTTGGTGCTGCGGGAAGTCCAGCCAGGAGTGTTCCTTCAGCAAGTGTCAATTTATCTGTTGGTTTATCAAAGTAGAGTTTAGCTGCCGCTTCAATACCATAAGCACCGTGGCCGAAATACATTTCATTAAAGTAAAATTCCAGGATCTCTTCTTTTGTGTATATCTTCTCCATTTGAAGAGCATACCAGACTTCTTTTATCTTGCGGAAATAGGACCGTTTTCTAGAAGTAAAGAGTGTCTTTGACAATTGCTGGGTCAGGGTGCTTCCCCCTTCTTTTATGTAACCCGAAAGGATGTTAACTATAAAGGCTCTGATAATACCCTGAAAATTGATCCCTTTATGTGTATAGAAACTCTGGTCCTCCACGGCGATCAGGGCTTCTATAAAATGTCTGGGTACAAGATCTATGGAAATGATCTTTCTCTGTTCGATAAAATATTCACTGATCAGCCTGCCATTGATATCATAAAGCTTGGTGGGGATTGACGGGCGATAATCTTCCAGTTCTTTGATTCCGGTCAAATTCTTCAGTGAATAATACATAAAACCTAAGGTCGATCCCAGTATTAGGGAATAGACAAGCAGCATAACCAGAAGAGACTTTTCAATGTTCTGCAATGTCAGATAGTGTTTGATCTTTTCGATTACAGTCATAAAATTAAACTAATGTAATAAAAATTAAATGTCAAGTCCACTACTTCTTTAAAAAGAATTAATAGAAAGGGGACCTTTAAAAAAAAGCGGTATATGACCCTTTGATCATACACCGCTTTTTTTATCATTAGTATTGATGATATTATTTAACTTTATCAGTATAGAAGACTTCATCAAAATAGAAAGTACATCCGTCAGGATTGTCATTTGCTGTAAAGACAACACAGAAACCTCCGCCAATATAGGAGAGATCCAGATCTGTCAGATCGATCTCATATAATTTCCATTTTTTTGTTAATTCGATCGGTCCGGTTGAAGCGGAATCCGAATCTGAATACTGGCCGGTGATACCTCCGAATTTAACTTCCATGATCTCACCGCCTTTCTCTCCTTTAGCATAAAAAAGGATCTTCTTTGCACCTGTCAGATCAAATCCGCCTTTCTGAGTCCCCCAGTTATTAGCCGGGTTCTGCCAGTAAATGCCGGCCCAGCCTGCGCCCTGCTTTTTTTCGGCACTGTATATGATCTTCATGCATGTCTTGCCTTTTTTAGGGTCTGTTTTATGATTATCCTGGATCTTTATATCCCCATGATCCCCCATCCAACCACTGGGGATGTAGTTGTTCAGTTTACTTCGAAAATCATCGTAAATATAAAATGGGAATTTTTTTACTTTCGTGCCTTTTAATGCATCTTCGTCCATAGCTGATAAGGCTGATGAGCCCAGGACTGATAACATCAGACTTAACAAAATAATCTTTTTCATTTTAACACCTCTAAATAAAATTTTATGTTCCTTATGCATTACATACTTACTATTGTATAAATTAATTATCCAGTTACCTCCTTGAACAATAATTGTCTCGTTTTACGATAGTAATGTATAATATAATATTTATAATTTTATTTTCAAGTAAAAATTTAAGGATTTTTTTTAATGGTTTTATATGATCCTTTTAGGGAAGAATAAGAAGGAAATCTTCAGTATTTCAGTATTACAGAGGTTCTCCGGAATCTTATTCTAATAATGAATCAGGAGAACCTCTGCAAAAGGGGCATTAGAAAATACAATTATTTTTGATCGGAATAAAGGATCTCATCCAGATATAATGTACAGCCGTCAGGATTATCATCAGCTGTAAAGATCACACAGAGACCTCCGCCTACATAAGAAAGGTCATGGTCTGACAGGTCAATGGTGTAAAGTTTCCATTCATCTGTCAGGACGATCTTTCCGGATGTCTCCGAGTCCGAATCAGAGTACCGTCCGGTGATCCCTCCCATCTTTACTTCAACTACTTCACTCCCTTTTTCACCTCGTGCGTAGAATTGAAGGCTCTTTGCTTTTCGAAGATCAAATCCGCCTTTCTGGGTCCCCCAGTTATTAGCCGGGTTCTGCCAGTAAATGCCGGCCCATGACTGGCCTTGTTTTCCTTCAGCGGTATATTTGATCTGGATGGCTGTTGTTCCGCCTTTTGCGTTCTTTTTGTAGTTTTGTTTTACTTTTAGATCGCCGTGATCACCCATCCATCCGCTTGGAAAATAATGGTTTGATTTGCTTTTAAACTCAGTAAAGATGTAAAAAGGGAAATTTGTTACTGCTTTTCCTTTTTCTGACCCGCTTTCTTCAGCATAAAGAGAGAGAGAAAGAGTAAATATTATTGTTAAACTTATGATCAAATACTTTTTCATTGGTTTTTCCTCCTCTATTATTTGATTGGCATTATATGCCTTGGTGAAATTTTAATATTTCAATTTTAATATTCAGCACCTCCTTTTGTTAAATTATTAGTATGTACACTTTTAAGTTATTTCTCTTTTAATGATTCGTTGAGCTCTTTTATCTGTTCATTAATATAAGCTGAAGTCTTATCCAGAAGCAGGAACAGGTCTTTTCCTGTTGTTCCCCTTTTTTGGTCTGATGCAATAACTGATCCCGTTAAAATGTCTACTAATTTTATATTGATCAGTATCTGATTTTTAACTTCAACATAACTTCCTCTAATGATTATATCCAATCCCATTATCTTTCCTAAAACCTTATCCTCATTTAATGAGTGAAAATTTTCAATTGTCAGGGACAGTGTTTTCAGGTTGTTATCGATGCTTTTTATATCCATTACCGTGATCTCTTTTATTTTTGCCAATGATGTTGATACCGCTTCTGAGATCACTTTACTTAAATAATTCAGGTCTTTTGATCTTGAAGTGTTTTCGAATTCCATTACAGCAACTTTTTTAATCTTTCTGTTACTATTTGTGAAGGAGAGGGTCTGGTGTTGTTCATTGTGTAAAAGAGGTGTATCAGTGTAGAATATTTCATCCAGATATATCGTACATCCTTCCGGATTAACGGAACTGGAGAGCATCACACAGAACCCTCTGGAGATATAGGTCAGATCAATATCCGTCAGGTCCAGCTCATATAATTGCCAGTTGGTCGTGAGGGAGATCAGGCCTGTAGATTTGTTTTCAACCGTATCACTGAAGAATCCCTTTATACCTCCTATTAAGAATTCCGCCTTCTCTCCTCCAAATCTTCCGCGGGCATAAAAATAAAGTTTTTTAGCTTTAAAGAGGTTATATCCTCCTTTAACTCCTCCCCAGTTAAAAGCAGGATTTTGCCAGGAGATACTGACCCATCCTTTCTGGGATTCCTCTTTTACTGTATATTGGAGTTTAATACAGTATTTACCTTTTTTAGGATTTTTTTGATAGATCCCGTTGACAATAATATCAGACCAGTCTCCCATTAAACCGCTTGGAACAAAATGATTGTTTCTGGCCAGTGCGTCATAATAAACGTAGAATGGAAATCCATCAACATTTTTACCCGGTACATAATTTGATTCTTCATCCTCGTTATTTAATGAATTAAAGCTCGTTCCCTGCATACCCTGTGCACTTTGCGTACTCTGCGGGTACAATCGGTTGCTTAAAAACAAAAGCAAAAGAAAGATAACGACCTTTAGATTTTTCATAAATATTTTTTACTCCTTTTGTTAAAATATCCCCAATCATTGGATCTGATCTTAAAAGATAAGATCAGAACGCATTATTGCATAAGGGACCGATCTGACCGAAGTTGATCCCTCGTAAAACAGATCAATACTTGAATTGATCTGAAGAATTTTTACTGCTTAAATTGGTCGGTTTTGCCTGGTCAGAATAATAGATCTGATCAAGATATATAACACAACCATTCGGATTCAGTTTATTTGCCATAAAGATCGAAAACCCGCCGGCTATCTCATCCAATTGTGAATCACTCAAGTCTATCTCATACAGTTTCCATTTTTTTGTTAATCGTAAAGCTCCGGTGGTCAGTTTCGTATTGTCTGTATCAGCACCATCGATCTTTACCATTTTGAATTCTACAATTTCATCGCCATTCGTCCCTTTAGCATAAAAAAAAAGCTTTTTTGCGAAAGTCAGGTCATATCCACCCCTTAACGAATTCCAGTAATTAACAGGATTCTGGGAGATGGATAGTTGAGCCCAACCTTTGTTGTTTTCCTGAAGGATCGGATATTCTATTCTGATGCAAGTGTTACCGCTTTTAGGTTCTTTTCTGAATGAACTGTCGATCTTCAGAAATCGAAAATCACCCATCATTTTACCCACATAATAATGATTTAGTTTATATGAAGCATCATTGTAGATGAAAAAGGGGAAGCGTTTTACTTTGAACCCTTTTAAATTTTCATATTTAGCGTGAAGATCCAATGCTGATAACAGCATGATCAAAAGAATACATACTGCTGTTTTTTTCATTTCTTATCCCTCCTTATGGTTATTTTTAAATTTAGTTTTGAATTAATGAGTATCAAAACTCACCTCCTTTTTAAGACCTTTTGTTAACCATAGTAAATTTACATTATACAGATACCCGTCACGTGAACAGAAGCATATCTTTTCGAGTCCCTGAACAGTAAATGAAGTTAAAGGTATAGTGTAATCCGTATATAATAATCCCCATTCGTTAAGAATATATATCTTTTCATCTGTGCCTATAAAGATATATTTATCATAAGCCACATAAGGTGTCATCAGTATCCTTTCTCCGGTAGAGAACTTCCATTGGGTGATCCCTTCGGACATCGAAACACACAGGACCGTTCCTTTGATCGTTGTTATGATAATCGAATCATTGATCTTTTTCGGCGAGGTGAAGATCTTACCGCCGGAATGGACCTTCCATCGTATCTTTCCGGTCGTCCTGTCAATTGCATAAAGGTATTCATCATTGCTTCCGATGAAAGCCGTCTCTCCCTGCAAGAGCGGGGTGGAATCCACGATCCTGTCCCTGGTCCGGAATACCCAGTTGATCTTTTGTGTGGACAGGTCAATTGAATAGAGCTTTCCGCTCAGTCCGCCCACATACAGGGTCCCATTGTGGATCTTGTGAGAGGCAAAGAATCCCTTGTCCAGTTTCTTCTTCCACAGGACCTTCCCGTCCCGGATATCCGTACAGGCCAGGACGCCTTCGTTGTTGCAGGTATATAGTTTGCCGTTATAATGTGTAGCCTGGCTATAGACCAGCGTTCCTGTATTTGCTTTCCATACAGTCTTGCCGGTCTTAAAATCAAGGGCATACAGAAAGTCATTGTTGTATGATATATACAGCCTTCCCTTATAATAATACGGTATGGAGCTCATTCGTATTCCGGGGTTGAATGTCCAGACGGTATCTCCCGTACGGGAATCGATCTTGTATGTCTTTCCTTCGGAATCCGTCAGGATAATGAATTTATCAACATAAGTAGGCTTAATGAATACCGTATTCCCGAGTTTCCGGCTCCACATGTTCTTCGGCCTGGTCTTCTCTTTCAGAAGGATCCGGATCGGTTGATCATCGCTTTTACCCAGGTCTATTCCTGTTGATATGTATCCTTTCTGCGTTATGAAGAGCTGATCATATTTTTTCTCTTTACCCCACAGAAAGAAAGGAGTGTTGCCCAGTTTGGAGTTCTTCCAGTAGACGATGCTCCCGTCCGGTGTGCTCTTAATGATCACCTTTCGCATGTCATCCAGGTTCGTGTTGATCAGCAGTTCTCTCTTATCCTTGAAAAGAGTGCTAAGGTGCGTCTTCTTATAGGAGAGGACCCGATCATTTTTGACCTGCATCTTCTCTCCTGACCGGACGGAATAGTTCTCATTATTGATCGTTGTTTTAACGGCCCCTTCCTCTACTTCCAGTTCCACTATCTCTCCTTTAGCTTTTACGGCAAAAGTCGTTCCTACGATCTCGAATGTTGCTTTTCCCGAATGGATGAGCAGGCTTCTCTTCTTCTCTTTCTCTTTAATGACCCGGCCTATTAGAGTTCCTTTCAGAAGCGTGATATTGACATCCTTCTCTCCATGGATCCTGACATGCGTATCCGGCTTCAGGACGATGATCTTTTTCGTGGCTATCTGGAATGCGCATTCCCCTTTTCCCGTATTGATATCAATCATCTCTTTCAGCTCATGCTTGATCCTGGCAACACGCCGGGTATCATCAAAGAAGGGCTGGTTGCCCAGCATGACCGGACCGGTTGCCCGGACAAAATAGAGGTTGTTGTCATCTTTTGGCAGAAACAGAAAGATCCCGGCAACAAGCAGGACAGAGGCTGCTGCAAGGCTGATCTTTCTGTATCTTTTCAGTGTGCTCAGTATATTCAGAAAGAGAAGGGAGCGGATACCCTTCAGGGTCTCTTCTTCCTCTTTCCGTATCCTGGCTTTGATAAGGATCTCTTCGATACGGTCCGGGGCTGTAAAGGCGGCCGGATCGACCAAAGAGTTCTTCAGCTTTTGCAGTTCCTTGTATCTTGCTGCACATTCATCACAGATCTTAAGATGAGCTTTAATCCTTTTTTCTTCATCCGGCTCCAGTTCATCCCAGATTAACAGTTCTAATTTTTTTCCTACTTTGCATCTTTTCATTTTTATTTCCTAAAAAACATATAGTTTATAAATACCGTCTTTATTTCCCTGTTTTTTCGTATACATTACTTCAGACGATAAAGAGAAGTAAAGAGGCAAAAATAAATAAAAAAGGTGCCAGGTCATAACTTTCACAACTGTAATATTGGATTAAATCTGTAAGTATAATATATGAAAATTGTGACCTGGCACCAGAGCTGCGAAGATAATTTTAATTATTGAATTGTTAATTCATGGCACGGTTGAACCGCAGGAGCTGGCTCAGGATATAATTTGAAGTTTTATCAAGAAGAAGGAAGAGGTCCTTTCCCGGTTGCCCTTTGATCTGATCTGCTGTAAGAATAGTCCCTGAAGCTACTTCGATCAATTTAATATTGATCAGTATCTGATTATCTACTTCAATGAAACTTCCCCTTACAACAATATCAACACCCAGTATTTTTCCCAGGACCGTATCTTCGTTCAATGTCTTAAAATTTTCAAAAGTCAGTGCAAGTTTTTTCAAGTTATTTTTTACTCCTTTACTATCCATAACTGTCAGGTCATTATT
>Ga0180007_10002223_pt1 | contig 23612 bp, 27 predicted proteins | sample MM_PC_MetaG_FD_121122 | JGI IMG/M metagenome (GOLD analysis project Ga0180007, IMG submission 121122) | Groundwater microbial communities from the Aspo Hard Rock Laboratory (HRL) deep subsurface site, Sweden - MM_PC_MetaG | ecosystem: Environmental > Aquatic > Deep subsurface > Groundwater... | reverse complement strand
TTGTTACTTGATCAGATAATGGACACGGTATGTCCATGTAATATGTTTACGTTTTGTTTGCTTGATATAGTCAATTGCTTGCTGTCCAAAGATGAAACCGTAGGTAGAGATGATATGTTCTACAGAATCATAGGTTTGGATTGCTTCATAGTCAAAATAAGAGAATCCAAATTCATTTCTAAGTATACGGTCAACAACGCCTTCAGTATCCTCTTCGGTGACTTTTGAGTCACCCAAGATAATACTTGCTAAATCTCCACCATAGCAAAATGGAGCAATACCTAAATTGATTATATATCCCCCTACTTTGGTAACTCGAATCGCTTCACGGATATAGGTTCTAATTTCATCTTCAATAAAGAGTGGTAATGTAATAGCAATCGATGCATCAACACTATAATCAGGTAAACTGATATCTAGAGCTGTACCTTTCTTAAAGGATACGTTTGTAATACTCAGTTCTTTAGCTTTTTGTTCTGCAAGTTGTCTCATGTTATCTTCTATCTCAAGTCCTATGACATGTTTTGAGATACTTGATAGTTGAAATGATGAGTCTCCAGCTCCTGATCCTATATCGAGGATTGTTTGATTATGTAAGTCAAAATGCTTTTTCATGACATCAATCATTGTAGGTTCTTTTGGAACAGAAGCAAAAGCATCATATACTTCTGGGTATTCGATATAGAGTATGTCCCATCTATTTTCGATTGTTAATGGTTTGGGTTTATGCATGAATTTTCCTTTTGTTTGTGTGGAAATTTCATTTTTTTACTAATCTATAGCGCTTCGCATTTATTAATGTAGTTTGAAAAGAGTACTTCATATCCTCTTTACTTCACTGTGTTATGCTAAATATGTTGATACAAATTGGCATCCTCGTGAATTCTTTAGCACCCCTAATTTATTGCTTTGTTTAGCATTTCATTGTATGTTATTTTTAAATGAAGTACCTATGTTAAAAAAGAGATTGTTCTACTATCTTTTTATTGTAGAGTATCAAGCTATAGTATGTTAATTATATACTACTATATGATCACTATCTTCTATACTTGGCAAAAAACGATATTGTTCGATCATATCTTCAAAGTTGCTTTTGCTATTTGATATAAGAATGTCAATTTGAAAATCTCTACTTAAAAAAAGACTGATATCTTTTAATTTATTCATTAATACTTGAGTAACTAGATTACCTTCAATTTGATTTGAGATACTATTTAAATTCTTCCAGAGATCATTATTTGTTCCATCTTCATCACCATTATCGTAATCAAAAGTATGATAATCTTGTGAAGTGACTAGAACTTTGTTATTTTTATGAATTCGATAGAAACACTGAATATGCAGTGAACTTGTAAAATCTTCTTTAGCAAAGTTCAAGCACAACAAATTTGCAACAAGCTTTACACTTGTGAGTGTTTAGTTATTAATTTCTTCAATTTTTATCATAACATTATTATTCATAAATTCTGCTCCACTTCTTGAAGCATTGCTTCTAAATTAAAACGACCATACACATATCTAACAATTGAATTTTCTACTTCTTCAGGATGGTACCAGGATAAATAAGAGCAAATCTCATAATAATCCCTAAAAAAATCTAATTCAATGTTTTTATTTTGATTTCGTAGATTAATTATTAAATCAAAATCATCACCTCTGAGTTTATCCACAAAAACTTCATTAAGATCAAAATTGTATTTTTGAAGTATTACTTCTAATTCACCTCTAGCATACAAACGTAAAAAGTCTGTTTGCTGTTTACTTTAACTATTAACAATCCTCAAATGCTTTTTTGCTTTTCTTTTCCTCTATAAAGCATTTGTTGTCTTCATTTTGTCATTTTCCCTATTCATCTTAAGTGGATTTTATTATTTTTTTTCTCAATCCATGAAAATTCAACTGTGTACAACGACTATTTCTGATGTAAATTGACTACTTACTATAAGTGAGGGAGGTTAATTTATTAAACATCGTGTTAAAGCATTTATATGATTCCAATACATTTTCTCTATTTATGCGTTGCATATCCATATTTTGCTTCAACTCTTGCATCCATTGTTCTCTGTCACTTTCCGTTAAATTCTCGGTAGCTTTTGAATATGGATCTTCAACTTCAAATAATAAAGGTCTCCAATCTTTATTAACTGGGTGTATTGTATCATTAATAAAGAAGGGAATAAGCCAATCAGATAAACTGTTTCTAAACATTTCATAATTTTCTTGAACTTCACTATCATTAAAGAACTGCGACGAACTATTTAACTTATGGTAAAGGTCAAATGTCATATCGTTATTATCTTTTGTCCAATCATTATTGTAAGGATCTACAAGTGGAAATGTATTATCCATATATTCTTTTATCATATTAAATATTTTTCTCTCTTCTTCATGTACTAAGTTATTGTGATGATTATACTCTTGAATACTGATTTCAAGTTTCTTAATTTTTAAACTCTGTCTATTAACTATTTTTATATATGTTATATCAAATGCAATATTCAATGCAAATGTAATAGCTACGGACAAACTTATGCTTGCTGTAATCTCGTTTTTTTCTATATTAGTTGTTCCTAATATCACTCCAATTATTGCAATTACTACTTTAATAACAACTACAGCTATGCTTTTTTTTTCTTCAGTTTTTTTATCCATCACTTTATTCCCTCCATTTTTCCTAATTATAACAAAAAAGACCCTATTTATCTATAAGATCTCCATTTTCATTAAAAATATAATGATCTTCATTTTTGTGTGTTTCCTGGTTATGGCATTTTCTACAAAGGCATTCAAGATTATCAAGTCTCATTGATACATCATAATAATTAACATTTAGTTCTGTATGTGTTGTCTTGTGATGAACATCAAACGCCACCGCACCACACCTCTTACATTTAAATTTTCTACCATCATCTTATACTTCCTTTGTTTTTTGTCAAGCTGATGATGAGTAAATATCTTTAATAGTCATTTGCTGGTTCTTAAATAATATCAACTTTATCAATTTCTTTTAAAGGATGTATATCTATTAGAGCACTTACGAGTCCATATGAAGCTAGCTTATTGAAATCATGTGTCCCAAATTCTCTTGTGATTGATGATGGTCTAAAATCGTACACATTATGAATCAGTCTTAATAATACTTCTTCATCATGAACTGATAATCTAATTGTATTTATGAAACAATCACAGGTTTAAAGATAGCAATAGCATATGCGATCCCTATTTCACATTTGTCTGCTAGATTAGCTGCAACAATGTTTTTTGTGATATACCTAGCATAGTAACTTGCGCTTCTATCTGCTTTTGAGAAACCTTTTCACTCCAAGCACCGCCACCGTGTAGTGCAAATCCTCCATAACTGTCATATTGAAGTTTACACCCAGATAGTCCTGAGTCCAAATATGATCCGCCTTTAACAAAATCTACAGTTGGATTGATGAGAACTATAGTATCATTTGTGACTAGTCTTTTTGGTATTACTTCATGTACACAAAAAAGAACTAAAGGTCCATTTAATCTTCTTGGAATTACTGGTTTCGTTTGGATTGAAACAATGACTGTAGTTTCTTTTTTTGGAACATCTTTATCAAAATCTACAGATACTTGACATTTACCATCAACACCAAAGAATATGGATAATATTGTTGAAAACTCTTTGATTAGCTCATTTACTCTTCGTGCTAGTTTTCTTGATAATACAATCAATAATGGTGTTAATTCTTTAGTTCCTTTTTCTGCATAACCATACATATTACCTTGGTCTCCAACACCACCCTTATCAACACCAAGAGCATTATCACTTGATTGAACACTAAACTTCTCCAGGATGTGAAACTCTTCACCATTTAATCCAATCAACTCTAAGCATTCTCTTGCAGACTTAGAATAATCAATTATCGCTTGAGCACTTACCTCTCCAGCAATTACTAGTATTTCATCTTTTATCAGACATTCAATGCCAGCTCTTGTGTACTTTGTCTTGATTCAATAACTTGGTTAGAATATGTCTGCTACTTGATCATAGATTTTATCTGGGTGTCCATTAAATACGGACTCACTTGTTTCTATCATAGACTAATCATTCTCCTTTGTGTATTTAAATTCTTTGATATCGGATAATAGCTCTTTGATGCCATTTCTTATGAGATAACAATTATCAGCAATACCTTTTAAGTTTATGTATCTTTTTACAATAACATCTACATAACTTTCATCTAGTTCATTAAGAAATGCGTTTCGCTTTAACTCTTCACATGCAATCAATGTTTAACAACTACATCCAAATGGATCCATGACATTCTCACCAACTTTGGAGCTATATCTAATAAGTCAGCAAGTAATTAGATAGGTTTCATTGTTGGGTGTATATCATTCTTTGTCAATTTATCATGGTTTAATACACTATTCTTAAGTGAGTAGACGTCTTCTAGTCTTTGAATAAGTTCTTTTTCCTCATAGACTTGAAATCTAGATTTGATGCATCAATAACGTTTGTGATTGTACTATCATCAATAAAGTAATGCCCTTTGCCTTCTTTCCATCCATAATAGATACACTCATCTCTCCATTGAAAGTCTTATCTTCCTAGGACAAGTGAATTTATATTCCAAAGAAGTTGCTTTCTTGGTTTTATGTTATTAAGTTGGAGTGCTCTATCAAACTCAACGAGTGTACTTGAACCATGGCAGACATAATATGAACCGCCTTCTTTTAGGACTTCTCTCATGTTCTTAAAAACCATAACTAAGAATGCTAAGAAATAGTCTGAAGCATATTATCATTTTTGATTCTTCTGTTATTGAATGTTAATTACCATCCCCTTTAGCCCCAACATCAACATTGTAAGGAGGCTCTGTTAGTACCAAATCAATTTGCTTTCTATCAACAAGTCTTTTGATATCTTCTTCCTTTGCTGAGTCTCCACAGGTCAATCAATGACTATATAAAATTTAGATGTCTCCAATTTGTGAGAAAGGTGTCTCTGGTATATGTTCGTTTGGGTTAAAATCATTCCCATAAACTGCAACAGGTTTAACATCTGCTTCAAATCCAAAAAGAGACATATCAAGCTGATTGATGTTTTCTAATTCTAGTTTTAATTTATCTATATCCCAAGTTGCTAATTCTCCGACTTAGTTGTCGCCCAAACGAAATGCCTTCACCTGTTCTTGTATTAAGTCGTCGCGATAATACAAGGAACCTCTTCCAGTCCTAGTGAGATTGCTGCTTTGTATGTCTAGCGATAATAATATTGTTTCCATCAACAATGATAGGAACTTTGAATCCAAACTCTTTGATGGAGTTTGCTACTGCATCAACTGCTACAGTATTGTCCCTTGGATTATTCTCGTATTCCATTAAATCACTTATCTTCTTGTTTGTTAGTTGCATTGACATCTCCTATTTCCATTGGTTTCCAATCATTTTCTTTTTGTCGTTCCAGAACCTTTTGTTCAGATAGTTCTAGTTAATACTTCTTCTCACTATATTCCTTACCAAAATTGATGATAAGTAAATATTGTGCAATCCCCATATCCCAAAGAATAGTTCTTGTTTGCTTAATCACTTTCTTTTTTGTTCATGTAGGTGTTTGTTCAATGATTTGGTCTTCATTCACAATAGTGAACCCCATTGCACGTTCAAACATCTTCTCAATCAGTGATTTTTTAACATGTTTCTACCGTCTTCATAAGATTTCTCAACATCCTTATATTTCTTCCTAAGAGAATATAATGTGTTTTCTGAAACTCCTAATTCAGTTGCAATAACACCCATACCACATGATCTACTCGCTAGTTCTTTATTGAGTTTTAGTTTTGATTTTAAGACACCATCATTTTTCCATGTTTGATAATTATCCTTTCTCATCACCAGTCCTCACTTCTTCATCTGATTCTTGAGGAACTACGACTATTTCTCGCACTGCTAGTGCAGTAGGTGTATAACCAGCTCACGTGCATTTTACCGCATAAATAATAAACGCCTAGGTTGGCTCAAAGCATAAAAAAAACCAATCATCTCTGATCAGTTATAGACTTACTATTTGAAATATCACTAATTTAATTTTTTAGGGAAATAGACTTGAGACATTATTTCAATTTTTGCTTCTTCTGGGTTTTCTACTTGCTTATCTAAAACTTCTCGCATGAGAGCCAAACAAAACTTCATACCTACTTTCTCTGTTATTATGTCTTTGAGATAGATACTGGATTCATTATAAATTTCTGGAAAAGTGACTGAAAAATAGGTCATTTCTTTTTTATCTACCTCCCATATTCTATACTTTAATTCGCCTTTACCATCAATTTTGATATTTGTAGACTTAGACAAAAAATTATCTATTTGTCCAACTTTGTTCCATGTTGCAAGAGATTTATTAATATAAACATCATCCCATGTGTCGAACAAGGGAAAATGTAAGAGAATATTTCTGATGAAACTAAATAAATCATCTGCAATAATGCCCTCTAAAGATGGTCTCCAACCTTTTTTCATCCAATCAACATAGGCTTTTATCGGTGCATATTCTAAAAGTTCCTTATATATGGAAAAAGCTTCTCTCAATTTAAAGAAACGTATATTCGGTTCTACTGTTAAAAAATCACCATAGTTATCTCATCAAATAAATCGTAAAAACGATTATAAAATAAATTCAATACCAACTGTTCTTTTGCGGTTAATTCATCCATTGAAATATACTCCCTTTAATGATTATTGATAAATACCTATGATTTTTATGTTTTCCATTATTCGCTTCTTTAAGCATGCCAAGTAATCACAGTGTTATAAGTTTTTCCTATTTGAGACTTCATAAACTGGTGTTATTGAACCTATAACAACATCGTACTATATACATCACGAACTACCATTCTATGTCTCTTTTTTTTGTAATTATAGGGATGATTTCGAATAGTCTTGGTTAGTTCATCAAAGTGATAGGGTATGTTGTACCTGTCCATTATAGAAATAAACTGTTTTTCCAACATGAGCACCACAGGTGAAATATACATGAGCAAAAATTCTCTGCTTGCAATTTTATAACTTTCTGTAGCTCTCTGTTTATTTCCAACCATATTATCTTCCCAAAATGGAATCAATGGTCTTTTGTCAATATTTTCACAAAATATATCAGGAACTAGTTTTTCATACTCCCCATCAATCATTTTTGCTGTTTCAATGGCATAATTCAATTCTTCTTTATACTTTTTGTTCTTAAAGTTTTTATTATAACACTTTATTTTTTCATATTCATTTATCAAATAAACGAAATGTTCGTCAAAATAATACTCATATCGTTCTTTTTCTCTCGTTTCGCTACTAGTATAATAATATCTACCGCTTTTATTAAATACTTCCAATAAATCTGTAAACTTATTTAGAAGGAGTGAAACATTCGAGTTAGAATCGAATAACTCATTGTATAGTATTTGAACATCACTAGTTACGTTTGACTTAAGATTTTTGTATAACTTTGAAATAGAATGACCAAACTTTTTTGGTGAAAATTCATCAATTCTTTCATCTATAATAGTGCTATATGATAATGAAAGTTTTAAAAGTCGTTCCACTCCTTGGCTAGATAACAACATGAACGTGAAAAAGGATTGATCGTTTATCACGAGGTCAAAATGGTTTGTTTCTTCTAGTGCTAAGTGTATTAAATTAACTGAAAATCTGAGTTCTCTTACTAAGAAAAACAAATCAGTCTTTGCACTTTCAATTCTATTTTTGTTGTTATCCATTGCTCACTACCTCTATTCAGTTTAAGTCTACATCCCTTTGATAATAAGGTTCATTGTCATAAAGCAACTACAAAATTAAACATTTATTAACTGGTTTCATTAACAGTAGTTACTTTATCGATTAGTTTTAGTGCTAAAAAGGTAAGTCCTCGCCACTTGATACTTTTATATTTCCTATTTTTTGTATAATGCTATCTATAATAAGAGTTTTGTCATCTTCATCTAAGACAATGAACCAATTATAAAAATCGCTTACAACTTTCGTTAATATTTGAACTTTAGGAAAATATCTATACGTAGATTTCACAAATACTCGTATGAGAATATCTTTTCGCTGAATTTCTTCTTCTAGCAGATTTGTTGAGATAATTGATTTTAATCCATTACAAATATCATCAATTTCATAGTTAAATTGAGGATCTCCAAGAAAAACTGAGATTGAATTTTTTAAACCATTAGTAAATGATTGATAAATGGTTTTGTCTTTTTCATTTATGTCAAGTGCAGCTAACTTCTTTGTGTTAATATCGTTTTTTATAACTATAAACGATGAGTATCTCTCACTTCTTGATACTTTCATCATTTTTTGCAAAACTCTTGTGTATTTAAAATCTCCTATATTATTTTGCTTTATCAATCTATTGAACAATTCACCCAAACAAAACATATCTGTTAGATTGTCATAGTATCCAAATCCAAATTCTTCAGGCACAATTTTCATACCTTGCCTATTTATAATTGAATTAAATGTATCGAAATTATCACTTTGTTTTTGAAGTGATTTTCCTAGTCCAAAATCTATTACTTTAACTACATCATTCTGAGTAACAAGTATATTGCTAGCACGTATATCTCTATGTATAATGCTATTCTTCTCAAGATATACAAAGGCATCTATGAGTTGAAGAAATATGTGGTTTACATCCGAAAATATCTTAAAAACATCATCAGAGAAAAATTCGTCAATCTCCTTACCCTCAACGAACTCCATCAAAATATATCCTGTATATTGATCAGGATATAGATAATAATTAAAAACTCTTACAATATTTTCATGATATAATTTGTGCATTATTTTGATTTCCGATACAAAGGTATCGTAAAACTCTTTCTTTGCATCATCGCTAAATGGATCATACTTTTTGCACACAAATATTTCATCAATTAAGTTGTCTCTAATTATTATTGTTTTTCCAAAGCTTCCCCCACCTAAGTTTGGATTCAATACTTCATAATCCTTTTGTCTAAAAAATTGAACCATTTTGCCTTTTTTTAACATCTTTATTAACCTCCATATTGGACATCAACTTAATCTATTCTTTAAATAGTCCTTTAAAAATACTTTGCCAATATTCCACTGGTGATGTATTATCCAGATGTCTCATTAAGTTAATCTCGTTCTCCTTCTTTTGCTTTTCCTTTTCATTTAATTTCATATCTGGTTCAATATCCACACTCAAGATCTTATCTAAATCGTTGTCATTAATTCCAAACTGCTTCGCTAAATCATATACCGAATACTCACCAATAGTCATAGAGGTACTATAATGGTAATTTTCACTAAAGCAACTCATGATTGGCAAAAACAACTTAGAAAGTAAGTACTCATAGTTACTCATTTCACTTAAAGGAAATTCAACACAATTATCGAACTTAACATAATACTTGAATAGATATCTGTGAACCATCTTATTTCTTAAGTTTTTTAGTTTTTGAGCTGTCTCTTTCTTTTCGCCATCAAAAGATAGTTCAATAAGTCCATCAAAACTTTCATTAAGTCTTTTAGTTTTTGAAGACAAGACATGTTCTAATAACGTAATGAATAGTAGTAAGGATTCAAAGTAATATTCGTCTTCAATCATCTTAATAATATAAGTGAACCGTAAACCAAAAAATCTAGAATGATGCCACAACTCATCTCTGATTTCATTCAGGTCGCAATTTTGATGAATATTATTCCAATCAAACTTATCCATTAAGACATCGTCCCCTTCAATTCATTTTCACAACATCTCGAGTATCTAACTTCATTAATTGCCTTGTTGCTCTTTCATTAATGTTATTTTTCTCATACTTACAAGCTTCAATTTCTGCTGTAATGCCACCTTTACCATTTCTTCCATATCTATATTCTTTTGGTAAAAGCTGTCTTAAATTTTTGATATTATTGCTCAAAGAATCATTACTATGATCGTCAACAATACACTTTCTAAACATATAGTTCATTAAAAAGGCATGATGACTTACTGCATTTCTTAACTCCCTTACAGCATCAAGATTTGAATGGATATCTGTCATGGTGTCAAACATTCCATTTAAATCATCTGTAGATATGTTTTTAATCTGATTTAACAAGTCGCCAAATTCTATTGATTGAAGTACTTCTGAAACACATTCCCCATCTTTAATTCTTGACTTAACTTTCGAACGTGGTGTTCTTCCATCTTGCCAAAAGGGTTGAATAGGATTATCCTCATATTTATTACTTAAATAAGCTCGCATGTATTCTTCTAACGTAGCTATATAAATATAGATTTTATCTCTCAACTTTTTATCATATCTCAGTAATGCTGATACCTTTGACCATTCAATTATTGATTTGTCATCATCAAAATCAACACCTAGATGAGTCATAATCTTCTGATGAAAAGCAACTCCTTTAACTCTTAGGTAAAATTCTGCATCGTTATGTTCTTTGTCATTATTTGGATCGAAATACAGTTTTTTCATCAATTCGTCTTTTGTCATAAGTTTACTCCACACGATTATTAACTTCTTCATAGAAGATATGTACTGAGGAGATTCTATCAGCTTCATGTTTATCTTTTTCTGCAATTACTCTTGGGATAATATATTCTTCAAGTAGGAGTCTTTGATCATCTGCTGATAGTCCATTGAATTTTTCATATATATAGGAGTTTTTACTAGGTAGTTGAACCCAGGTATAAGCATTAGGAGCATTTCGTCTTATTCGCTTTGATTCATCAATACTGATTATTACAAAATCAAAAGAGAACTTTTCTTTGCTCGCATCGAAAGTTCCCTGGTTTTTAGACGTTCTCACAGTAATAACTGTAGTTGAATTTTCAACTTTCTCGTTTTGATTTTTACAGTCCGAAAAAGCCTGAAGAAAGTCAGCTTTAATTTGAGTAGGTTTAGAATCACCTTGCTTTGAATTCTTTGTCAAAATGATTTGATAATCCAAATCATATTTTCCATCAGAATCTTTAACAATACATCTTCTTTTCCCAGAGCCAATTAATCTATGATTAAACTTATAGTGTCCTTTAATCTTAGAGTGTTTTCTTACCTCTTCTATTAATTTGGTAGCTCTTTGTCTAGCTTCTTTACTTTCATTGTGACTAACTAATTTTGCCCCCATTTTTCCTCCCCTGAGACAACTTGTGATTTGCTCGATTTTTCTCTATATCGACCATAAGTTACTCATTAAAGTATTACCTTTTCTCATTTGAGACATCATAAACAGTGATTATTGAACTGATATAAAATTATAGTTCATTTATTTTATTTAAGACTTCCCTACCAAATTCTGACAATTGAATTTTTGTTGGCTGCTTTGGAATTTCTTTAATCTCAATTAATTTATACTCCATAAATTTGGCTTTTAGTTTTCCCACTATTTTACTATCAAGGCTAGAATATGTTCCATTGACAGATTTATTAAATAATTCTAAAAATTTCGAATCCTCACTAGGAGTAAGTAATTTAGGTGCTACAAAATAATAAATGTCTTTAATTGATTCTTTTAGCGTATTCTCTATTGGGTCTGGTGAGTTTGATGTATAAAAATACACAATTTCTTTATAATGTATCTCAATCTCATTTTCCAAAAAAGATAGATCATCCAACTTTTCAATTGAGGTAATTTTACTTTTCAACTTGATGTTTTCCATCTTAAGTGAATCAACTTGATCCTTTATGATAGATAATTGAGTTATTATCAAATCTTTCTCTTGGTTTGCAGTTTTCAACTTTTGATTTTCATTATTCAAGTCGAAAAATTTTTGTTGGATATCCATAACCATTTCGACAAAATCGAAATTTTTCAATTTTTTAGCTTCATTTAGTAGATCTTTGATAATATCATAGGCATCTTTAATAGTTCCCATTATTGTCTCTTTTGACACACAATATCATATAGATATTTTGTTTTTCCTTTCATTGTTTTAGTTGCTTATTTACATTTAAAATTCTCATACAATAACAAACGATATACATAATACTAGTAATTTGTTATTAAGACTTCTCTTGTTATTGATGATCTATCCTTAATTTGATAATTTGAGTTGCCATAGCTTGATTTAATATATATTATACTATAATAGTTCTTTTCTGCCCAATTTTTTAGGGTATGATGAGTCATACCTTTATGTTCTATCACATTAGAAAGAGCAAAAGGAATTCCTTTTTCATTAAGTCTGTTTAAGAGTTCTAATAGCTTTAATTCATCATTCTCACTCCAACCATTACCTTCATTGTAAGATGCAATACCAAGTATATAAGGAGGATCACAGTAAAAGAATGGATTACTAAAACTATCAATTTCAATTTTCCGAAAATCAATGTTGCTAAATTCAAGAGATTTATTCTTGAGTATTGTTGCAAACTCTCTAACATTTTTCCTTATAGATGAGTTAAAGTCTCGTTTCCCAACTGGCATGTTAAACTCATTCTTTGAATTAAATCGAATTTGATTATTGAATGCAAAAATAACCAATGTGAGTAATAAAAAATCTTTTTTTTCATTAGATGTTTTTATTGAATTATATTCATCTCTTAAAGCTAAATAATTATCTTTATTGTATTTCCCTACACCTGAATCGCTATTACAGTTATAAAACTCATAACCATTTTCATATGTATTTGATAGATTGTATTTTGTGATAATATTCTCAATTTGATGAATAATATGAGATGCGCTATATTTAGCAAACAGTTTTATTAATCTTACGACTTCCTTTTGAAAATCATTATAAATAATCGTATTTGCTGTTACATTAGCTCCAACATTAAATCCCCCACCAAACATGTCAACAAATGTTTCAATTTTTCGTGGAAATTTCTCTAGCAACTGTGGTAACAATCTATATTTGCCACCTGTATAATTTAATGGAGACTTTACAAATCCGTTTATTTTTTCTATTAGTTCATAATCTTCTGTCTCTTTACCCACACTACACAAGAATAATCTTTCTTTGTGATCATCAATTTCAGTTGCTCCTGTTGTGAATTGACTAAATTCAGTTTCAAATATATCAACTTTGCCTTTAGAAGATAAGATTTCTATTATCTCATTATCACTAATTTTCGCTTGAGATCGTCCAGCACCTTTATTACCCATGTTGTTGTATGATACTAAAATATATCTTGCATTAATGTTCTTTATTAAATCCTCAAATTGTTTAGGTGCTGATTTTGTGCAATATTTGCTCTTAATAGCACTCCTATCCATTTTCTTAGCAGTTCCATAAACTGTTGGTTTTGACCACTCTGCTACATTTTCTAACAAATGATATGCATCACTATATTGTCTAGAGTTATATGGTGGATCTATATAAACGATATCAGCTGATATTCTTTTCACTAAAGTATTGGCATCTTCCTTAAATACTATATTGTTTAGATTAGTATTTCTGTCAGGTAACTCTAAAAATTTCAATACCAATTCCTTATTCAAATCACCGTGTAATCGATAGGCATCGTAATGTCCAACAGTATTTGCGATTCCATCCATTGCATATATCAAGGAAGTAACTAGTACTGCTCTTTCTCTAATGTTAATCTGGTTCAAAATATACTTTTTTTCAATATCATCCCTAATAAAGCCAATCTTTTTACAGTTTTCAATACTGAAATACGTGTTTGCAAAGTTTAAAGAAAAGTAATTATCCTCTTTAATAACTAACCTATTATAGGATTCAATAATCTCAACCAATTTTTGGTCATCAATAGGGGAACTATCAAAAAAAGATAGATATGATAAATGGTTCGACTCTAAAATATCATTAACCATAATTGTGGTATATCTATCATTAAAACTCCAAGCTACGTTTCCTGTACCTCCAAATAGGTCGAGGAATACATTTATGTCTGTACAGTTTTCTGAAATTACTTTTTTTATAAATGGAATCAGTTTTGCCTTGCTTCCTAAATATCTTCTATTCTTTATATTATACACATTCATTATTTCACTCATTTCCATTTTAGGCATCGCATGCATCAATTATAGCAAAAAGAAATGTGTTATTCAACACATTTCCAGATTCTTCTTTTTTATTTTTTTATAAGGAGGAAACCCAATCTCCAATATTTCTTTGGACATTTGGTATCCATTCCCTTGAAGATTTTAAATCGGTTGTATCAGAGCACTTATGCAACAGTTCCCCAAAAATTTTGTGATCCAGCTTTTTATTCTTCGAGTGAACTTTTTTAACTCCTTCTAACAACAGTATTAGTTGAGGAATTGTTATAGGTACAATTCTTTGTCTTACACCTTCATATTCATATTTTACAGAATTCCAAAAAGTATTTACTGTATCTTGATGTAATTTAGGTGCAACAAAAATGCAATAATTTTGCTCTTTATCACTGGATACTTCGAACTCTCTGAGGTGTCTCATTACAGGTTGCCCTTCATTTATCCATTGGTCCCTGGATGTTAATGTTGTAACCTCACATATTGCATTATAGGTCTCATAATAACATTCAATGTCTGCAACTCCACCAGGAGCCGTATTGATAGGTTCATTATCATCACCAACAATAGTATTAGGTTTGATTAAATGAGCATCATTAAAAATGTTCAATGAAACATTCATCCATTTCTCAAACTCTAAACTTGGTTTGTTTACTAACAACCTCTCTCTATCCCTTTCATAAATTAATGTAAGTGATTTAATAACTTCATCAATCTTTGTGATTTCAAAATACTCATTTTTAAGCTGCAAATTCTGTAGAACTGTTCTGACTCCTCTAGCTTTTTGAATATACTCCTTAAATTGGGATTTATCATTACCCTGATACACTATTGGCTCATAAGATACTGCATTATCGAAAGATAATTGCTTAATTTCTGCATTTACTTCATACAATATTTTCTTAAGTTTCTCGATGGTTTCATATGGCAAAATGTATGTTCCATAGACTGAAAAATACTCTAACCATGCTTCTGCGTTTGGAAAATCTAATGGTCTACCATTATCAATTGCCAAAATTGATTCTATTTCAGTTTTTCTTCTAGGTTCTAAATCAATATATGTGTTGGCATATTTTCCTCTTATATGTATCATTTTGGTTTGTCTAAAATAGCGAATCATATTATCCGTATATTCGATTGAGTTAGTTATAGGTTCTTTAAAGTTGGGAAGCAGTGAACTTATGTAGGATTCTCTAAAAGTTTTTTTCTCCAATTCATCTAGTATCGTCTCATATTGATTTCTGTAATCAATAATAAGATTTGCATATTTATCAACATCATAGTAATTTTTCAAGGACAGAGCAAAAATCCCAAATTCGTCTTTTGAAATTCCTTTTGCCTTATGTCCATTTAGCTCACAAAATTCATTAACTCTTCTGATCAAATGAAGAGTAGATATAAATGGTTTTGTATTCCATGTGGTATAAGAATCATCAAGTGGATTAGGATACTGTATTTTTAACAGAGAATCTAAAAAAAACTCTTCAAATGTAATTTCATTGTTAATAAACTTATTACCCAAATCTGAAATCACGATTCTATTTGAATTGTCCATATACACTAAACCTAACTTTTTGAGCGGAGCCATAGATTGACGTCCGCGCATTTCTGCACCGCCAACATATGCTTTTGCATCAATTATAGATTCTGCAACCTCATACGACATTTTTCTATCTTTGTTTGAAAGCCACTCGATTTGCTCATGATTTAATCTTTGAAATGTTTGGCCATTTGAAGGATCATTCAAGTATTCACGATACTGAACAAGCAAAACTTGATATTTCTTTTGTGTGATAGTATCCCACACTTCACCTTCAATTTTTTTAGCAACACTCAAAAACCCATAGATTCTATCTGATTCTCTAACTGTAGTAGACATACTCCAAAGTGAGTCCATGAACATCCTCCTTGCCTGTTTATTCCAAATCATTGTTTAACTCATTTATTTTTACTTTTTCTGTTAATTTAATGAATATTTTTTTATATTTTGATAGTAAAATTCTTATACTTGAACAGTATTCTGGCGTAAGAACCTGTGTTTTATTATTCACGGTAAAAATGTAATATGTGTTCTCTAAGTCATCATTAACTATGTGTATATGACTTAGACTGTTTCTTAAATCAAGAATTTCTTCTTTATACACATTAAAATCAATAGTTTCAAACCCATTTTTCTCTAGGATTCTATTCATGACTCGAATTCTTTTCGAATGGTCTATGTGCCTATTTGATGAATCCAATATTTCAATTGCTTTTCTTGGACTCATTTCATTATCAAAGATTTCTTTGTTTTGACTGGCTTTTTTAGACATTGAACCTAAAATTTCTGCAGATATATATTTTTCAATGGGTGATAAGTCGGTTGTCTTTTCTAACAACTCACCTATAATTCTATTTACCATATCTTCATACTCTGAAACATATGATAATACCATCCCTTTAAATCCATTGATTTTCTCTTCTCTATTTGTGATTTTTTTAATAACATCAATAGCAATATTTTCTAGATTCTCAGAATTTGAGAAGTAAATACCTTTTTGAAGTAGGGTAATCAATGAAACTCTATTTTCTCTTTCTTCTCGAGATATTATTTCTTCAATACTGGATTGCGATGAATAAAATATTATGTCAGGCAACATGGATAAATTTCTAACCTTGAATATCAATTCTGTGCCAACCTCATCATTAGATAGATTGTAATCAACTAATAGCAAGTCAAACTTTGCTCCAATATCTTTTATCTTATCTTTTGGGTAACTAGATTTTGATATAATATTGGGAAGCAAGTTTAGATAATTCATTTTTTCCTCAAGGTTTTCCTTAGTTTCTTTAGAGAAATCAGGGTCATCTTCGATTAATAGTATATTAAACTTAATATCCATGTATTTAATCTTCCTTTCGATTGCCAAGTTCAACTACAAGTTTGAACCCCTCTGTATAGTTAGTATCTATGTATGCTGAACCACCTGACTCTTTTGCAATTTCCCTAATATGATGTAATCCTATACCATAACCCATACCACTCGAATGTTTTATTCCTAATTCAAAAAATACTTCAGGATCAGGAAACAAATCCCTTTCATAACCATTACCGTTATCAGCAAACACAAGAATCGCTTTGTTATCACGAATATCTACATCAATATTCATGACTTGAGCACCAGATTTTTCTGAGTTTGAATACACATTCTCGATAATAATACCCAAAGAAGTGGTATCAAATGAAAAAAGTGTATTCTCGCTTGGGTCAAATTCTACATCAGTTTTAATGGAGGTCTCAAGCATGATTTTGACATACTGATTTATAAAAATACCTATGTTCTGGTTAATGATTTTTGATCTCAAATTGTATTTTCCCTTAAAAGCGTATTTTGTCATAATCAATGATTTTCGATTATATAACTTAATCGTTGAGACTTCTCTATAAAATTTCACTGGCATTGATTTATTTTGGTTAAATGTATTAAATATGCGTACAATTTTCTTGTCAATTGTGACACACATTTTTTGAATAGTATGAATTGCATCTGCTAATCGAGTTTCATCTTTTCTTAATCCTTTAGCTAATAATTCAACCTGTTGTTTTCGTACTCCCAATTCTGCACTGATCTGTTCTTTCTCTTTTTGAACTTGTTCTTTTTCTCTATTGCTTTGGGCTAGTTCTTCTTCATGTTTAATGCTAATTTCATCAAGACGTTTTTTTTCAATTAATTCCTCATCATTTCTAACTTTCTTTGCTAGTGCAACTCTCGTTTGTATTAGTTTAGTAATTATTGGATTCAATATATTTATTAGTAGTTGTACTCTTGAATCTTTTTCTGAGATTTGCTGTCTGTTCGCAGTTGCAATATCAGGTAAATCATTATCATCCAAAATATCGAAACTTATCTCACCTTCAATATAATTAGAAAATGCTTGACTACTTTTTATATAGTCCAAGAAATTTTCAATTGCGAGTTTTCCTCTAACATATAATCTTAATCTATTAGGGCTTGTTGCTCTATTCTTTAAAAAGGTGGGATCGTTCTCTCTAGCATTTGTTTGGTTAATTGTTGTATGAAGCCCAATCCAACCTTTCATTTCATATTTTTTTTCAATTTCTTTTTGATTCTCTGTTGTGAACTTAGCTACTCCTGAAGTCTCAAATGCATCAGAGCTAAGTAATTGTGCTGGATAATCCTGTAAAATTTTTGGATATTTATTTTGCATTTTTATTCGTTGACTAAGATAATTTGGGAAAATGGTATTACTATTGTTGAATAAAACACAAAAATTTCTGTATGCAACATTTTTCTCAATATCTTCAAACTTAATTTCGTCATTTTCAGTTTCTACATATGAAAATGCAATTTTCCTGTCTTTATTATCAAGTAGGTAGAAGTCCGATAAACGATTTTTTAATCCAGCTAAGGTTTTCTCTCCCAAACCTGTTAAGTTCACATCATTTAGCCTAATAAAGACTCCTGTTATAATTTGATTCCATTCATTATTGGAATAAAGAGTAATTTCTTCAATTGGTGTATTTACGAGAGCTGGTCTATCATCCTCGTTGTACTCCGAAATATTTAAACTCCACCCTGATAAATCACTATCTGTTTTTGTAATGATTTGAACATTATTAGACAAGTATAAAGTGGCGAGTTTACCAATACCTTTTCTACCTAACGTTCTAATATTACTATCGTTTAAATCTTCAAGTCTTTTGTTTCTACCTACGAAAACATACTTTTCAACTAGGTCCTGATATGACATACCTTTCCCATTATCAAAAATCTCAACAGTAGAATGCTCCTTATTTATACCATGTATATGTATAAACACTTTGTCGGCTTCAGCGTCAAATCCATTTGCTACTAATTCAGAAATTGCATTCCACGGATTAGAATAAAGACCACTTCCCAATAGTTTTAGGGCTAAATATGAAAAATTGAAAAATATCTTATTCTCCATTTAAATTACCTCTGAACGCAATTTCAATCTGTTTTGCTAAGCAAATGGCTAGTAAAGGAGGCACAGCATTTCCCACTTGTGTTTTCTTACTAGTCTTACTTCCAAAAAACTCAAACCAATCTGGAAATGACTGAATACGGGCTGCTTCTCTTATAGTTAGTGCACGATTTTGGTCAGGGTGAATACATCTAATTGCCGAAGGGGTAGAAAAATTATTAGTGATGGTTCCACTAGGTTTATCCCAAAGAAGTCTACCATAAGAATTATGATAACCAGAAGTTAAATACAAGTCTTTAGGAAGAATCCCTTGATCTACTTTCTTATTAATATCGTCATGAGCCTCACCAGGTCCCAGATTATAAATTATTGATGTAATTCTATCTCCATAAACTCCGCAATAATGTTCTGAAATGGATTTGCTCTTTTTCCTCATGAGACTTTGATAACTAGTCAATGGTTCACATATGTAATTATCTCCTGATTGATTTTGCCCAATCTGAGGTAAATCAGATATAGCATCAAGCAGTGTTAATTTTCTCTCTTTGACTGGTAATGGGAATTTCCACTCAATTTTTGTGTCAGACCTAATTCCAACGATAAAAACTCTTAGTCTATTTTGTGGGACGCCATAGTCTAAGGAATTTAACACTTGCATTGATACAGAGTACCCGATTTCATTAAACTCATCAATAATGTGATTAATTATCTTACTATTATCAGGCAACTTGAAAGATAAGATTCCTAATACGTTTTCGAATATAAACATCTTTGGCTTAATAATCGTAAGCATTCTTTTATATTCTGAATACATTTTCGAACGTGTATCATTCTCTCTTTTTCCAATAAAGCTATATGATTGGCAAGGTGGTCCACCGATTATTAAGTCCGTGTCCGCGTAATTTATTTCGTGTTTTTTTAAAAAATCTAATGTAATATCCTCAATGGAATTGTTAAACATCTTTATGTCTGGATAATTAGTTGTAAATGCACTTGATGCTTGTTGGTCATAGTCATTTGCAAAGAGTATTTCAAAATTATCATTCTTTACAAAACTATTTCGGTATATGCTATAGTAAAATCCAAAAGTTAAACCGCCAACACCAGAAAAAAGATCGATGATCTTGATTTTTCTATTTGTTAAGTTATTGTTTGGTTCGATTTTTTTCTTCATCATTAGAGTTCACACCAATCCGTTTTTCCAAGTTTCTGGATTCTACCAATTATCACCTATTCTTTCAACTAGTTGAAAAGGGTGTCAATTTCCCTATTTAAGACATCATAAACATGCATTACTGATTAGATAAATTGTATCACAAAAGCCCTTGCAATTCTACCTTTAATTAAAATTAAAGCACCTTGAAGCTTTTGATCACTCATCTTCATCAGAGACATCAATATTCAACTTATTCAATATTAGGATACATTTCATAGTATCTATCGATGAAATCTTCAATGTTTTTGAATTGATTAATAAACTTTTCATAGAGTTCTAGGGCGAAACCTTCTGCTTGTTGTTCTACTAAGTGTGTGCCCCATTCATCACTAGAATCATTATAGTTTTCCGTTTTAAATTCATAAATCATTTGCATCATTTCATCATCTGAGAATAGGTTGTTTTTAATTCCCATTCCATATCCAATTACAGCTGAGTATTGAACTGAATGAAATGTTTCATGGAATGCACATTTGATGATTTTATCAGTTTGTGCAGTTCTCAACCATTCACGATTGTACCGGATAACAAACATTTCTTTTTCAAAGAGACCAGAATGATTGATTGACTTAAACATATCTCCATCATTAATGAACACCCATAGTGCATCATCTACTTTCAATAAATTTCTTGCAAAATTGGTTGTTGCAATTGCAAGTTTTTCATTCATACTACCATCGCAATTATTCATTGAATCACCCCTTTATTTACAGTTGATTATACTATAGAAATTGCTGATACCAATATTAAATACAACCTTTTTATGCTTCGAAAATAATGTCTATAAAATTCCGCATGATAACTTGTTAAAACATTAATTTCTCATGATTCTATATAAAAAACATGCTAACACTTACAACCAAAATTATACAAAACTTTTCTATTGATCTGAATTTAAAATCTTGATATGTCTGGTATTCAGATTAAAAAAATGAGCTGTTTTTTACTCTCATTCACTGAAAAACTGATTATGTGATTATTTTTAGAATGATATGAAAATATTTTTATTGATTAAGTACAATAAATAATCGACAAATTACTATTATATATTTAATGATAATGTACGAAAGATCATACTATAATTTGGTGTTTTAAGAAAAATAGAGTTTCTTTCTGAAGATAAAAATCTTATAAGTTCTATACGTGTAGCATTAGAACTATTTGATAAAATATTCATTCCAAAGAATCCACACTTCAGATAGTATTTTTTTACAAAGTTTTTTTAAACTTATCTATTCTTGATATATGTTCTTTTTCTCTCTCGACTGTTTTTTTAGTAAATTCTATTAGACCTTCATAAGTGCTTGTTATGAGTGAATCACTCATTTCAATTGGAAATTTCCTTGCTAGTCTATCCATTGATTTAGTCAATTTATCTAAACGACAGACTTCCGCGTAATAAGGCACATCTTTGTAACAATCAAAGAATGCAGTATCACCAAAAACAATTATACTTCTGAAATAATTATTGCTCATCCCTAAAAGATTTTTTAAATACTTAAAATGCATTGTATTTTGATCTATCGGATTTGGAAACGGATATTCGTTACCTCCTGGATGTTTAAGTATTAGATTGGGTTCTTTCCATCTTCCAACTATTTGTCCAGTTACATTTTTTGCCTCTATAACATAAATACCTGTCTTGTTAATAGCAATAATGTCAATCTCAGAAAATGTTCCATCCACTTTAGGTATATATGCATTTTTGATTATTCTTATATCCGGTAATTTTTCTCTTAACTCTACTTCTATTCTATTCTCCAATAAAACTTGCTTTGCATTAAAGTATGTGTTTGGGGATGATTCACTTTTCACTGTAATTTCTTCTGCTTTTATTTCTATTTCTATTTTTCTCAAAAATTCTTTATTATATTTATTTCTTAAAATGACGGTTTGTATAATAAATATCGCATTAAAAACTGATAAGGAAAGTGTAATAATCCCTAGCAAAAGATTTATATGAAACAAATTTGTTGAAACCGCAACAAACATGAATATATTAAAATAAACGATTATGTCAAAAGGTTTTAAAAGTTTTTCTTTTCTCATATTACTTCACTCAACTTTTCTCATAATCGGAAACACTATAACCATCACATATAATAACCCATAAAACCACAAATCAATAGGTTTCACTTCAACAACTTCAACCTGTTCTACCCTTAACATATTTTCAACTCTCTCCAAATCAAGCTCACTTGCTTTGATGTTGTAAAGATTATAGTTCGTGTAAAACACTACGTAATAATCATAATCGCTTCTATTCATCTTATAAGGTTTTCGATATATCTCTGCGTTTCTAACATCACCTAAGACATCATAAACCTCATTCCATGAACTTCTCTTATCAAAATTGGCTAACATAACTCTATTTTCCTTCACTTGAAGGATTCTATAATCAAAAAGAAGAGTGAGTGTAATCACTACAAAGCATAAACTTTTGATCAGTAGTTTTTTCACTATATCCCTTCCTTCTATATTTTTATGCTTTTTTGCCTCTTAAATACTGAACTGGATAAGGCATAACAACTCCCAATTCACTTGCTGAATTAATCACTACATAAGGATCTCTTAACAAGAGTCTTCCCAAATAGACTAAATCACACTTTTTAGATGCTACTGCGTGATCTGCTAGTCTTAAGTCAGCAATTAAACCTCCACCAATCACTGGTAGTCCTGTTAACTCACTCACCTTTTTAGCAAGCTCTAATTGATATCCAGGAAATGCATTAATCTTCACTAAAACATTACCACCACTACTGACATCAATAATATCTATTCCTAAATCCTTAACACTATTGATTGCTTCGCTAATCGTTTCTGGTGTGACTCCACCTTCAACATATTCAGTTGCTGACACACGAAGAGCAAGCACTTTTTCCTTTGGCCAAACTTCTACGATTCCTTCAACAACTTCCTTCAAAAATACTTTTCCATCTTTATATTGATCGGTTCTTAAATTAGATATAGGTGATAAAAACTGAAATATAAGATATCCATGGGCACCATGGATCTCTAATAAATCATATCCTGCTTCATCAGCACGTCTTGCTGCTTCTTTAAAGGATAGAACTACTTCCTTTATCTCTTCTACTGTCATTTCACTAGGCAATTGATAATCATCAGAATAACTCACTGCACTTGGTCCCTTTGGTCTATCAACCTTTGCTTTTCTTCCAGCATGATTGATTTGGATACCAGCAACAGACCCATTCTCATGAATTACATTTACAATCTTTTTAAGACCTGCAATATGATCATCACTCCAAATACCTAAGTCATTGACTGTAATTCTTCCATCAGGTAATACTGCAGTCGCTTCTTGGATTATCAAACCAACTCCACCAATTGCTCTAGTCCCATAATGAACAACATGGAAGTCATTGGCGAAGCCTAAAGTGTTTGCACTATACATACACATTGGTGGCATGACCACTCTATTTTTTAAGACTAAATTCTTGATTTGATAGGGTTCATATAGCATGTGATT
>Ga0180007_10002222_pt1 | contig 23616 bp, 22 predicted proteins | sample MM_PC_MetaG_FD_121122 | JGI IMG/M metagenome (GOLD analysis project Ga0180007, IMG submission 121122) | Groundwater microbial communities from the Aspo Hard Rock Laboratory (HRL) deep subsurface site, Sweden - MM_PC_MetaG | ecosystem: Environmental > Aquatic > Deep subsurface > Groundwater... | reverse complement strand
TCAATGTCCCAACTCCCGGATCATCAAATCAGTCCGGGACAAGCATTGAAGAAAATCGGTTTGTCAGCAGTTTCAGCTTGGTTCAGAATTATCCCAATCCCTTTAATGCATCGACCATGATTGAATATAATCTGACGGAAAAGGGCGTTGTCCAAATAAATATCCTGAATATTACCGGCCAGTTAATCAGAACCTTGTATAGCGGTGAACAGCCGGCCGGGGAATACCGCTTACGTTGGGATGCGACAGATCAGGGATCAGGGATTTATTTTTGCGAATTGTGGACCGACGCTCACCGCTATATGATGAAAATGATGCTGCTCAAATAGTAGAATTCGCGAATCCGGAAAATTTACCGGTAGCATTGTGCTCTTAGAACTAAAATCCTGTCGGATTTATAAATTGAGTTCAATTATTGTCAGTATCCCGGCCTCCGGTCTCCAATTTCTTTCCTCTTTAACCGCTGGTCATGAGGATCTTTACTGCGGGTTTAATCAAAGAATTCCCCTAGGCTTGCCTCGGGGGCACCTTATAAAAGGAAGAGTTTGAGAAACCTTGGTGTCTCATTAAAGAATATTACCGATAAGATACCCCGATGCTTGCGTCGGGGAGGTTCATAAAACGGCCCTTATAAAAATCTCACTAACAGTTTATGCAAAATGAAGTAAAGTGTCTGTTGTGATTCTTATGATTATTTTGTTGGCTTTCAGCTATAATCGTGTAGCTGAAACGCTACAAGGCGGAATATTTTGATTATTGGAAAAATATTATGCAATGAAATTGGCGGGTGTTATTATTCCCAGCGCAGGGCTTCGATGGGATCGAGCCTTGCGGCTTTCATGGCGGGGTAGACGCCGAAAATCAACCCGATCATCAGTGAAAAGCCAAGTCCCAGAAAGACAGACCACATGGGAATAGTTGGTGGTAATTTCAACGCTGCTGCAATCAGGACCCCGATGGTGATTCCTAATATAACACCGATCAGGCCTCCGAAAAGACAGATTCCAATGGCTTCGGTGAGGAACTGGTTCAGGATATGCCGTTTTTTTGCCCCAACAGCCTTGCGGATTCCGATTTCCCTGGTTCGTTCCGTGACTGAAACGAGCATGATATTCATAATACCGATCCCACCGACCAACAGGGATATTCCACAGATGACAACGGCTGCAATAAAGACGAAACCGGTCAGATTTTTCAGGGTGTCCATGATTGAATCCTGGGTAATCAATTCAAAATCATTGGGTGTGCCGGAAGGTACTTTCCGGGCTATTCGCAAAATGCCGGTGACTTCATCCATCCCCTGGGACATCTGGTTCGGCAGGGTTTTGACGGCAATATTGATTGAACGCATTTCACCATAGCTTTTTGTAAATGTTTCAAAGGGGATCACGACCATGTTGTCACGGCTGTTACCGAGAAGTTCACCCTGGGCTTCGATCAGACCGATGACCTTGAAACGGATACCGTCAATCTTGATATATTCGCCAACCGGGTAAGTAAAAGGGAAGAGCTTTTCCGTGATATCGTCGCCAAGCAGTGCCACATATTCTTTACGATAAATTTCCTCTTTTGTGAAGAACCGGCCTTCCGAAATATAGCGTCCGTTCACATCGGCCCAATATTCATCGCCGCCATAAAGCAGGGTGTTGGGATTTGTTGCATTATCCTGGTATTTGATCTGTTTGCCCCAGATGGCTATTTCAGCGGAAACGGCTTTTATCTTTATAGCACGGTCACGGATCGCTTCAACATGGTTGAATTTCAGGTCTTTGCGCATGCGGATTTCTTTGGATAAATGGCCCATCTGAACGGCCGGGTATTTCTGGACCCAGAAGATATCGCCGCCCACCCCGGACAGAGCGTTGATCATGTGCTGTTCCAGGGCATTAATGATGGACATCATACCGATCACCGACATCACGCCGATGACGATTCCCAGGGTCGTCAGAAAGGTCCGCATTTTATTAGACTTGACCGTCTGCCAGGCCAGTTTAAGCCCCTCATTGTAATTCATTACTCATACCTCAGGCATTCGATGGGATCGAGCTTGGCGGCCCGCCGCGCCGGGTAAATGCCAAAGAAAAGTCCTACAAATGTTGAAAAACCAAGCCCCATGAAGACCGACCAGATAGGAACGCTGGACGGGAAGGGTGTGATCTTGTCGATCACCAGGGAAATCAGAAAACTGAAAAAGATGGCGATGATACCGCCGACACTGCAAATGATAATGGATTCAATGATGAATTGAAATGTAATGACACGCCGTTTGGCGCCCAGGGCTTTGCGTATGCCAATCTCTTTCCGCCGTTCTGCAACGGAAACCAGCATGATGTTCATAATACCAATGCCGCCGACGAGCAGGGATAATGTTCCGATCCCAAATGCTGCCGTATAGAGGCCGCCGGTGAGTTGCTTGTACATATTTGTCAGCATTTCCTGTTGATTGATTGAAAAATTATCTTCCTCCTGGGGCTTCAGTTTTCGGGATACCCGCAACAGGAAGCGGATTTCGTCTTTAACTTCATCGATCATCTCCGGTGAAGGGACTTTGACGAGGATACGGATACTGCGGCGCGAACCGAAATTCTTGAATACTGTCCCGATGGGAACGTAAACCTCGGAATCCAGGTTGTGACCCAGAAGACTGCCGCGTTTTTCCATAACGCCAATGACCAGATAAGACACATCGCCGATTTTTATTCGCTCACCGATTGGATGCTGCTCTTTGAATAATTTTTCCTTTATTTCCCAGCCGATGACACAGCTGGGTTTGTTGCGGTCGATTTCGGTCTGGGTAAAATAGCGCCCATCGGCAATTGTATACCCCTCGATCAATTCATGTTCCATGGTAACACCGGCCACACCGATGTCAGAGAGAGAGTTGTTGCGGAATTTAATATCCCGGGATGTGCCGGTAGCAGGGGCAATCGACTCGGCTAATTTGGAATGCTCGATCAGGTATTCCGCATCTTTCATGGTAATATCCGGACGATTGCGATATTTAAAAAAATCGTCCTTGATAATCCAGGGGTATTTGTGAATGAACAGGGTATTGCTTCCCAGCGCCGAAATCTGGCTGGAGAAACCTTTATTTAAACCGGCAATAATCGATGCCACTGATACGACAGTCAAAACGCCGATAATAATACCCAGTGTCGTCAATACGGCCCGCAGTTTATTCTGGGCCAGTGCCCGAAGGGCAATCAGGATATTTTCCCAAAGACTGATCAGTATGGAGATCACGGTTTTTTTACCTGTATATCTTCAGCAACATTACCGTCGAGAATGTGGACAATCCGATTGGCATGCTGTGCGACCTCTTTTTCGTGAGTGACCAGGATAATTGTGTTCCCGGCTTTATGAAGATCATCAAAAACAGACATTATTTCTTTACCCGTTGTGGAATCCAGATTACCGGTGGGTTCATCGGCCAGGATCAGGGACGGATTGTTAACCAGCGCCCGGGCAATGGCGACCCGCTGCTTCTGACCGCCGGAGAGCTCGTTGGGGCGATGATTTTTACGATCGGAAAGGTTTACTTTTTCCAGCGCCTCTTCAGCAATCACCTTTCGTTTATTGGCATGAATGCCGCTGTAGATTAAGGGCAGTTCAACATTGTGTAAAGCGCTGGCCCGGGGCAGGAGATTGAATGTCTGAAACACAAAACCGATTTTCCGGTTCCGAACTTCGGCCAGTTTGTCGTCATCCATAGTAGAGACGAGTTCGTCCTCAAGGAAATAGCTGCCCGATGTGGGTGAGTCCAGGCAGCCGATAATGTTCATGAGTGTGGATTTCCCCGAACCCGAAGGGCCCATAATGGATATGTATTCATTTGGCTGAATGCTAAGGTCCACACCCCGCAGGGCATGGACCTCAATGGTACCGATTTTATAGGTTTTAGTGATTTTTTCCAGTTGAATCAGGGATTGCATCAGCCACCGAAGTAGATATTTAAACGATAAATGACATTTGAGAAATCGATTTCCGGAACGTAATTGACGGATTTTCCGTCCATTTTCCAGCCGTCCTGATTCATTTTATTGTAGAGATACCCGACATTGACACCAACCGCGGCCCAGCGGAATATATTAAACCGGAATCCAATCGTTGGCAGAACCGTCAAATACCCGCAGGACATTTCGTTTTGATGATCGGTAAAACTCACAGTACTTGTATCTATGACGGCGTTGTAATAGCCATCCCAGAGGTTGTTCCAGGCAACCGGGCCACTCCACTGATTAAATTTTAAATGGGCGTTTCCGCCGCCAATCATGGTACCGAAATACAATTCGGTTTTATTGAAGGGGTGATAGACTTTTTCGATCATAAATCCGCCGAAATTGATTGTAAGCGTTACTTCTTTAGCAACGGTTTTACCATTAATAGCGCTTCCACCGGAAGATTTGATTTCACCATGTGCACCAAGCCCGCCAATGCGGATGCCATGACCGATAAAGCCCCATCCGCCGCCACCGGACAGATAAATTTGCTCATCAAAAGGGTTCAATCCGATTTCCTGGAGTTTCGTATTGATGGCATTCACGTTGAGATCCATCATATAGTAATCCCAGCCGCCGGCGCCGCCGCGAAAGTAACCGCGTTTTTTGGAGCTTTTCCACTCATCTTTACGGTTTTCGCGCCAGCCATCCCAGTCATCCCACTCTTCCCATTTATCTTCTTTTTTGGTTTCATCATTTTCGATGCGGGTACTCTTATAGTCATGCTTCCGGGTAATCTCTTTGGATTCTTCATCTGTCGTTACAGAATCTGTAATCGCTTCCAGCTCCTTCTCGGCTTTTTCGAATTTTTCCTGGGCGTTTACCGTTATACTGACGATAAACATTGCTATGAGGATTAATGTTAAGCGTTTCATTTTTTCTTTCCTTTCTTCTCGTTTTCGCCACTGGAAATTTTTAATGCACTGTCGTGTTTCAAATCTTTACTGATGGCTTTATAAGAACCGATAATAATTTCTTCACCAACGTCAAGACCGCTGATTATTTCAAACTTTGTATCGCTGCTGATACCCACCTTGATTTCCCGCTGTTCTGCGGTCGGATACTGTTTGGGTGCAAAAGGGCCCTTTTTAACTTCCTGAGCTTCGTTAATCGGATGGACCACAAAAACAATGTCAACCGGCGATACCTTGGCCGGATTATTCGCCGCTGCCGGCGGTTTTTTCTCCGTGTTGGTGCTGTCGCTTTCAGTATTGTCAACCGGTTCAGGCATTCTAACCGTCAACGATTGAATGGGAACAACTACGGCGCTGTCCCGGACATCAGTGATAACATCGACCGTTGCGGACATACCCGGACGAAACCGCAGATCCTGTCCAAGTACCGATATTTCAATTTCAAAATTGGTTATCTGTTCTTGTGTGCCCAGGCCGGTCGTTGACGCACTGTGAGCGATTTCCGATACAATGCCCTTGTAAGTGGTGTCCGGAAGAGCATCGACCTCAATCAATGCCGTATCGCCTACGGATACGGATACGACGTCGGTTTCATCGACTTCAGCCCGGACCTCCATTTTGGACATATCGGAAACTACCAGTATCACATCTTCCTGGAACACAGAGCCCAGGGCGATTTCACCAACCTCTTTTCTGATGCTGGTGACGATGCCGTTCATGGGAGATAGGATCCGGGTCTTGTCCAGATCGTCTTTGGCCTGTCTTAATGCGGCTTCTGCCTGAGCGACCTGGCTTTCGGCTATCTCAGTCTGGGCAATCCCTGCTTCCAAATCTGCTTCCGAGGTCAGGTTGGATTTATACAGTTGCCTGACCCGTTTAAGTTCGCTGGATACTTTTTTCTGGTTTGCTTTGTTGGATTGTACAACCGACAGTGCCCGTTCATAGGCGGCCTCGTATTGGGCTTTATCCAGTTCAACCAGGAGATCGCCGGCTTTAACCCGATCGCCTAAGGCAACAGTGATATTCGTGATTCGGGCGGCGACATTAGCACTGATTTTAACCTGGGTTTTGGGAATCAGTGAGCCGGAAGCGTTTACGGTTTGGACAATCCGTTCCTTTTTGACTTTTTCAGTCTGGACCTCAATGGGTTTGACCTTACTTTTATTTTTATTGGCTACAACGACAACTCCGACAACGATTACTACTAAAACAAGAATGATGATTTTCCGGATGTTTTTCTTCTTCATTAAATGGTCCAATCTCTTTTACAGTGTGCCCATGACGACAGCGAGTTTAATTTCGGCTATCTTGGCATCATACATAGTGCTGATCAATCGTTGCTGAGCCGTTGTCAGCGTTACCTGGGCATCGAGGACTTCCAGCAATGTTGCGGAAGCCAGGCGGTACATTTCCTGGGCCAGGCGCAGGTCTTCCTGTGCGGATTCAATATTCAATTCATTAATAGTAATCATTTCACGATAGGTGTCGAGTTCGAGAATTAATCCCTGAATTTGATTTTCAATATCTATTCGCTTCTTTTCAATTTCATCTTCATATTTTTTGTAAGTCAGATATTGTCTTTGGATAGATGTTTTACGACCAAAACCGTTAAATAATGTAAAATTGAGGCTGAAATTTAATGTTGATTGCCAGGACTTATTGAAATTCGAATAGAGATCACCAAATTCGGCACCACCGCGGTCGTAGGCAAAAGACGAACTAAGGGTTGGGTACCAGCTACTTTTTGTCATTTGATAACCAATTTTAGCAGACTTTTCTTCCAGCAATAATGCGTTATACTCTTTATTGCTTTTTAGGGCTGTGCTAATAGCATAATCAGTATCAATTTTTTCCGGGGCCTTATATTCAGATTCGAAAATAGTGATGGTACTATTCGGGTTCTGGCCAATGGCAACGTTTAACTGTGCGATAGCCGATTTTAAAACTGATTTTTGTTGGATGACCGCCAGACGATCATTTCCTTCACTGACCTGGGCCTTGAATAAATCTTTTTTAGCGACCTGGCCGATTTTATGCATTTCTGTGGTTTTATTTAACTGTTCACGACTGTTCTCCAGGGATTTTTCGTAGACTTTCAATAATTCCTGAGCTTTGAGTACGTTATAGAAACTTTCCGTTACATTTGTTTTTACAAGTTGTTTTGTATAGTCGTAGTTCAACATTTGTCCATTCAATTGAATCTTGGCAATTTTAATTGCGTTCCACCACCTTCCACCATCAAAAATGTTTTGATTTAATGATATACCGGCTCCATGAGTATTTGATGTTTGACTTGGGATATTTACCAGCCGGCCGTATTCATCATTTGTAGTAGTGGGTGCAAATGTTTTACTGGTCGAGCTTGAGCCGATATACAGGCGTGGAAATATTCCATTTGTAATTTCTGATTGGCCGTAAGATGCAAGAATGCCTAGTTTTGACGAATTAATATCTTTCAATGCTATTGATAGATCCTGGTTTTTTTCCATCGCCAGATCGATACAACCCTGAAGACTCAATTGGTCAGCACCAAAAACAGCGGTTGAAATTATCATGATAAAGATTAGTCCAACTTTTCGCATAACATATTCCCTGTGTTAAATTTTGGCAAGGCCGGCCAGCATCGCAGCGGCAACAGCATACAGAAGCCAAACAATTAAAATTACCCAAAACGGTTTTGACGTTGTTTTTTAACGCTTCAAATGTTGCGGAGGGTTCCCGGAACAGCGAGACTATTTTCGAAGCGATTGATTTTCCCTTAATTTCATTCATTCTTAGCCTGTTTCTTTTTAAACGACTGGCTTTTTAGAGTCACGACAGAGAGATAAGTTGTCAGAAAAACCAGATCATTGTTGAATTTCTGATAGAAGTCGGTCTTTATGTGATTCAAGATATATTTTGGCCGCTTCATAATTGTTTTCTATTTCACCGGAGAGGATTGCTTCTTCAATGGCATTCTTTATATGACCGACCGAGGGTCCCGGTTCCAGGTTGCATAGTTTCATAATTTCATCACCACGAACCGGAGACTGGAACGCCCGTAGACGATCCTTTTCTCCAACTTCCGTGATCTTGTCCACGACGCGATTGAAATTTGCTGTGTATTCGGCCACTTTCCGGGGATTTTTTGAGGTAATATCCGCCCGGCAAAGGACAATCAGATCATCAATATCTTCCCCGGCATCCACACACAAACGCCGAACAGCGCTATCCGTTACACCTTCATCGGCAATCGCAATTGGGCGAAGGTGAAGACGGGTCATTTTTTCAGCATATTCCATGACTTTGTTGGACAATTTTAGGCGGTGGCAAAGCGGTTTGACCATGCGGGCGCCGAGTTCTTCATGACCATGAAATGTCCAACCCTTAGCTTCCACGTAATACTTGGTTTGCGGTTTGGCGATGTCATGGATCAAAGCGGTGAACCGCAGTTCGAATTTATCGGTTTTTTCGGCAATATTATCCAGTACCTGCAGGGAATGATGAAAAACGTCTTTATGGTGGTAACCGTTTTTCTGGTCGACGCCGTCCAGATTGGCAATTTCCGGCAGAATAATATCCAGCAGGCCGCTTTTTTTCATCAGCAGGAACGCCCGTGACGGTTTGCGGGGAACCTTTAGTATTTTCGTTAATTCTTCGGTGATTCGCTCCTGGGAGATGATAGTCATCCGGTCTTTGACTTTACTGATTGCCCGGAAAGTCTCATCTTCAATTTTAAATCCCAATTGTGTGGAAAATCGAATGGCTCTCAACATTCGCAAAGGATCTTCAGAAAACGTGGTGACCGGATCAAGGGGAGTGCGAATGATTCCGGCGTCCAGATCGTGCAAACCCTGGAAATAATCGGATAATTCGTACATTGAATTTTCGTTCAGAGACATTGCCAGTGCATTTATGGTGAAATCCCGGCGGGCAAGGTCTTCATAGAGCGTGCCCTGAGAAACACTTGGTTTGCGGGAATTGTCCGGATATTTTTCGGACCGGGCGGAGGCCACCTCGATGATAATATCGTGATAAGGAACCATTGCTGTACCGAATCGTGGATATTCAAGTATCCGTTTCAGGCGGAAAGAGTGGGCGATGGACCTGGCGAATTCGATCCCGTTTCCGACAACGGTAATGTCAATGTCTTTGGTTTTATGACCCAGGATTCGATCCCGAATCGCACCACCGACCAGGTAAGCGCGCATGTTGTCCCGATCCGCGATTTTAGTGATGCGCAACAGGATTTTTGTTATTGGATCATCCGGAGGAAATAATAGTTCTAAGAAAGCCATTCCAGATCTCATTTTATCGACGGAATTTAGGCATCATGGATATTATATGCAAAGGAGTAGAAAATCGCCTTACTGTTTATATACGTATTCTAACGTGTATTTGAAAGATGTTGCGCCCGGGGTATGTGACTTTAGCAGAAATTAACCCTTGGAAAAAATACATAAATTGTCGAAAATAGTAACGCCGAAATAAAAAATATCCTAACTATCGATGAATTTTCAATTTAAAATAAAAGGTTTACGTATATGGATATTCCGGGACTGACCATTATCGGCGAATCGATAAACGATTCGATACCGTCAACTCATACACTCTTTCAGGAAAACGATATAGATGGTATCGTTGAACTTGCCCGGTTTCAGGCAGAGGGAGGTGCGGTTTACATTGATGTGAATATTGGTGTGGGTTCACCCGGATTCATGGCGGAACTTGTCAAAAAAATACAACAGAATATTTCAGTCCCGTTATCCATTGACACACCGGATCCGGAAATTGCTTCCGCGGGACTGGAAGCATACGATATTGAGCGTGCCGGAAATCGCAAACCGATCCTGAATTCAATTTCGGAAGCCCGCCTGGAAATGTTTACTTTTTACCAGAAACAGCCCTTTATTCCCATTCTGCTGATTACGGAAGGAAAGAATGAGTTCGGCGAGGTCACAATGAATAGAGCACCCGAACAGAATTACGCTACTGCAAAATCGCTGGTTAATATTGCCACGCGCACATATTGATGGTTTGACAAACGACCAGCTCATTCTCGATCCCGGTATTATGCCCATTGGCAGTGATATGGAAGGGAATTTCAAAAGGTTGATGGGGATAATTGAAATGATTCATCAGGACCGTGATCTTGCCGGTATCAATATGTCTGTCGGTTTAAGCAATTTTACGGTCATGTTACCCTCTAAAAAAGGAGACGGTTCACCGGTGAAGAGTCCCCTGGAAAGTGCATTTCTGACAATGGTAATGCCCCCGGGCTTGAATTATATTGTCGGCTCTGTAAAACGCAAATATAAACTGCTACCCGATGATCATCCCGCCATGCAGTGTCTGAATGATGTTTTGACGAGGGACGGGCTGAATGCCGTTTTACGAGTAATGAATTATTTTACATAATCTATAAATTTATACCGAAGCGAACGTTTGAACAGAAAAGGACAAGCATGCAATCGGATTTGACAACATTGGACAAACCACCCATTTCGCCACGTGAGCGAAAACTCTCACGCTTTTTACTTTTTTTTGAAGATATTATCAAAGTACCTCTATTTCGCTGTCAGCATTGCGGCGAATGTATCCTTTCATCAACTGGATTTGTCTGTTCACAGCGCTGCCCGAAACGACTTCGCAATGGTCCCTGCGGAGGAACCGGCGCCGATGGAAGCTGCGAAGTTTACCCGGAGCGTAAGTGTGTGTGGTACCGAATATATTTGCGATCAAAATTCTTTTGTCGCCTCAGTCTTTTATACAAGATTAATAAAATCCATAATTGGAATTTAGAGCACACTTCCGCCTGGCTGAATGTATTTAAAAAACGCATTGATGCCCCGATGATATTTGTGCGCAACGATAAAGACATCGTGAAGGATATGATTGTCGATGACACTCAAAGAAAAAATCAACTCTGATCGCTTTATTGTCTGTGGCGAAATCGGACCGCCGCAGAGCTGCGATGGTGATTTAATCCGGAAAAAATCACAATATTTCAAAGGCATTGTGGATGCTGTCAATATCACCGATAATCAGACAGCGATGCCGCGGCTGTCAAGCATCGCTTCAGCAAAAATATTACTGGAAGAAGGGGTTGAGCCCATTATGCAGATGACTTGCCGTGACCGTAACCGGCTGGCGATTCAAAGTGATCTGTTAGGCGCAGCAGCACTAGGTATCCGAAATGTACTCTGCCTGACTGGCGACTATCAAAAATTCGGTGATAATCCCGAAGCCAAGGGCGTATATGATCTGGATTCAATCCAGCTGATCTCTACCGTCGCAAAAATGAATGATGGTTATCTGCTCTCTGGTCAAAAAATGAAGAAAGCACCGGACTTTCTAATTGGCGCCGCGGCGAATCCCTTTGCAATGCCCCTTGAAATGCGCCTGATCCGTCTTTATAAAAAAGTCCAAGCCGGTGCCCATTTTATCCAGACCCAGCCGGTATTCGATATGGAGCTTTTTATGCGCTGGATGGAGAGGGTAGTTGAAATGGGGCTGCATGAAAAAGTCGCAATCCTGGCGGGAGTTATGCCGGTAAAATCAGTAAAAACATTATTGAGCATGCAGACAAATGTACCCGGTGTTAAAATCAACGATGAGTATATTCACAGAATGGAAGCAGCGCCGGATCCTAAAACGGAAGGTGTAAGAATAGCGGTTGAAATTATCCAGACACTGAAAACAATAAAAGGAATTTGGGGTATCCATTTGATGCCGGTTCTATGGGAAAGTATCATTCCTACAGTAGTCAAAGAAGCCGGATTATGTAATCAAAACTGAGGAGCAAGACCATGCAAGATACCATTGAAAAAATTGCCCTCTGCGTTGAAAAGTGTAAAATTTCCCGAAAATATCCCTTTCCACCAGATATGAAAGATCAGGATGGCGCCGATGAAATTGCCGCCGAAGCGTTGCAACAGGGCGTCCCCCCGGACATGTTACTGCAAGATTGCATACTTGGCATGGATCGTATTGGGAAACAATTCAGTGAAAATAAAGTTTTTGTGCCACATCTGCTTATTGCGGCCCAGGCAATGAATGCCGTTATGAAACACCTGCAACCTTTTCTGGAATCCGGTTCAGTCAAACGCAAGGGGAAATTTTTAATTGGTACTGTTGCCGGCGATCTGCACGACATCGGTAAAAATCTCGTATCAATGATAATAAGAGGCGGTGGCTTTGAAGTGATTGATCTGGGTATAGATGTGCCATCACAGAAGTTTGTATCCACAATTGCACAGCATCCCGATTGTTTCGTCGGACTCAGCGCATTGCTGACTACAACCTTGGTGAATATGAAAACAAGTGTTTCTGCAATTAGAGAGATTTATCCGGATATAAAGATTTTAATTGGCGGCGCACCTGTTACAGAAGAGTTCCGAGAAAAAATCGGCGCCGATTTTTTCTCATCCAATCCCCAGGATGCAATAGAGTATTTGAACCAGCAGGTTGCGTGAAATAATTACATCCATTCAGCGGTGTTTTTCTGCGACGGAAAGTGATACTTATAACAACTCTTCCGCGTGATAGGAACTGCGCACCAGCGGTCCTGCCATCACCGAACGAAATCCCATTTTCAAGCCCTTTTGTTCAATCTGTTTGAATTCATCTGGAGTGACGAAGCGATCAACGGGGAGATGGTCCCTGGTTGGTTGTAAATACTGACCGGCGGTGAATATGTCACAATTTACATTTTGCGCATCGCGCATTAATGCGCGAATCTCATCGTTTGTCTCGCCCAACCCGACCATAATGCCGGTTTTGGTCACGGCACCGCGTTCTTTTGCATTTTTCAAGACGGCCAGCGATTGTTTATAGTCCGCTTGCGGCCGGGCAGTGGGATAGAGGCGCTGTATAGTTTCCAGGTTGTGTCCGAGCACTTCGGGCTTTTCCGTTAAAACGGTTTCCAGGGCAGTAACATCACCGTTGAAATCGGGAACCAGGACTTCGATCTTACAGTCCGGGTTTTGCCGACGGATTTCCCGGATAGTTTTCGCCCAGTGATCAGCGCCGCCATCGGGTAAATCATCCCGGGTGACTGAGGTGATAACGACGTATTTGAGCCCCATGAGTTTTACGGCGTTGCCAACTTTTTGTGACTCGGCGGGATCGGGGGGAAGCAGTTGGCCATTTCCAACGGCACAGAAGCGGCAATTTCGGGTACAGGTGTCGCCAAGAATCATCAGTGTAGCAGTCCGGCGTCGCCAGCATTCGCCCTGGTTCGGACAGCGGGCCTCTTCACAGACGGTGTGAAGATCATGTTGATGTACGATCTCGCGTAGTTCCCGGAAGTCGTCATTGACGGTGTATTTTACTTTGAGCCAGGAAGGCTTTCGAACGGTCATTTTTTATCCACAAATTATCTCAAAGAGATGCCCATGGCACACCAATTTCACAAATTTGTATTTCAGTGGGAACAGGCTATTACAATTGGTCATTATATTGATTTCTATTTTATGATAAGTCAAACAATTTTCTGAATTTGATTATGACATCACGCTTGACCTGATCCATTTGAATGCCCGGTGCCAGGTCGGCAATCCGGGTGATTCCCTTACTCACGATTCCGCAGGGGATAATACCATCATAAAGTGACAGATCGGTGCTGATATTCAATGCAAAACCATGCATGGTAACCCATTTGGAAACACGCATTCCAATAGCAGCAATCTTGCGATCACCAACCCAAACGCCGGTGAGTTTTTCAATCCGTTTTGCGGTAATATTATAAACAGCCAGCAGATCAATCAGGACCTGTTCAACCGTATGCACATACCAGACGACACTCTCTTTGTGATCTTTTAAATTGAAAATCGGATAGCCGACCAACTGCCCGGGACCATGATAGGTGATATCGCCGCCGCGATCAACATTGTATATCTCAATACCTTTGGTTTTAAGGTATTCCTTGCTGGCGATCAGATGCCGGGCATTAGCGTTTTTTCCTAATGTATAAACATGTGGGTGTTCGACTAAAATCAGGGTGTCCGGGATTTCTCCGGCAACCCGTTTGACATGAAGGTCTTTCTGAATATCCCAGGCTTTTCCATAAGGGCAGTTTCCAAGGTCAATGACATTTAGCGGTTTCAAAGTTTGATTGCATCTTTCAGGAGTTTGATTTCACGGGCATAATGTGCATCATCACCCGGTGTTTCCAGAATCATCGGTAGTTCCGCAAACCGGTCATCGTTTACCAATCGGTAAAACGCTTCCATTCCAATAAACCCTTCACCCAATTGATGATGCCGGTCAACATGTGCCCCCAGGGCTTTTTTAGAATCGTTCAGGTGAAAAACCTTCAGATAGTCCAAACCAATAACATTGTCGAATTGTTTAAAGGTATCTGTATAGCCGGATTCAGTAATAAGATCGTACCCGGAGCTAAAGGCGTGGCAGGTATCGAAGCAGACGCCCAGTCGATCGGGATAGGAAGATCTTTGGATAATTGTATCAATCTGTTCGAATGTATAGCCAACATTTGTGCCCTGTCCGGCCGTATTTTCAAGCAGCAGTGCGACCGTTGAATCCGTGACAGTTTCGATGCAATAATCCAGGCTTTCGGCAATGGTCTGCATAGCGAAATCATCCCCATTTTCCATGTGAGAGCCGGGATGAAAGACAATGTAGGGAATTTTCAGAAATGTTGAGCGTTGGATTTCTTCGATAAAGGCATTGCGCGACATCGCCAGTTTTTTTGGATCGGGACTGCCGAGGTTTACGAGATAGGAATCATGGGAGACGACGTAGTGATAATCATACCTCTTTATTTCCAATAAATAGATATCACGGCTGTGTTTAGTAATCGGGGCGGCTTTCCATTGCATTTGATTGGCGGTGAAAATCTGAAAGGTGTCACAACCCAGATCGGCTGCCCGTTTTGGCGCATTTTCCACACCACCGCTGATCGATACATGACAACCAATATAGGGCAAGTTGTATTTCCTTAATTATATTCGAGAAAATTGGATCAGATCCAGAAATTCCTTACGGGTACGGTCCAGTTCCCGGAAAATCCCAAGCATCGTACTGGTAGTAACAACAGAATTGGTTTTTTCGACGCCCCGCATGTGCATACAGAGATGACGCGCTTCGATAACCACCGCGACACCTTTTGGTTTCAGAACATTCTGAATGGTATCGGCAATCTGATTGGTCAGGCGTTCCTGGATTTGGAGACGCCTGGCATAGGCATCGACAATGCGTGGGATTTTACTGAGTCCGATCATTTTACCGTCGGGAATATAGGCAACATGAGCTTTTCCAAAAAAGGGTACCAGGTGGTGTTCGCAAAGGCTATAATAGTCGATATCCTTGACCACGATCATTTGGCTGAAGTCATCGTCACAAACCGATTCCTGCATCAACGCGTCAATATCTACTTTATAACCCCGGGTAACATGGTCCCAAAATTCGGCCACCCGTTGAGGTGTTTTTTGTAATGAATTCCGGTTGGGATCTTCACCGATGTTTATCAGCAGTTGACGAATTAGTTCTTCGGTTTTCATAATATTACCTTTCCGGTATTTTTGCCGAGGGGCAGATGTCATTTAAAAAGCATTTGTCGCATTTTGGCCGGCGGGCAACGCAGATTGCTCTTCCATGATCGATCATCAGGTGTCCCAGGATTGTCCAATGTTCTGAGGGGAATAGTTGCATTAAATCCTGTTCGATTTTTACGGGAGCACTGTTTTTTGTTAATCCCAATAGCCTTGAAATCCGTTTTACATGGGTATCGACAACGATCCCCGGAATACCGAATGCATCACCGAGAACGACATTGGCCGTTTTCCGCCCGACTCCTTTTAAACCCACCAGTTTTTCTAAAGTATTCGGAATCGTACCATCATATTTATTGATAATATCCTGCATGGACTCTTTGATAGTTTTGGCTTTATTGTTGTAAAAACCGGTTGAGCGGATGTCGTTTTTCAATTCATCGATATCGGCGACGGCAAAGGATTGAAGAGTTGGATATTTAATAAACAGGCCTGGAGTAACCTGGTTTACCCGTTTGTCGGTACATTGAGCCGAAAGAATTGTTGATACCAGTAGTTCATGGGGTTGTTGAAACACCAGGGAACATTTGGCATTGGGGTAATGGATTTGAAGGCGGTTAAATATTTCATTGGCAAGTTGTTTCAGTTCTTTATTCACGAGGATAAGATAAGTGATATTAATCGAAAATCCATACGAAAGTGTTCAGACTAAATGCCAATGTTTAAAAAATAGCCCTGATACGTTTGACGCCGTTCCAGCTCCGAATGAATTTTCTGCAGAATTTGTGCTTTCTTCATTGTCCATTGCGGGGCGATCAGTGTTCCGGGTTTGGCATCGCCGATAAGTCTTTGAATAACGATGTTGGGATTTAGCCGCTCCAGAAAATCGCTTATCAGGACGATCCAGTCGGCTTCATTATATAGAGGAAAAGGCGTTTTCTGGTACAGGTCGGCGAGAGTGCTTTTTTTAACGACATGAAGGTGGTGAATTTTCAGCGCGTCCAGTCCGGTTTCGTTTAAAACTGAGGCCGAATCAAGAATTTCGCTCCGGGATTCCGTGGGAAAACCAAAAATAATGTGTCCGCCTACATGAATACCCAGGTTTTTTGTTTTATCAATGGTCTGTCGGCTTGTTTTAAAAGTATGTCCACGCCGGGCCCATTCCAGGGTTTTATCATAAACGGATTCAATACCGTACTCAACGGAGAGATAGGTTTCCCGTTGGAGATCATTCAATAATGCCAATATGTTATCGTCAACACAATCCGGCCGGGTCCCGATCAGAATTCCGACAACATCGGGAACATCAAGCACGGAGCGATACAGGCGTTCAAGTTCTTTAATTGAACCGTAGGTGTTGGTGTAAGCCTGGAAATAGGCGAGAAATTTGTCAGCCTTATGTTGTTTACGGGCTATCTCAATACCTTGAATCAGTTGTGTTTTTACCGGCGTAAGATTATTTGCCCTGTCCCGGGAAAAACTGCGGTTATTACAATACAGGCAACCGCCGGTGCCAAGATGGCCGTCTCTGGTCGGGCAGCTGAAACCGGCGTCCAGTGAAACCCGGTATACCCGTTCTCCGAACTGTTGCCGGAGATATTGACTGAAGCGATAATAACGATCTTCAACGGGAAAGGGAAGAACTGACATAAATGGTTACTGCTGGGAAAACAGATATTTGATGTTATTTGACAATGGTTTCAATCTGGTCTGCGGCGAGAGAGAGTTGAAGCTCTTTCTGTTCGCCGGAAGCCATATTTTTCAGAACAATTTTATCGTTCTGAATTTCATCTGTTCCAATGATAATGACCCATTTGGCCAGCTTTTTTCCAGCGTCACGCATCTGCGCTTTCAGGGAGCGCCGCATAAAATCCATTTCCACCTGATATCCCCGGGAGCGTAAAAGCGATACCAGATTGAAGGCCACCTGGCGGGCATTGTCTCCGAGGACGGCGGTATAAATCAGGTTAGTTTCCTTTTGAGGAATGGCATTGATTTCATTCAGAATCATTAACAGACGCTCCATACCGGAAGCAACCCCAACGGCAGGAATTGGAGGACCGTCCAAATCTTCCGCCAGGTGATCGTAACGACCGCCGCCGCACACGGCATCCTGCGAGCCCAGTAGCGAACTGGTTATTTCAAAGGTTGTACGTGTGTAATAATCCAGCCCGCGCACCAGTTTTTTATCGATTTCAAAAGGGATATAGGCGGCATTTAAGAGCGCCTGAACTTCCTCAAAATGCTGGACATCTTCGTTGCTGAGGTGGTCTAGTATGGAGGGGGCGTATTGGTCCAGCAGTGTCTGGCAGCTATCGACTTTGCAGTCAAAAAGCCGCAGGATATTTTTTTCAAAACGTTGTTGACATGTTTCGCAGAAATCGCCGTGGTGCTTTTCCAGCGCCGCGTGCAATATTTTCAGATAATGCCGCCGACTGTTCCGACTGCCGATGCTGTTAAGGCGGACCTTGAGATCATTGATACCGAGGTCGTGATAAATGGCATAAACGGTTTGAATGACTTCCGCGTCCGCTTCCGGATGTTCGGAGCCAATAATTTCAAAACCGAACTGGTTAAATTGACGGAAGCGTCCTTTTTGGGGGCGTTCCTGGCGGAAAAGAGAACCGATGTAATACAATTTCGTAACAGGATTAATTTGACCGAGATTGTTTTGGAGATAAGCCCTCATTACCGGAGCGGTTAGCTCCGGGCGGAGTGTCAAACTGGCATCGCCTTTATCAGTAAAGGTGTACATCTCTTTTGAAACAACATCCGTATCGCTGCCGATTCCCCGTGCAAACAGTTCCGTGACCTCAAAAACAGGTGTCCTGATTTCCTGGTAGTTGTTACGCTCCAGATGGTCCCGAATTTTATTTTCAATATACTGCCATTGATATATCTCATCCGGCAGAATGTCTTTGGTTCCTTTTAGTCGGCGATACACAGTAAATTCCTTGTACTTAGCAAATATTTTTACGGGGTTTGATCGTATCGAATCAGGATGTTAACAATTTCTTGAGCGGAAGTTGCCGCCAACAATTCTTTCCGGCATTCGGCAATATTCAGCATTCGAGAAAATTTGCTCAACAATTTCAGATGTTTACTGGGATATTTTCCCGGGGTCAGCAGCAGAACAAAGATATGAACAGGTTGTCCGTCGATTGCGTCAAAATTAATCCCGTTCTTTGATATTCCGAAAGAAACCAGAACGTCTTCAATATGTGCATACTTGCCGTGTGGCAGAGCAACACCTTTGCCAACCCCGGTCGTCATTAATTCTTCACGTCTGAAAACGGCCGCCCGGGCTTCTGCGGACTCAGCCAGTTTTCCGTTTTTTACCAGAATATCGACAAGCTGTGAAATAGCATCTTTTTTTGAATTCGCTTCCAGAGGAAACTGAACCAATTCCGGTGTTAGTATTTCTGATAATTCCATAACTCTTCTAATTTTATTGTCATTGACACGTTGGAAATTTACATGAATCAAACCGTTATGCCAATTATTAATCCCCAATATAACACATTTGATTCTGTATAATGGTCGATAGCAGGAGATTTATTTGGCTTTTAGCATAATGCGCATGACTGTTTTTTCGTTGGGCCTGCTCTCGGCAACGAGAAGTTTACCATGATGGTATTCGGTGATTATCCGCTTTGTCAGACTCAGCCCAAGTCCCCAACCGCGTTTTTTTGTGCTGAATCCCGGGCGGAAAATATTCTTTTTGTCCTTTGAGCGGATACCTTTGCCGTTATCAATGACATCAATTGCCAACCAATTGTCATTTTTTATCAATCCGAAGACAATCTGAATCTTTCCATTTGTCTGGGGAACCGCGTCGATGGCATTTTTTATCAAATTTTCAATGGCCCATCCAAACAGATCTTTAATTATTGTCACGTTGTAATCGTTTTCAGGCTGAAATTCGATGCTGACTCCCGGCCCCAGTTGAGGCAGTCGGCGATGATAATAATCGACGGCTTCCTGAATGGTTTTTTTAATGGATATTCGTTCGGCGGCGGGAGTTGAGCCGATTCGGGAGAACCGGTTTGTAATTTTTTCCAGGCGCTGGACGTCCCTGGCCATTTCATTGACATTTTCATTATCGGGTAAATCACTGCGCAGGAGTTCAATCCATCCCAAAAGTGATGTCAGCGGCGTTCCCAGCTGATGAGCGGTCTCTTTGGCCATTCCAACCCAGATGGAACGTTTTTCGCTGCCCCGGATGACCTGGAACCCCATATATCCCAGAAAGATAAACAGCGCTACAACGGAGATTTCAATATAGGGAAGGGTAATCAGTTGCCGGATCAGTTTTGTATCACCATAATGGATGTAGCCCAAATTGTAATTTTTGTACTTTAAGGATATGGGTTCATTAGCGCTATCCATCTCGGCCATGATTTTTTCAAGCTTTGTAACTGCCTCGGGGCTGGTATCGGTGTCTTCAATGCCAACATTACGCCAGGCCGTCGGAGTCTTGTCAAGCTCAGCGGATATAATCATTGGGATCGAGGATTTACGAATGATCTCGTCAAAGATAAAACTAAAATCCTGATCGCTTTCCTCAATTGCCGCCCGGGCATAAACGCCGGCATAAAAACGAACCTGGTTATTCAGGTCTGCCCGCAGTCTATGGACGATCTGCTGAGAATACCACAGTAGCGATAAAATCATAACAATTGCCAAAAACAGCAGGATACGCTTTATCGTGTTTGTCTGTTTATAAATGGTCATTTTCATATTGATTATCTCCAAATAGACAGAGATTTATTTGACATGTTCAAACCGTTTTCTGATTTGCTTAATTTTTATATTCAAGCGTTCACGATTCCGGTAAACGACACTAATAATCAGCGTTAACCAGGTCAGGTACACGAATACGATCGACAGCCATTTGCTGCGATAATAACTTCGGGGAGCAAAGCGGAATGTAATTTTGTGGTCTCCCGGCGGGACGGTGATTCCTCTGAGAAGGTGATTTACCTGATAAATATGGGTTGGTTTTTTATCAATAAGGGCTTTCCATCCGACGGGATAATAGGCTTCCGATAAAACCAGAAATGAGGTGTCCCGACACAAGGCAGTCAAATCGATTTGGTTTGGTGTATAATTCGTAATTGATACGGTTGCGTCGGTATTAAAATTGTGTTTTTCCGGTGTTTCAGCTGTAATCGCCATTATTGATGGATCGAAATTCGGGTTATTGAGGTATTCGACAAGATCTTTTTCGTTTGATAATGTATTGACTGATGCAACAAAATAGGCTCTTGGCAAACTGTTATCATTGCGGTACAGAATAGTCCGTTTATCCTGGTTCACATCCAGGATGGCAAGGCCGGGGTATTGCAACTGAGCCGGTGACAGAATATATTTGCCATTGAGCATGTTAATAACGTTCCAGTTGACCGGTTCTTTCGGATTGTTTGTGTAGAGGTTGTTATCAATAATATCCTGAATCAGCTGGGGTTTGATGGCTGAATAACCACCAATAATTTGATGACGATAGACAAGATCGTTGCTTTGAAACAGGTTGCCAAGTGCCAGAATTCGGTAATGATCTGTATCCTTTGACAATATTTGATCGGTTTTTGTAGTTTTAAAATACTGCTGTTCAATTCGGTCCGGGTTTACCAGTTTCGAATGCTTGATAAAGCGATAGCTGACCGATATCATATCCACAGAGATCAGTAAAATTACACCAATGACTAACAAGTCGCGGTTTATCTTTTTAAAATAAAATGCAGAGAAAATACCAATAAAAACGGCAATAATTATCAGCATCCGGGTTGTATCCTGAACCATCATTTCCATGCGGGCTGTTTTCAGCATATCCAGAACCTCGGGCTTTGAGGCATATTGAGCATCACCGGCTGAAGTATAGGATAATATTCCGGGATTCAGAATTGGAACCAAACCGACCAGGAAAAATACTCCGGAAATTATGAGAACAGACTTGTACTTTTTCAGGGTGAAGTCGTTAATCATGGCTTTTAATCCATACATACACAAAATGATCATGAGAAATTGAGTCAGTACTAAAATCATCATTGGAGCACGGAACTTACTGAAATAGGGCAGGTAATAGAAAAGCAGTTTGTATAACGGTGAAAAATGTCTTCCGAATGCGAGCAACAGGGAGAACGCCAGCAATATTGAAAGCGCAATAATAAATCCGTCTTTCCGATAAAACCATATTCCGGCAATTGCTAAAATTACGATGATAATACCCATATATTCGGAAGATTGAGTGAACGGCATCTCGCCCCAGTAGCCGGGAATCACCCGGTTTTTCAATTGGGTAAATTTGTTTCCTGTATAATATTCCTGAGATGTTCCCCCGAAAAATCGCGGTGAAATCAGGGCCATCAGTTCTTTTGGATGTACGGACCAGCGGGTGGCATATTCGAAACTGACGCCGCCGGACTGTTTTGGAGTATCACCATTTTCCGATAAATTTATCGCGTCGCCGCCACGGGTCGAGTATGGGGTATATTCATTGACGATGAAAAGAGGTTGGGCGACCACGAGAATTGAAATGATTAGTCCGACAAAAAACAGAGTGAGTGTTTTTAATAAATGAAGTGTCTTTTTTTCTTTTATCAATTTAATAATAGTCCGGATACCGATAGCTAAAAGTAAAAGTAAAGTATAGAAGATTATCTGATAATGCTGAGTGCGAATCTGCAGTGAAAACGCGAGAATGAAAACACACAGCGAGAAAATATCGACTCTTTTTAAATAGATTAGAAATCCGTATAATACAAGCGGCATGGCCATTATCGCCATTGTTTTAGCATCATGCCCAACCGTGATTAATGCTTGAAAATGGGGTAAAAACAGAAAAGTAACAGTGGCAGTTAAGGCAAAGTACCATGGGAAGCCAAGCCGCAGTACGATTAAAAATATTCCGATACCGGCGATAATAAACCACCCGATTTTCCAGTCCAAGATGGGGCCAAGGAACCGGATAAGTGTATCGAAATGGAACACTTTCGGTGAAAGCCGATAATAGGTCGGGATGCCACAGAAAATATTGGGATTCCATAAAGCAATATCGTTAGTATTTTTATTGTATTCCCGAATCTGATGAGTTTTTCCAATGGCGCCGATTTTATCTCCGCCCAGGGGCTCCAAACGGTCAATGACATAGGGTTTATAAAAAATAACGATTGTAACCGCTATTAATAAAGCACTGAACAACACTCCCTTTTTCAAACTGATTTTGTCAAGCAATGAGTTGTTATTTTGTTCCATATTCTCGCGATTGGGACTTTTTTTCTTACTTGTCATTTTTATCATCCTTAGATACAATTCATTGATAGGTAAAAAACACAAGAAACTGTTGAAATACTATTTAAGAATCAGAATGATGGATGTAAAAGATTGTTATATAGTTCTTTATATTCCATTCCGATAATTTTCTTGGTGAAACAGTTTACTACCTTATCTCTTGCGGTTTCTTTTATTTCAGTAATAGCTCCATTTTGTAGAACCCATAATAAACCCCGCGCATAATCTTTGATCGAATATGGTTCTGCTAGATACCCGTTTTTCTTATGATCGATCATATCAGGCATACCTCCGATATTAAATGCCACAACTGGCGTTCCACATGCCAGCGCCTCCAGAACTGTATTTGACAAATTTTCCTGTAATGCAGGAGAAGTGTATACATTTGTGGCATTGTAAATATTTACAATAGTATCAACCGCTTTAAGCCGTCCAAAAGAATTTGTTTTAAAAGGAATTTTGCTCTCCTCCTCCTTTTCAACCCTGCCGAGAATCAATATCTCGATGTTATCTCTTAGCTGCGGACTTTGATTATAAATAAAATTTAATGTCTCAATAAGAACGTGAAAACCTTTACGTTTGTCTTTTACCGTCATAGCGACAAACAATATATATAATTTATTTTCTGACAGACCAAGTTTTTTTCTTATGTTTTTTTGGTTTTCAGGTTTGAAGATACTTGTATCAATAGAATTTGGAATAACGTGAACAGACTTTGGCCCCAATAAGGAACTTTTTCGAGCTTCCGCGCCAAGCCAATTGCTACAAGTGACGATGGTCAGATTCGCCTCCTTATACAATTCTTTTTTAGATTTCCATATTTTATTTGAGGCATCTTCTGTTTGAGGATGTGACAATGCGGGACAATTACCACAAGATTCCAAATATCCCAAACAGAATCCATTGTAATGGCATCCCCCG